>Ga0208766_1000445_pt1 | contig 22942 bp, 20 predicted proteins | sample ETN01SmetaG_3_FD_185792 | JGI IMG/M metagenome (GOLD analysis project Ga0208766, IMG submission 185792) | Marine microbial and viral communities from oxygen minimum zone, Eastern Pacific Ocean - ETNP2014F12-01SV263 (SPAdes) (version 2) | ecosystem: Environmental > Aquatic > Marine > Oceanic ... | reverse complement strand
TATTACTTTTTATTACGATTGCTTTTATTGGCCCAATTGCAGATATGCTTATGCTGTCAATAGATAATACAATTGTAAAAGAAATCTTACCTAAATCTACTGAAACTCTCCAAAGCTGGGATGAATATTCGGGTGAGTTGCCTGATGAAGCAGTATTTGCTGCTATAGTAGCCGATATAAAAAAAGCTAAGGCCAAAAAGCAACATACTAAAATAGGATCTCGTTTTAACTATGAAAGTTCAGGTTTTTCGAGTTTATTTAGAAAAACTGGGAGAAAAGTAAAAAAAATAAAAAACCCTCCTTATAAGGAAGCGCTTATTAAAGCAGATAAACGTTGGGGAGAGATTTATACTTGGCAAGTTATTAAACAAAATTCATCAAGTTATACTAGTGGATATTACCTTGCAGCTTCTGATTACAAGAGGGAATTTTCAAGTGGAAATATTAAGTCACTGGAATCGAAAGACAGCATATATCTGAAATTATTTTTCAGAACGATCGTACTAAGCACACTGATAACATTTCTCACTTTTGTTATTGGTTTCCCTTTGTCATACATGCTTTCTCAGGTTTCTACTCGTATTAGCAATATCCTTATTATTTTTGTTCTTTTACCATTCTGGACATCGCTTCTTGTACGAACAACTTCTTGGATTGCTCTTTTACAACAAGAAGGAGTGATTAATGATTTCTTAATTTTGGTAGGAATAATTAATGAGGAAGGTCGTTTGGCAATGATTCACAATGCAACAGGGACAGTTGTTGCTATGACTCATATTCTACTGCCTTTTATGATTTTACCATTGTTCAGTGTGATGAAAACTATCCCAAAATCATATGTACGTGCCGCCGTATCTCTGGGCGCTCATCCATGGAAAGCTTTTTGGAAAGTTTATTTCCCCAACACTGGTCCTGGTATCGGGGCAGGTTCAATCTTAGTTTTTATTTTGGCAATTGGATACTACATTACACCAGCATTAGTAGGTGGAAGTTCCGGGACTTTTATAAGTAACAGGATTGCATATCATATTTCAAGTTCACTTAACTGGGGTTTAGGTTCTGCCATAGGGGTTATTTTGCTGGGTATTGTGCTTTTATTTTTTGTATTCTATGATCGAATTGTAGGGATCAACAATATGAAACTAGGTTAAAATGAGTACTTTGCCTCCATACTTTAGTGTACCAGAAAGAATATGGCACTATACATTTTGGATAATATGTGGTGCAGTACTGTTCTTTTTGATTTTTCCTCTGCTTGTAATTGTCCCACTTTCCTTTAATGAAGTTCCGTTTTTTACTTTCACTAAGAAGATGCTGGCCTTTGATCCAGATGGTTATTCATTACAGTGGTACAATGATTTTTTTACTAGTTTGAATTGGCAGGGAGCTGTTAGAAATTCAGTATTTATAGCTTTTTTTGCTACAATAATTTCTACATTTTTGGGCACTTTGGCCTCATTAGGGCTTTCTCGACCACAAATGCCTTATCGGACTTTGATAATGAGTCTCTTAATTTCGCCAATGATTGTTCCCCTAATTATATCTGCAGCCGGAATGTTCTTTTTTTATAGTCGTATAGGTTTACAGGGGACTCATTTGGGTGTGATCTTAGCACATGCAGCGTTGGGTACACCATTTGTTGTCATTACTGTTACTGCCACGCTAACTGGATTTGACAATAACTTGATTCGTGCCTCTCAAAGTTTAGGAGCCACGCCCACGACAACTTTTTTCAAAGTCATTGTACCTTTGATTACTCCAGGAGTTATTTCCGGAGCTCTTTTTGCTTTTGTTACTTCTTTTGATGAAGTAGTGGTTGTACTTTTCGTTGGTTCATATAAACAACGGACGATACCATGGCAGATGTTTTCCGGAATTCGCGAACAAATCAGCCCCACAATTCTTGCGGCAGCAACTTTATTGATTCTGATAACCATTGCTATGCTGACAACTCTTGAACTCCTGAGACGCCGTACAGAAAGGCTTCGAGGAGTTACCCCTTCCTAATCTGTTTCGGCATAATGTGACTTAGCTCTTTCCGTTTTACGATTGAAAGAAATTCACAATATAATCGTTAATTTTCATCTCTTCCATTAAGCGAATAATTCACTGTAATTATTAATGTTCCCCACATATTTTTTGTCAGAGCAAGTTATTAATGCGAACATTAGAATTAATTAAAAAATGACATCAGTATTTGGGCACGCTTTAATCTCTCATGTTTCAGGTAGACCTCATACTCATCAGGCCGCACTTGAAATTCTTCCGACTGAAGGATTTGAGACTGCTATTGAAGAAATTACACAATGGGATGGATATGCGCCGACACCTCTTTATAGTTTGAAAGCTCTTGCTGAAAGCCTGTCTCTTGGTGAAGTTCTCTACAAAGATGAAGGTGCTCGGTTTGGACTAGGAAGTTTTAAGGCGCTTGGAGGGGCATATGCCGCTTTATGCGTATTACAAAAACAAATATCTCTCATTTTGAGTCATGAGGTTAGTTTTGTAGATATTCGTTCTGGAAAATATGCCGAAGAAACTGCAAAAATAACATTGGTCTCCGCAACAGACGGTAACCATGGACGTTCACTTGCGTGGGGTTGTCAACGTTTTGGTGCACCGTGCCGTATTTATATTCATGCAGAAGTGAGCGAGATAAGGGCCGCAGCCATGCGAGAGCTAGGAGCGGAAGTAATTCGGGTCAAAGGGAACTACGACGATTCTGTTGAGTTGGCCCGTGACGAGGCTGAAAGAAACAACTGGTTTGTTGTCTCTGATACGACATGGCCGGGATATAGTGAACCACCCCGCGATGTAATGCTGGGATATGGCGTGATGACAAAAGAAATTAACGATAAGTTAAATCATCCTCCGACACATATCTTTCTGCAAAGTGCTTGCGGTGGTTTTGCTGCTTCAGTTGCTTCTGCTCTACGGCAGTACTGGGGATATCAAACACCACGTGTGATAATTGTCGAGTCAGAACTGGCTCCTTGTCTTTATGAAAGTGCTAAAGCAAATGAAGTGAAGAGAGTGAGTATCAAAGAAGAAACCATTATGGCTGGATTGTCCTGCGGAGAGCCATCGGAGATGGCCTGGAAAATCATATCAGAAGAGGCTAGTGATTTTATAACTATTCCTGACAACATTGTGGCTCCAACCGTTCGTGTTCTTACACGACCGAACGGCGATGATCCTATAATAGAGGCTGGGGAAAGTGCAGTGGCAGGTCTTGCTGTACTTATCTGTGCAGCAAAACAACTTGATTTGAAAAAGAAAATTGGTTTGGATGAAAATTCCCGTGTTTTGCTGATTGGTTCTGAAGGAGTAACCGATAGAGAAATATTTAACACAATTATGGAAGGAGGTAAAAATGTTGGATAGCCCTGTTCGAGGTTTTCCAGTTGGGGAGTTCGAGGCGCGATTAGAGCGGTTACATAAACTGATGTATGCAAAAGGACTAGCCGGTATTTTACTAATGAGTGAGCCGGAAGTACGTTATTTCAGTGGTTTCCTTACACAATTTTGGCAAAGTCCAACACGCCCCTGGTTTCTTTTCATTCCTGTTGATAAAAAACCGATTGCCGTTATTCCAGAAATTGGTGCTGCGTTGATGCGCACAACCTGGATTGATGATATTCGCACTTGGGGTGCTCCTGCACCGAAAGATGACGGCATCAGCCTCTTACAGGATTTGCTTGAGCCATTGTCAAAACAGGGTGAAAAATTGGGTGTCATGAAAGGACACGAAACCAGTTTACGCATGCCCCTTGGTGATTACGAACGCTTGCTGAGAGGGCTGCCGGGAGTCGAGATTGTTGATGCAACAGATATTCTACGCAGTTTACGGATGGTGAAATCCCCTGCGGAGATTGAGAAAATTGCCCATATTTGCGGTATCGCCTCGCGAACTTTTGCGAGAGCAAGTGAAATTTTTCACAAAGGACAACCGCTTGCGGAAGCCTTCCGTGCTTTCCGGATGGAATGCCTGGCTCAGGGTGCTGATGATGTACCTTATTTGGCTGGTGGTGCGGATCAAGGCGGTTATCGTGATATTATCTCACCGCCTTCACAACGTCTCTTAGAGTCCGGCGATATTTTGATGTTTGACACCGGTGCTACTTTTGATGGTTATTTTTGTGATTTTGACAGAAATTTTGCGATAGAGCAAGCGGATGATCACTCACGCCGTGCCTATGACACACTGTGGCGTGCAACCGAAGAAGGGTTGTGCGCGGCAAGGCCTGGAACTACCTGCCGTGAATTATTTCAGGCCATGCAAAACGTCATCTCTGAGATGGATGATCAAGGAGGTGAGGTAGGCCGCTATGGTCATGGACTTGGAATGCAACTCACTGAGCAACCTTCACATGCTGCATTTGATGAGACTGTGTTAGAGGAAAACATGGTCATCACACTCGAACCTTCACTTAGTTACGGTGACGGGCTGATAATGGTGCATGAAGAAAATCTCGTTGTACAAAATGGTGCTCCGCGTCTTTTATCGGTTCGTGCAACTCCGGAACTACCTATCATCGGTGTTAGTTGAAAAATAAAATTATATGTAACAATTACATTGATATACTGGTAAAACTAGACTTGAATGTGTATTACATGCATAAAGAAGTAAATTTACGCTTCAAAATAATTGTTGGCTAATCACAATGTCAAAAATTTTAACATCAGATCAAATTCAAGAGTACCATGAAAACGGTTTTGTGTCGCCGATTCGAGTCATGTCTGAAGACGAAGCATGTTCAATTAAGACAAAACTTGAAGAAGCAGAAAAAAAGTTTCCGCAAGATTTAAATCCGGAAAATCGCAATAATTTGCACCTGATATTTCCATTTCTTGATGAATTAGCTCACAACAGCGTTATCGTGGATGCCGTAGAAGATTTGCTTGGTCCGGACATTTCCTTATGGGCATCAGTGATGTTTAGCAAAGATCCTGCTACCGATCATTTTGTGAGCTGGCATCAGGATGCAACCTACATGGGGATGAACAGTTGTGACTTCCTCACACCCTGGATTGCATTAACGCAGAGCAATATAGAAATGGGCTGTATGACTATGATTCCTGGCAGTCACAAGCAAAATATCCGTAAACATGAAGATACATTTGCTGAAAATAATATCTTAACACGTGGGCAAGTTGTAAAAGATGTTGATGAATCAATGCTTGTTGATTTGATCCTGAAACCAGGTGAAATGTCAATTCATCATGGTGCTGTCATTCATGGTTCAAAGCCGAACAAAAGTAAACACAGAAGAATAGGTTTTGCTCTGCAATCCTATATGTCTCCCGAAGTAGAACAAATTGTTGGCAAAAATATGTGGATGCACATACGCGGCAAGCAAAGGCAAGATCGTGATGGTCTGAGTTTGAATCGACCTCAAAATGATATGGATCCACTCTCGGTTTCTCAGCGAAAACTTGCTAATGAAAATTACTCATATATTCTTTATAATGATGCGAAAATAAAACGTAAATATTAGTTTATTTGCTTTTTACACAGACGATAAATAAAGTTATGAAAAATTCTAAATCGCCTTTAATCATAGACGCACTCCAGTATAACAACTGGTCAGAGAAAGTTTTCCGGCAGATGAATGAAGGCGGAGTAGCGGCTGTTCATGCGACAATATGCTACCACGAGGATTTTCAGGAAATGGTAGAGAATGTGATTGCCTGGAATCGTCTTTTTGAGCAGCATTCAGAGTTGATTTTTCAGGGACGCTGTGCAGAGGATGTGCTGAAAGCACGTGATGAGGGGCGAACAGCAATTATCTTTGGCTTTCAAAATTGCTCGCCGATTGAGGATAATATTGGTTTAGTTGAAATTTGCCATCAACTTGGTGTGCGTTTCATGCAACTATCCTACAACAATCAAAGTCTGCTGGCAACAGGCTGTTACGAAGAAGATGATCCCGGAATAACAAGGATGGGACGTCAAGTGATCAAAGAGATGAACAGGGTTGGGCTGGTTGTAGACATGAGCCATTCTGCGCCTCGTTCAACTCTAGAAGCCATTGAAATTTCTGCAAGACCGATTGCCATCACTCATGCAAATCCTTTTTTCTGGTGTGAGGCACTGCGGAACAAGTCGGATGATGTTTTAATAGCACTTGCTGAAAGCGGCGGAATGCTCGGTTTTTCAATGTATCCGCATCATCTGAAAAATAAATCAGCGTGTTCGCTGGAAGATTTCTGCTCAATGATCGCTAGGACTGCGGAAATGATCGGAGTTGAGCGAATCGGTATCGGTAGTGATTTATGTCAAAACCAGCCTGACAGCGTGGTTGAGTGGATGAGAAACGGTACCTGGAGCAATGAAAGAGATTTCGGTGAGGGCTCCGCAAATTTATCAGGTTTTCCGGAACAGCCGGGATGGTTTCGTGACAATCGTGATTTTGAAAATATTTTCAGTTGTTTGCGGAAAACAGGTTTTTCGGAAAAAGAAGTAGAGCGCATTGCCGGACTTAACTGGCTCGAATTCTTTGAAAAATCTTTTGGTACGCAAAAATAGCAATGGAAGCGAATATGTCTGAGTCAACCAATGTTGCTACAAGAGGAATGCGTTCACCGGAAAAAGTAATGCGTTTGTCCAGAATGGGTTCCTCATTCCAAACCCGCCTCAGTTTTATGCGCAGTCTAACCCGTAGAATACACAGAGAAAAATGGGAGTTTGAGAAAATTCGTTTTGACGTTGATAAAGACGGTTACGGAGTTTCGGTTTATGCTGTCCATACTCTGGAACGTACATATTCGCTGATTACTTTTACAAATGCAATAGCACCGGAAATGCGGACGGACCGTGTGGTTGCAGAGGTCTGGGATGCGACGTTCAACCTTTTCGATGGGGTTCCGACAGAAGCGGACATTAAAAGACTCTCCCTAAACACGCCAAAGCAGGAAGCAGGACGCTTCAGTCCAAGTGAACTTGTACTGGCACGTGCCAATAAAAGTCTGCGTCTTTTTGAACATGTGGTCTCATGTTTGTCTGAAGGAAAACAGCCCGATGTTGAATTTTTAGCTTCTGTAGGTTATCTGATGCGCACAACAGCGGTTTACGGCAGTGGTAAATTCGGTTGCGCAGACAGAGAGAAAATATCAAAGCGTCCGGAAACTCGAGGAGCATTTCAGGTGGAATTGCTCACGGTTTATCTTTTTCGCTGGTTCACAATCGAACTTGTTGAACATGTCGCAAAACTGCGTGGCGGCGGAAAAGCAGTCAGCCTAAATCCGGAAATCAGTAAATATCTCGGAATCGGCAATGCCACCGGTTTGGGTATGGCTCCATTTCTGATCAAACATCCTGTATTGATTCATAACTGGGTGCTGGCGCGTGAAACAGCGCTTTCAAGAGTTATCACACTTGAATCACATACTCCGGAAACCTTGTCCTTATTCAGTAAATATCTACAGCGGGCAATTCAACATATAGCTGAATGGAATGTAGAGGATCAACTACAAACTGCCAGGATATTAAAAACACGTGAAGACATGAATCAGCTCTCAAACTGGTTTGCAGATGAAGAAAATTTAAAACAACCCTTTCTCTGGCAGAGAGTTATGCTCTTTGCAGAAAGCAACTTTTCGCTCGAAGGCCAGGAGCTGACAGTCTCTCTCCTGTTGGAACCCCACGGGGAACTCGTAGATGATTTGGCGGATGCTATGCATACATCCACCGTTACAGAACTTGATCCGGCAATGAGACTCACTCAGTTAAATGAATTGTTGCAAAAATCATTTTCATGGGCATTGGAAATAGACTTTACAGAACCGGAAAAACAACGACGCTTCTGGTACTATTCCGAAGAAAAACTGGAACCGCGCTTTGGCGACAGATATGCTGATCCAGGGGCAGAACAGGAAATGCCACTTGCTGTTGGGCGTGATGTCTACCTCTTGAGTAAAAAAATTGAAAGCATTTCCGCTGATATTTCTGTAGGTGAGTTTGTTCAGAATTACCCCGAATTTCGTCATATTATCCGTAGAGTGCAGACAGTTGTCCGTTTTCCTTATGCAGAAATACGGGATAACATTGTGGACGCAGAGATGCGTCCCATCGATCTGCTGCGTTTCAAACTGGCTTTTTTTGGTGCGTCTAAATTTGACCCAAAATCAGAGCTTTGGACGCGTATCACCATGTTTCAGGGTGCGCCGCTTCCGGATCAATTTGCTGCTAAGGAGTCAGATGAATGGGCTTTTCCGGTTATACCTGTACAGGAGGTCAGATGAATTCTCCTCAAATTGTCTTATCTTTTAACGAGATAATGTTTTTCTTTACCAGAGCAGCTGTGGGTGCGGGACTGCCTTATGGTTTAGCAGAGGATTTTGGACGTTCCTCTATTTGGATTGCAGCCGGGGGTCTTGATCCTGCCGCAATTACTGCAAATGCTCTAAAGTCTCTTGACCAAGCTCAAAGCACTCTCTCTGCAAGTCAAACTGAAAATGGAGCTGAAACTGTACTAAGGTCTTCCGGAGAGAAACAACTATCCACACTTTTTGCCGGACCTTCAGCCTGTGACTGGATTTCCGCAAAAGCTGCGGATTCAAATAAAAATCAGTATTTTAGCGCAAAACATGTTGATCATCCTTTTCTTCTGGCTGCGGCGGTTGGAGCCTTAAATTCTGGAAGTTGGGAGATTTGCTGGCAGGATTCCGGAGGTACTCTCTGTGCTGTTTTGACTGCTCAGCATGGAAACTGGAAAACTTCCTGGGACTCTGCCCATATTTCCCTAATGTCCGGTGCGGCTGATGTGACAATTAAATCCGTGGAGAGTAGTTTATTCAAGGCAGAGAAATGGAAAGGGAAACCAAGTTACTCTGAGAAAAACAGGAAGCGTGTTCTGGAAACAGGTGTTCAAGTCTATGAAGCATGGCCGATTATACATTCTTTTTTTTCCCATTGTCTTGTTCCTTCCACCGAGGAGTCACGCAAATCAGGAGCCGGTGCTGGTTTAGTCGACACAGACTAAAATAAATTACGTCAAAACACTGCTTTAAACTCTAAGTTCTTTAGTGTAATATATTCATTGGTTTTGCTTGATGCAGATGTGTCAAGAACAAAACCGCTTGTGTTTCTGTTTTGCTTAAATCCCTCTTTAAATTTCATTAAAAGTATTTTTAAAATCATATGTCTAATAAACACTATTATTCCTGGAAGGAATGCCTGATAGATATTCAGAAAATAGCACGTCAAGTTTCATTATCGGATTTCAAACCGGATGTTATCGTAGGTGTCTCCAGAGGCGGACTTGTTCCTGCAGTAGCGTTGAGTCACTGGTTTCAATTACCAATGGTGCCGATTCAAACAGCGTTACGTGATTTTCCAAACTGGGTTACTTATACACCTGAGCAGAAACACAAAAATGTGCTGATTGTGGATGATGTTTGTGATGGCGGAGAAACCTTTCACAAGATCAATGACGAAATTAAAGAATTTTGTGACGTTGCTAAATTTTCATCTCTCTGGTGGAACAATGAATGTAATTTTACTCCACATTATTTTGCGAGAGAAGTTGCGAAAGATAGTGAAAATCTCTGGATTCACTTTCCATGGGAATTTGAAAACACGCAAGAATACATAACGGATTAAAAATGCATATAGAAAATGAAGTCAAATACGATTTTTCAGACGTTCTGATTAAACCGAAACGCAGCTATTATACTTCCAGAAAAGAAGTTGATTTAGAAAGGAAATTTAAGTTTAAGTGGTCCAAGATGGTTTGGAAAGGAATACCGGTTGTCGCGTCAAATATGGATACAGTTGGTACAGTTGACTCAGCAAAAATATTAAGCAAATATAACACACTGACGTGTTTGCATAAATTCCATACTGCAGAAGAAATGCTCAAAATTCCGAACAGCGTCAGGAAAAATGTTGCAATTACAATTGGCATTGCGGAAGGTTTACAGATACTCCACGAACTGGGAGATAATATAAAACATTTTAATTTCATTTGTATTGATGTCGCCAATGGTTACACAGAACAGTTTTCAGATTTTATCAGGCAAGTGCGTAGTGAATTTGAGGATAAGATTATCATTGCCGGAAATGTTTGTACTCCGGAAATGACGGAACAACTGATTTTGTCCGGTGCTGATATCGTTAAAGTCGGAATTGGAGGAGGATCTGCATGTCTTACCAGAAATGTGGCAGGAGTTGGCATACCACAGTTGAGCGCGGTTATAGACTGTTCAGATGCCGCACATGGGATTGGCGGGATGGTTATGTCAGACGGTGGATGTACTTGTTCAGGTGACATCAGCAAAGCCTTTGGCGCAAATGCAGATTTTGTGATGCTGGGAGGCTTATTAGCCGGTCATGATGAGAATAGCGGGAGCATTACAGAAAATAAAATTACTGGTGAAAAAACTGTAGAATTTTATGGAATGGCGAGCAGTACTGCACTTGATAAATATTACAGTAATAAAAAAGGTAAAGATTATAAAGCAAGTGAAGGAAAACTGGTGAAGATTCCTTACAAAGGCGCATTGGAGGATACACTCCTCGATCTGCTGGGTGGTGTCCGGAGTACCTGCACTTATATCGGTGCCAAAAAAATAAAAGACATTTCTAAATGTACAACCTTTGTCTGTGTGAATAACCAGTTGAATAATGTTTTTGTTTAATATTCAAGCTAGTGAGGCTTAGTCATGGAACAACTTATCACAATCAAAAACGGCGAAAAACAAACGCCAATATTTTCTGTCGCTGAAATGGAAAACCGACTGGCAGTGTTGCGGTCTTCGATGGAAACAGAAAGTGTGGATGCAGTTTTTTTTACTTCCATCCATAACATCAATTATTACAATCATTTTGTTTACTGCTCGTTTGGACGTCCGTATGGACTGGTGGTAACACAGGATAAGCTGAAATCCATCACCGCTAATATTGACGGAGGGCAACCCTGGCGCCGTGGTTTTGGTGACAATATTATCTTCACAGATTGGGAGCGTGATAATTATTTCAGGGCCGTAAAGCAGGAAATGCAGGGAAACCATCGAATTGGTGTAGAGTATGATCACATCAATCTGGAAAATTTAAATAAACTCCAGACCGCACTACCTGACGCAGAGATTGTTGATATTTCAAAAATGACCATGCGACAGCGTATGATCAAATCCGTGGAAGAAATTGAATTAATCCGCAACGGCGCGCAAGTCGGAGATATTGGCGGAGAGGCATGTGTCGAAGCAATTGCTGAAGGAGTACCGGAGCATGAAGTTGCTCTGCATTCCACCCAGGCCATGGTGCGTGAAATAGCGAAACGTTATCCGGAAAGTGACATCATGGATACCTGGACCTGGTTCCAGTCCGGAATTAATACTGATGGTGCTCACAATCCCGTCAGTACACGTAAAATTCAAAAAGGGGATATTCTCAGCTTAAATTGTTTCCCGATGATTGGAGGGTATTACACGGCTTTGGAACGGACTTTATTTTTTGATCATGCCTCAGAACGTCATCTGGAAATTTGGGAGGCTAATGTTGAGGTACACCGCAGGGGGTTGGAACTGATCAAACCGGGTGTGCGTTGTTGTGATATCGCCGGTGAACTGAATGAGATTTTTGTTAAACATGATTTGCTGCAGTACCGCACCTTTGGTTACGGACACTCTTTTGGGACTCTTTCACACTATTACGGACGTGAAGCAGGACTGGAACTGCGTGAGGATATAGAAACTGTGCTGGAACCAAATATGGTCGTCTCAATTGAACCGATGGTGATGCTTCCGGAAAGTATGCCTGGAGCGGGAGGTTATCGTGAACATGATATTCTTGTTGTGACAAAAGAGGGTGCGGAAAATATAACGAAATTCCCTTTTGGTCCGGAACACAACATTATTAGTTAAAAAACTTAATTGTTTAACTGCCGAAAATTTGCCTTGAGCGGCATCGTTCCCTGTGACCATTGCACTGTGCCTGTCGTTTACCCTGAGCGTAGTTGAAGGATAGTATTATCTTCAGAGAAACTCTGCCAAAGACTTTCCATTGACAGTTATAGTCGTGTGGACGTCCGTGGTTACTGCTTCAGTGTCAAGTGCTGTATGATCTACCAGTGCAGGGTTACTTCTCAATACAGCGGGGCGTTCCTTCCAAAAAGTAAGAGTCAGGTAAAAACCTGTCATTCCACCCATCATTAAAATACCGGCCACTACAACTTTAGAATCCACTCCCAGATCAGCTACCATCCACAATGCTGGTAGAAAGCCGCCGAGAGGATATTGTTCAGAGTTTGAGGCATTAATCAGTAGCATGCTGACAATCGCAAGTAAAGCGCCTGTTCCCGCGCCGATAAGTAGAATGTTCAATGTTTCCATGATTTCTATGTGAAAAAGTTTAAAAATTCTTATCCTATGAAAATATCAACAACTACAACAATTCCAAGTTAAAAACGAGAATGATCTCGTTACAATGCTCTGCCTCAAGATAATGCTTAACGCATAGCGAAATAATGTAACATACTGTGATCAAGTCAAGCGAAAAATAATAATTTACTTAAACTATATGAATGCAAAAAAATAGAATTAGCAAATATCGATTCTACAATTTGATACAAAATGATACTAAAAACAGCGTGCCATAATTTGATTAAAAGTACGTTATTATGTAAACTCAAAATTGATTTTAACTTAAACGAAGTAAGCTTAACAACATACATTTTATGATTCTTGAAATTGAGGGATTAGATAAATCTTTTCCACAGGCCGATCACGACAAAATTGAAGTCCTGAAAAACTTAAATCTGCAAGTTACGGAAGGAGAAACGGTTGCGGTTGTTGGACAATCAGGAAGCGGTAAGTCAACGCTATTGTCTCTGTTGGCCGGTTTGGATCGTCAAAGCTCAGGTTCACTTCGTTTGCGCGGTCAGGAAATTTCCGCAATGAGTGAAGCTAAACTGACGCAATTCCGTGCGGAAAACATTGGCATCATTTTTCAGCAGTTTTATTTGATGCCGCACCTCACGGCTTTGGAAAATGTCTCTCTGCCGCTGGAAATGTTTGGACATAAAGACAGTCAGCAACGCGCACAGGAGGCCCTTATGCAGGTGGGTTTAGCAGAGCGTGAGAAACATTTTCCGCATCAACTCAGCGGTGGTGAATCACAAAGGGTGGCAATCGCTAGAGCAATAGTTATCCGTCCCTCAATTTTACTTGCCGATGAACCAACAGGAAATCTCGACAATGCGACAGGATTACAGGTCAGCAACCTGCTTTTCGATCTCGTGCAGACGACAGGCATGACCTTGCTGTTGGTAACACACAACACTGAACTGGCCCAGCGCTGTTCTAGACAGTTGACACTACATTCAGGAACTTTCCAATGAAAAATCCGCCAGCTTTTTTCTGGCTCAAACTGGCCTTGAGGGAGTTACTGAATAATCGACGATTTAGCATCTTTTTTATTTTCAACCTCGCCCTCGGACTCGCCGGTTTCATTGCACTGGATTCATTCAAAGAATCGCTTGATAATCATCTTGGCCAAAACTCACAAGCCATTCTCGGAGCAGATGTAGCACTGACGAGCTATCTTCCCTTTGAAGAAAAAACTTTGGACGCTCTTGAAGCAAATTTTCCACAAAATACTTTATCCGCCCGCAAAACAACACTGTTTACAATGGTCGCATCTAAAGATCAGTCACGCTTGGTGCAGATAACAGGTATTGAGGAAGGATTTCCTTTTTATGGAAAAATGGTTTTGAAAAAGAAAGGAGTTGTGGAAGCGGAAAAGATAAGACAAAGTCTGTCTATGTCTGCTGAAGCCTGGGTTTATCCGGAACTGTTTTTCATGCTTGGACTCAAAGTAGGTGGAAGCATTAAAATTGGTGAACAGAGTTTCAGCATTGCGGATACTGTAATTGATGATCCCAGCAGTTCATTTTCTTCTTACGGGCTTGCTCCGCGTGTTTATCTCGGATATTCACAAATGCAGGAAACAGGTCTGTTGAGTAAAAAAAGCAGGGTCAGCTATCAGAGGTTGTACCGTCTGCCTGATGGTACAGATCTTTCAGGACTTGTGGTTGATCTGCAAAATCAAATAAAGAGTTTTGACGGATCAGATTCAAAAATAAGAATCCTTACGCATAAAAGAGCCGGAAACAACTTAGGTCGACTGCTGGGCTATCTCAATGATTATTTGGGTTTAGTGGCAATGATTGCAGTATTTCTGGCAGGCATAGGTGCGGCTTATCTTTTTCGTAATTATCTGGTTCATAGTTTTCGTGAAATATCGATTTTAATGAGTCTGGGGGCAACCCGTCAGCAAACCTACCGTATGGTTTTGTGGCAGTTGGGATTGCTAGGAACTGGTGCTGCATTGATTGCGATTATCATCTCATTAGCTATTTTACCGCTTTTACCTTTGCTGCTTAAACAATTTCTGCCAAGTGGTTTTGCAACTCAGCTAAGTCTGGGAAGTCTGCTGTTTGCCCTTGTTTTAGGTAGTGTTGGTAGTTTGGTATTTTGCCTGCCTGTTCTTTCAAAAATTCGGAATGTGCAGCCTCTACAGCTATTTTATGAAAATATTGGACAGCAGGAAATTACTCCTATTTTCTGGCGACAGGTCTTGAGTTATCTGCCGCTGTTGATTTTATCATGGTCTTTGTCAGTCTGGCAGTCTCATTCATTGATTGTGGGCAGTGCTTTTGTAGGCATGCTGTTGCTTTCAATTCTGTCTTTAGGCAGTTTGGCCTGGCTTGTCTTATTTCTGGCCGGAAAGTTCAGTCAAACTTCAGGAAGCACGATGAAGCGTCTCGCATTCCGGAATCTTCAGCGTAACCGTACAGGCGCTATTTCATGTTTTCTGGCATTGGCACTTGGAACCTTATTGATAAACTTGATTCCGCAAATTTATCAGGGTTTGCAGGAAGAAGTCTCGAGGCCTGATGATTTTCGCATTCCAAGCTTGTTTTTATTTGACATTCAGCCGGAACAAATGGAACCACTCCAGAAAACGTTGTTCGCAGAAAACGTTAACTTAAATTATCTCTCACCAATGGTACGCGCGCGTTTGGAAAAAGTAAACGGTAAGAGCTTTGATGTTAACACTGAAAAAGTTGCCCTGACCCGTGAACAGGAAAGGCAGCAGAACTTCCGGAGACATAACTTGAACCTGTCATATCGAACAACGCTTTCGTACTCTGAGCAGATTGTGGAGGGGCGTCCACTGGCGCTTAAATTTGATTGGGATTCCGGAAAACCGGCGGAAATTTCTTTGGAGGTGCGTTATGCAGAAAGAATGGGGTTTAAACTGGGTGATTTGTTGACCTTTAATGTGCAGGAAGTTTTGATAGAAGCAGTTGTTATCAACCTCCGAAGGGTCCAGTGGAATAGTTTTCAACCTAATTTTTTCATCCTTTTTCAGACAGGAGTCTTAGAAGATGCCCCCGGAACATTTTTAGGTTCCATAGGCGGACTAGACGTAACAGACCGGTTGAATGTGCAAAACCGGATAGTCCAGGATTTTCCAAACGTTTCTGTGATTGATGTGACACGCACTGTGGGCCGGGTTCTGAAAATATCTGATCAAATGGTTTTGGCACTTAGGTTGATGGCCTATCTCTCAATTCTGGCAGGTTTGGTTGTAGTCTTTTCAATTGCACGTCATGAAGTTGAGGGACGTCTCTGGGAACTGAATTTGCTTAAAGTACTAGGTGCCAGATTTTCCGATATCCAAAAGATGATACAAATTGAATTTGCAGTATTGGGAATATTTGCGGGTTTGTTTGGAGTTGCTTTCAGCTTAATAATGTCTTACGGAATTTCCTGGTGGTTTTTTGAGAATCTCTGGAAATGGACGTGGCCAACCAGTTTGGCAAGCATTTTAGGCGTTACAGCATTAAGCGTTGGGGTGGCTTGGCTTGCCACTCAGCGCACACTGAGAAGTTCACCACTTGCTTTGTTGAGGAGTTCCTGAAACTTTTACCCCTAATCCATTAGAGCTGTCTGTTTAACTGAGGTTCGGATTATTCCTTTGGTGATGAGATAACTTCAACTCTACGGTTCTTTGCCAAGTCTTTCTGATCTTTTCCAATAGCTACTGGATCCTTTGCGCCCCTGCTGACAACAATGAAACGGCCAGGGTTGAATTCCATAGCAATTAAAGATTTCATGAGCGCCTCGGCTCGTTTTAAACCTAATGTAACATTACTTAATTTTGAACCTTCACCATAATTGGGTTTAAGGGGGTCAGTATGACCTGTAATCTGGATCATTTGTTTTGGGTATTTACGCAGGCATTTTGCGAGTTTATCCAATGCAGGTTTTGAAGAGTTACGCATCACGTTTTTTCCACGCTTAAACAAGAGTGTTGACTTGCAGACACCGCTTTTTGGCGCAGGAAAGCCAGGCTTGGAAATTAGACTGCTGCGTTTTGCAAGATGCAGTACAAAATGGCTTCTTGAACCTACATTTCCGCGGGTAAGTTTCAAGATGCTGAATTCTTCACCTTCAACTTCCCACTCTAATGCGCCCTGAATGAGTTGTGTCTGTTCTTCGTTTGCACGGTAAATCCGTTCACGATAGTTCTGCAGATTGAGTTTCCTTTTTTGATTTGCCGTAATCAGGATATCAGCAAAAATGTCTTTCAGTGCTCTGCCGCTGATAGGAATGTTTGAAGCAACATTTGAATCTACCATTTGTTTTTGCTCAGTGTTGGTGTTATTTTTAGTTGATTCACCTTCAATGTGGAAGAGACTGAACATCACATCGTTTTCAAGAACATACTTCTCGTGAGTCAGTACCTTTCGGCTTGCATAGTATTGATGATAAAGTTCTTTAGCGCGTTTGTATTCAGCTTCAATCTTTTCCGCGTCCCCACTGCTAACAAGCGAATCCATTTGAGCGGTGATACTATTTACTTTTGAACGGAGCTCGGAAATACTCTGCTTTAGGCCATCCCGGAACATTTTGAAATCGCCTAATTTTCCTGTGATCAAGTTCAACGTATGATCATTGTTGATTTTTTGATTGTTGTATTCTTTAATCAGCCAGTCCAGTAAGCGTTTATCACCAACTTCTTTTGTGTTGAGGTAAGATTGGATTTGCTTAATATTTGAAAGAATTTCTACTCCTACTCCTCTGTCCTCAACTCTTCCATCGTTTGAAGCACCTGTTGAAAATGGGTAAGCTTCGACCCTTAAAAACAGGTAGATATGTTCGTTAGCTTCAGAATCAAAATGTGTGATATTTTCCGGATACATGTAGGTCACGCGAATATGTCCGGTTTGTAATGGTATGTTGATTTTGTTTCCATGAGTAGAGGTTATATGGCCAAGCACCGGTTCTTCCATACTGCTAAAAATTGCACTGTTCAATACATCAAGTTTGTCCTTGCTGCTCATTAAATCAGCCGCATAAAGTGTTTTAATGGCAACCAGGCTCGAGATCGGTGTTTTACGAAGACTGTTAATATAGACCTGCTGATCAACGTTAATCTGGACAATCTGCCTGCGTATTTCAGCAATCTCTTTTTCAAGTTTAGAAATATTCAGGCTGTAGTTTTCTATACGTACCGCCCGATCGTTTTGTCCGGATTTTAGATCCGCGCGTTTCTGAAATGTTTTACGGTATGTCTGTTCAAGCTGCTGCAGTTGTTCATGCCAAACGACTTCAGAATTAATTATTGTGGCCAACCATTTGGTTTCAACAGCAGGCACAGTATAAAAATTCTGTATCCCTTTGTTATTGACGATGTGTCCCGTCACAGCATCTCGAAATACTTTTTTGTTATCTCCCGTAGTCACCTTGTGAAAAACATATTCCCCAGCCACATCCAGGGTGCCTGTGGAACTCTGTTTCGTGTTTTCGGCAGAAGACTCCTGAGCGCTGCCTGTTTGAGCAAACAATAAAAGTGAAATGAAAATTACTAAAGATACTCGAATGAACTTCATGATTTTTCTCTGAATAAGTACTTTGATTAAAAAAGCCTTTATATACACATGTTTGTTATTGTTGTAACGTTTGATTCTATGGTAGTCCTGTCTTAAAATACAAGATAATATTTAGCATCTCCGCCTGTAATAATGATTTTTTGATGGATTTTCTCCAACAGTGATTTAAATGCATTAACATTTAATGTGTTTACTTTTTAGCTTGGATTATTTCTGTTTCAACATATTATATTTTTATTAAAATGTCACTTATCTGTTAATTCAAAAAAGTCTCAGGCAATTTCATTGACAATCGTGCACAACACTAAAAATGATTGATTTTCAGCATAAAGCATGATACACTAAAACACTGATTTTTCTGATATTTAATGCAGGAGAAAAAATGCCACTTTATGAATACCAGTGCCAGCAATGCACAAGTGGATTTACAGAACTTCGAAGATGTTCTGAAATGGATTCACAAATTGACTGTCCGGAATGCGGCAGTTATGAAACAAAACGTGGTATCAGTTCGTTTGCAGTTGGCGGCGCATCTGCGGGTGTACCATCAGTCTCTGCATCAGCAAGCAGTCAGTTCAATTGAGCAAGTTGTTAAACGGACTGGTCAGTCCGTAAATACAAATCAGTGCGCTGAGGGCGCGATAAATAATACTTCTATTAATCATAAACTCAGGAATCTAGTAATTGAAGCCATGAACTAATCTTCTTGAGCCTCTTAAAATCTCTTTCCTGCAACGAAAGTAAGCGTTTCTAACTTTCATTTCAAACTTTTTTCCCAGCCTGTAAATTATGGATGCCAGTATTCGTCCAAAAGGTATCCTAGATTTCCTTTCACAACAAGAAATTCGTCAACTCAGTTATCCTCAAAACGGAGGACTGAATGAACTGTTCCGACGTTGTGCTCTAGCTGTGCTGAACAGTGACAGTCACACTGACAGCGGAAAAGAAATGTTAGCAAGTTTCCCCAATTTTAGCATTGAAGTTGTACAGCAGACTCGTAGCATTAAGCTTGAAATCCGGAATGCTCCGCCCAAAGCATTTGTGGATGGGAAGCTGATTCAGGGCATCAATGAACATCTATTTTCGGTGCTGCGGGATATTGTGTTTGTAGGTACAGAACTTTCAAAAAAAGGAGGTTTTGATTTAAATCAATCGTCTTCAATCACTGATTTTGTCTATCATATTTTACGTAATACAGGTTTACTGAGAGACTTGACTGATCCAAATTTAGTAGTTTGTTGGGGGGGGCATTCAATAGGCGAAATCGAATATCAATATACTAAAAAAGTAGGTTATCAGTTGGGGTTGCGAGAATTTAACATTTGCACAGGTTGTGGTGCTGGAGCCATGAAAGGTCCCATGAAAGGCGCTACCATTGCCCATGCAAAACAGCGCTACAATAACTGTCGGTATATTGGGATTACAGAACCTGGAATTATTGCTTCAGAATCACCGAATCCGATAGTTAACACTTTAGTAGTGATGCCTGATATTGAAAAACGGCTTGAGGCTTTTGTCCGTGCCGGACACGCTTTTATTGTTTTTCCAGGAGCAGTCGGAACTACTGAAGAAATCCTTTATTTGCTAGGAATACTGATGCATCCTAAAAATGCTGAACAGCCTTTTCCCCTAGTTTTTACAGGTCCTGTTGAGAGTAAAGATTATTTTGAGCTAATTGACAGTTTTATCTGTTCTACTTTAGGAGAAGAAGCCCGGGAATATTACGATATTATTATCGATAATCCTCAAAAAGTTGCCAAGAAGATTCAGGCAGGAATTAAAAAAGTTCGTGAATACCGTAAAAAGTTGGGTGATGCTTTTTATTACAACTGGATGCTGCATATTGAGCAGGAATATCAACGTCCGTTCAGTCCGACACATGAAGCTATGTCTGCACTAAATTTGCATTATGATCAACCAAAACATGAACTTGCCTGTAATTTGCGTAAAATGTTTTCTGGAATTGTTTCAGGAAATATCAAGGAGGAAGGCGTACTTGCGATTGAAAAAAATGGCCCTTTTCAAATTAGCGGTGATACGCAACTGATGGCGAAACTTGATGCTTTACTTACTACATTTTGCCATGATAAACGGATGAAACTATCCAGAGATATAGAGTACAAACCCTGTTACGAGATTGTCGCGTGACAAAAGATTCGGAAATTATTACTCAGAATAATACTTCTTTTGAATGGGGCTCCGGCAAAGAGGCTGACTCAATTCGTACTATGTCCTCCCAGGAATTATCAGTGTCATTGCAGGAAATGTTAAAAGGTAAAAATTTGAAAAATGGAGTCTGGGTTTTTGGTTATGGCTCATTGATGTGGAATCCGGATTTCAAATTTACCGAAAAACTAACGGGTCTAGTATCTGGATATCACAGACGTTTATGTTTAAAATCAACTGTATACAGAGGTACTCCGGATTGTCACGGTTTGGTGTTTGGTTTGGACCATGGAGATTCATGTCAGGGAATGGCCTTCCGGATTGCTACGGAACATTTAGAAACTGAACTTCAGATAGTATGGGAACGTGAAATGTTCGCGGAGACTTATATTCCCACCTGGGTAAGTGTACAGACAAAACAACAGAGTGTGTCCGCGATAACTTTTGTTATCAATCCGGAACACGAACATTATGTGCCTGACCTTGCACTGGAAGATGTTGCGCAGCGTGTTGTACGTGCTGAAGGAAAATGTGGTTCATGTCTTGATTATGTGCAGAATACTGTTAAATGCCTGCACCAGTTGGGCTTACGTGATCCGGCTCTGGAACAGTTACTGACTTTGATTGAATAACCAACAATTGCTGAAATTATTAAATAACAAACTTTTATGACCGGAACTGCTCCAATAAAGCGAATCTTAGTCTGGTGGAAACTGATCCTGTTTATTATATTTTTAGGAACCAGTTGTACTGTTGGTTACAAGTTGTATGAGAAAGGCAGTGATGTGGGTTGTTTCCCATTAGAAAATGATATCGTTCCGGTTGAAATTACTCAATTCCGTGAAGATCATCTTCAGTTAATCGCAATCGGAGACACAGGTACAGGTAACGAGGATCAGTTTGAAGTTGCTCAGGGAATGGCAAAAGTGTGTAACGAATCAGGATGTGATCTGGTCTTATTATTAGGCGATAATTTTTATCCGAATGGTGTTAACTCAATCGAGGATCCACAGTTTAATACAAAATTTGAGCAGGTATATCAAGATCTTAACATGCCATTCTATGCTGTGCTTGGCAATCATGATGTAAAGCAGGACGTACTTTCACAGCTTATCTACAGTTTGAAAAGCTCGATATGGCATATGCCTAACTATGAGTATTCATTTAAAACAGTAGATGCGCGTTTTTTTGGCTTAAATACAAACTGCCCCTTTTCCTCAGAAAGGTTAAGGAAAAAGTTGAATCAGGATGATGCGGAAATTGAAGCAAATGCGGAAAAACGTCCGTGGACTATTGCTTTCGGACACCACTCAATCTATTCGAATGGAACACATGGAGACGTTGATTTATTAAGACGCAGTTACTGGAACTGGTTTCTGGAAGGACGTGTGGATCTGTATTTAGCAGGGCATAACCATCATTTAGCACATTTACAATCTAAAACTTCAGCTACAGATTATGTGATCAGTGGTGCAGGTGGTAAACACTATCGTTCTGATAGTGAAAGAGAAAAACTTAATAAATCAGTAGCATTGAATAAATACACATACAATGACACAGGATTTGTCTGGTTGGATATCACCAGTGAAAAGCTTCAAATGCGTTTCCACGACAGTAGCGGCAATGTCATTTACGAATACAGTAAATCAAGGTGATCATCAATTAATAGTGCGGATGCTAACGTCTTTAATAAATTATGTCCACAATACAATTTAGTCATGCAAACGGATTTCCCGCCAAAACATACTCGGTCCTATTTGATCATCTAAAAGAGCATAAAATATCAGCTATTAATATATTAGGTGAAAATACTAAACCTAAGGAAATAAACATGTATGATATGAGGGACGATGTTCTGGAAAGTGCTGAGCAGCATGGGGAACCTGTAATTGGCATTGGACATTCATTTGGGGGCATTCTGAGTTTACTTGCCGCTGCTAAAAAGCCGGAACTATTTCAGAGCGTTATATTGCTTGATCCACCTCTTTTTTCAGTGCATAAAAGTGCATTGATCAGGCTGTTACGTGCCTTGAATATAGAGGATTGGTTGTCTCCGTCCGGTAAGTCAAAAAAGAGGCGTGATCATTTTGAGTCAAAGTCTCAGGCAAAGTCACTATTCCAGACAAAAAAGCTGTTTAAAAATTTTCATCCTCAGACTTTGAATGACTACGTAACTCACGGATTGACTGAGACTGATAGTGATGTGGAGTTGACGATTTCGGTGGCAAAAGAAGTGGCTATTTTCCACAATACACTGACATCCTTTCCCAAGAATATCTACAAAGTAAAAGGTACTTTGCTCTATGCTGCCAGAAATCCTATCCTCTGGCCTTCTGATTTGCGCTGGATTAATAGAAAATTCGCACAATTGCAAGTATTTCCATTTCCGGGTTCTCATTTATTCCCGCTCGAAAATCCTGAATCAACTGCTTTGATGATTAAAAGATGCTTATAATCTATAAATGAAGTTTAAGAAATTTAATCGTTTATACATACTATTATTTTAAATTATATAGTATAATAATATTATGTTAAATAAAAATAAAATTAAGAAAAAAATATATTATTAGTAATTCAGTAGATAAAACTATATTTAAAATACTTGCAAAAATACTGTATCTTGACATAATTAATGACTGTTCTTTTAACGCCGAGGTGGTGGAACTGGTAGACACGCTGTCTTGAGGGGGCAGTGGGCTATGCTCGTGCGGGTTCGAGTCCCGCTCTCGGCACCATAAACTACTGATTTTATATAGTGCAGTACCTAAAAACGTGGTACATTATGCCCCAAATGACACATAAAATGGTACTTTAAATTCATGCATAACTCCAAAGCCAGAGCGGTGCTCCCCCTGTCAATTTAGGGTAATCATTTC
>Ga0208766_1000444_pt1 | contig 22948 bp, 22 predicted proteins | sample ETN01SmetaG_3_FD_185792 | JGI IMG/M metagenome (GOLD analysis project Ga0208766, IMG submission 185792) | Marine microbial and viral communities from oxygen minimum zone, Eastern Pacific Ocean - ETNP2014F12-01SV263 (SPAdes) (version 2) | ecosystem: Environmental > Aquatic > Marine > Oceanic ... | reverse complement strand
CCAAGAATGCTCAATCAGTTATTGAAAATGCTACAGTTCACAAAACTATGGAAGAAGCTATTTCTGACTGTTCAATAATTGTTGGAACTTCGGGTAAGAGGGAAGACGGCGACAAGACAGTGATGAGGCATTTTCTCCTTCCTGATGAGTTGCCAAACCAACTTTCTGATGTTGAGGGACGAGTAGCTTTAGTTTTCGGTCCCGAAGGAAAGGGATTATTGAATGAACAATTACGATTATGCGATCTATTAGTGACTATACCAACATGGGAGGGTTATCCAATACTAAATCTAAGCCATGCTGTAGCAATAATCTGTTTTTCTTGGTTTGTTAATTCAAATTTAGATACACCATCAGGTACAGGTGAAAGATTACTAGATCCTGAACTTAGGCGAAGATTAAGACTTGAAATCTCTAGACTTGTTGCTACAATGCCAACTAAAGAACACAGAAGGGAAGGGATTGAGGAAACTCTAGTCAGAGTGATAATGAGAGGATTGCCGAAGGATGATGAAATTCACAGATTACTAGGTTTGATCACGGCTTCTGCCGATGCTTTTGAGAAAGAATAACATTCAATTAACGATTTTTTGTATGTCTAAAGCAGGTAATTAGGTGATCGTCCACCATTCCAGCAGCCTGCATCATTGCATAGCAAGTAGTCGGCCCAATGAATGTGAAACCGAGTTTCTTGAGTTCCTTACTCATCTGAATACTTGAATCAGTAGTAACGTCGACATCCCCCCATCTTTCTCTGTGATTGACGACAGGCTCACCATCAACGAAGGACCAGAGGAAAGTAGCAAAGGCATCCTCATCGGTTCCGAAGTGCTCGATAAACGTGCGAGCATTGTTGATTGCAGACTTGATTTTGGCCCGATTTCGAATAATTCCAGTATCCTCAACAAGCCTTTCAATATCTTCTTCATCATAATTGGCAATTATACTAGGATCAAACCCATCGAAGGCTACTCGGTAATTTTCCCTTCTACGAAGAATTTGAATCCATGATAATCCGGCTTGAGCTCCTTCGAGAATAATTTTTTCGAATAATCTGCGCCCATCATGGTTTGGCGTACCCCATTCTTTGTCATGGTATTCTTGGTACAATGGGTCACTGGTCTGAAAGCAACGAGTTGTTTCTTTCATAGTTCGCAATCCTATTCTGAAATTACATTAGTTTATGCGGACTAGTTGGAAATCTGTCATATCTCGTAAGATGTCTACCGCAGATGACTGTTCTAGAGAATCTAGACAGTCATGTGCCATTTTGTGGTGGTGCAGTGCTCTATCAAGAGCGTATTGAATTGAACCATTCTCTTTGAGTTCTCTGACGGCTAAATCCAATTCCTCACTATCTTCTCTAGTTCCAAACAACTTTCTGAAATTTGGCATATCAGCACCACTTTCTAGTGCATGAATTGCTATCAGGGTCATTTTCCCTTGTACAATATCTGAACCAGCGGGTTTGCCTAGAGTTTCAGTATCACTAGTCATATCGATATAGTCGTCCATGATTTGGAAGCAAAGACCAAGATTTAGACCCCATTTAGCCATCAATTCAATTGTTTCAATATCCGCCCCGGCTAATATAGCACCAGTTTCCGAACAAATTTCAAACATCGCACTTGTTTTCCCCTTAATCATTTCAATATATTCTTCTTCACTAACATGACTTCTTGATTCGAATTCCATATCTTCTTGTTGGCCCTTTGCAACCATTCGAACCATATATCCAATTGCTCTGATAATTCTGGCCAGATCAGAGCCAGGTATGTGTTTTGATTCCCCCAGCATTTCGAAACCTATCGCCAACATTGCATCACCAGCACAGATAGCAGTGGGTTCGTCAAAATGAATGTGAACTGCGTCTAGACCTCTACGAATAGGGTCCTGGTCCATGATATCATCATGGATAAGTGTGAAGTTGTGAATGATTTCGATAGCTGCCCCTAAGGTGTAATGCCCATCATGTGCTTCGCCAACTGCCTCTCCAACTAAACGGGGAAGAATAGCCCTCATTCTCTTCCCTCCACCTTGGAAAAGATGGACCATAGCATCATGGAGATTTTTTTGGTCCATACGACTCAAACTTTCCATAATTTCAGTTTCTACTCTATCTCTATGCTGAGTTAGTGCGGCAAGGACATTCGCAGCCGAATCATCAGGATGAGCAACAGACAATTCACCACACCTGATTATATCTGGTTGTGGGTTTTTGATAATGTCATCGATGCTACTGCCATTGGGGAAAAAGTTAGCAATGATTTGCTCAAACCATGGTGCAATCAATTGATTCTTCCAGCGCCCCCGATGTTCCATCATATCTATTAATTCATTATTATCTATCCAATCTGTTGCTTGAATTTCATTTCTGTTGAAGTTAATTGCAACATCTGACTTCACAATCATCACATGATCAATTTCGTGTTCAACCCATTCATCGTCCCAACGGCACCGATATTCAAATCGCCCAATATGATTGAAGTCCCAACTGTTAGTGATTTCTCTAGATATTCCCAATTCTTGTTCTAATTTTCTTCTTGCAGCTTCTTTTACCCCTTCTTCAGGGATCCCGTTCTCCCCAACAATATCCAGAGGGTGGCTGCAGCAAGAATTAGCCCAGACACTCGGGAAAGTGATTTTATCAGAAGATCTTTGTTGTACGAGTAATCTATTTTCCGAATCAAAAATCAATACACTAAATGCGCGATGCCGTATACCTTCCCCATGGTGACAACCAAGTTTTGAATCATTACCAATTACGACATCATCTTCGTCAACAAGTAAGCACAATTCCTCCATCATCTTCGATTGAGAAGATTCGTGTCCACTAAGTGCGGTAGCCTCGTCAGTCATCATCGCCAAACAAAGCGAAATGAACCCCCCATATAATCGGAATGGGCATCAAATAGTCACTCTAGTGCCTATTGTGGCCTTTGATTCGACGAGTTGGAGAACACGCTTTGGTTTCCTACCATCAATCAGCCAAACATCTTCAACAACTTCTGCAATCAGTTCAGCACTTCTCACTTTGAGGAAGATGCCTCCTGTAACATCCATTTCGGAGTCATGACGCCCCATTACTTGATCTCCTCGATGCCAAATATCAATTAATGCAGCATCAGGATTATCCGGTGGTGCTGATAAGACGCCTTCTGTATCGCCCAACAAGAATATTGCATGTGAAATATCTGAAATTTCCTTACCAATTCTGACCATTAAATCATCACCTGAAAGGATTCCAAAATGTTTTGGTGCACGGCAATCCACAACATCACCAAACGTAACATTGACAATTTGAGAACTAGAATTAGTAAATCTATCAATATTGCCGATGAATTCAGGGCCAGTTTCACTTGCCCAAGTGGAAGGTGGGTGAGAGTTAGTTTCCACACCATGCTTATTCAGAGAATCGCAAATAATCGAATTAAGCAGAATCATATCAGCCCTTACTTCACTAACTGCATGGTTCTGTTCAGATAGAATAGCTTCGTCAGCACCAAGTGCTAATTTCCATTCTTTCGCTTTAAGATGTCCAAAAGATCCGGCACCATGTACAATTGTAACAATGTGCCCTTCATCTAATAACTGTCTTGTCATAGCAGATAATTTATCTATGGCATTGTAATCTACCGACATCAACTTTCCTTTGTCAGTGATCAACCCACCACCGAATTTGATTAGTAGATGTGCCATACTTACGAATCTACCAAAGGGCCTTCCTCTTTGTACTATGTGTATATTTACTAATGGTCAGGTTCTTGACTCAATCAATACTCCAAGTGACATGGCGAGTGATTCCGACCTTGATAAATTTCAGCGCTGGATGCAAAATAGTCTTGATGAGGCTTCACTCATCGAAGACGCCAGTGAGCGCGATAGAGTTATCAAAAGGCTACAAAATGCAATTCAAGTTTGTATTGAGTTCCGTTCAATACTTGAGTTATCATCTATGGTGAGTGATCCATTTGTTAGTCGAGAATCTCCAGTACGAATTATTTCCGAAGAGAGTATAAAAACCCCCATTTCCATTGATGGTAAATGCAACAAGTGTGGGGCTGAAATGGCTGGAGACCTAGAATTCTGCCCACTTTGTGGAGCATATGAATGATTACTCTTCTTCTTCCCATCGTGCACGGGCGACTACATATTCAGGGTCATCATTATCAATTACACTGATGTACTGAGAAGGTACTGATTCGACTAGATATACTGTAATTCCAGCGTGCCAGATAGTCTCTCCCGCAGCATTCATTTGAGCAGTATCTACTTCGAGAATTGTTGGAAGTGGGTAATGTACATGTCCAGCTTCAGCAGCATTTTTGATTGATGCGGAAAGGTGTACATGTGCCCTACCACTTGGTGAAATACCAACTTCCATCAAGTTCTCCGTTTCTTCGGGGTTACATGGATAGTATAGTGAATCAGGAATATTATCTGTAGGCAGATCTAATTCAATTTCCACGGTGTGACCATATGTTGCTCTTATGGTGTTACCACGGATTTCGTAGCGGCCTTTAGGATCTGTTTCGCAAATTGCTTTGAAATGATGTGGTCGCAACCAATGAAATCTCTTGCCACCTTGTTTCTTGAATTGACGAATAATATCCTTAACGTCAACCCATCCGTTGATATCCATTTCTAGTTCGAATTTTTCTGGAGCATGGCGCAATACCAAAGCTAATCTACGAGCCAGACTATTTCTTTCGCCAGTTCGCATAATAAATCGGCCTTCAGCATTACATGCTGGGCACAAATGGTCGTCTGCGTAATATCCGTGATTTGAGCATTCGCGAATCATATTATTCGCGGCGAAATGAGATTGTTACAAGAACCCCACGGTCTAGACTATTGTATATTTGACTGTGAATACTCAATAGTTATTGAGCAGTAGTTGAGCGGTTAGTATGTGAAGGCGGTCATTGTCGATTGGATGAGGTCGCCCTTTCATAGGGCTCACAAGGGTTCTTTGAAGGAAGTCCGGCCTGATGAAATGGCGGGCCAAGTTGCTCGCAATCTTCTTTCAAGAAACAATATTGACGTTTCCCAAATTGATGATTTACTTCTTGGTTGTGCTTATCCAGAGGGTGAACAAGGCTACAACCTCGGTCGTTTAGTAACATACCTTGGAGGGATGCCAGATGCAGTACCTGGTGCCACTTTCAACAGATTATGCGGTTCGTCAATGCAGACTATTTTGACCGCCGCCGCAAATATTCAGAGTGGTTGGGGTGAGTGTTTCCTATGTGGTGGTGTAGAATCAATGTCACGAATAAAAAGACGTGGATTTAATTGGTCACCACATCCAAATTTAGAGGAATCATATCCTGAAGCCTACATCAATATGGGCTTAACTGCAGAGAATGTTGCTGAATTATATTCAATATCTCGCCAAGATCAAGAACAGTTCGCATTAGAGTCACACAATAAATCTGAATTTGCACAAAATTCAGGATATTTTGTTGATGAAATTTCACCGATTAGGGGTGGTGATGACATTATTGACACAGATGGCTGTATTAGGGCATCTACATCTCTCGAATCTATGTCAAACCTTAGTCCCGTTTTCAAGGATGATGGAACAGTCACTGCCGCAACATCATCCCCCTTAACCGACGGTGCTGTATTTTCCTTAGTTTGTAGCGAGGATTTCGCTCTGAATAATGGTTTACAACCTATTGCAGTCATTGTTTCAGGTGCTGTTACTGGATGCCCACCGGAACTGATGGGAATAGGACCAATTAATGCGACTAGATTGTGTCTAGAAAGAGCTTCATGGCAAATTGAAGACGTTGATATTTTCGAATTGAATGAAGCCTTCTCTGCCCAAGCACTCGCCTGTATAGGAGAATTAGGTATCGACTCGAGTAAGGTTAACTTAGATGGCGGCGCTATTTCTCTAGGCCATCCATTGGGTGCATCTGGTGCAAGAATTACTTGCAAAGCAGCTTCATTGTTGCAACGAACTGGTTCTAACAGAGCAATTGCGACCATGTGTATTGGTGGTGGCATGGGGATTGCTATAGCTCTAGAGAAATACTGATTATTCTTCTTCAATTGATGTGACTAGCAACCCTTCACAATTCGGGCATCTATCACTTGGGCTTAGCATACTCGGTATTACAGCCAATAGGCTTTGACATGATGGACAAGTAGCAAATACTTCTCCTTCACTAAGGATTTGTTTTTCTCCGGCGCCACTAGTGTACCATTTGAGATATAGTGGGTGTTTCATTTGAGCAATGTTTCTTCTTTTTACAACTGAAAGTGCTACAAGAAGAGCGGCCTGAATTAATAGAGCAAATTCTCCTGACGAAATTCCAACAATTAGATGAATAATACCAATCATTAGGAATAGAATTTTCATAATCTCATTCATATTCACCATTCTATCGAGGTATGGCTCACTCCTACTGTAAAATCCGTTAGCAATAATTACTACGATTATTAGAGTTATAATTAGTGAAGCACTTATGACTAAAGAAGGAATGTAATCAATAACGGGTTGGGCGATTACAAGACTAATAATCAATAGATCAATAATGGCAAATACAACAATTTGACGGTGGAATCTACGAAAGGCTGCTTCTTCCACATTTTTTTGATATCAACATAATACATCATCATTGGGGCGGCGACGGTCTCTTGAACTCAGACTCTTTCGAACGGTCGTGGTAAGCGACACTGGCGTTGATGTACTGAGCGATGCCCTTCAAGGCAAGCGAATACTTCTCGCAATAACTGGGGGGATTGCTGCAGTTGAATCTGTTAGACTTGCAAGAGAACTTCGAAGACATCAAGCAAGTCTTACTGTTATGATGACTGAAGAAGCAACCAAAATAATTACTCCATTAGCAGTATCTTGGGCTTCTGAAGTCGATGTATTGACATCCTGGTCTCCTGAAATGGCACAATTGGATAATCATGACCTCGTTCTTGTTGCACCTGCTACACGCAACACTATTGCTAAATTTGTTCATGGAATCAATGATTCACCTGTTATGATGGCTCTTTCAGCAGCTAGAGGTCGAGGCTCAAAGATATGTTTTGTACCTAGTATGCACAAGGATCTATTCGATGATCCAGTAACTGGTGAACTTCTTGATAATTTATTAAAAAACAAATGTAGTGTTCTATTCGATGATATCAAGGAAGGTAAGAGAAAACAGCCCGAACCGGTAGAAATTGTTGCTAAAGTTTGTCATTTAGTTAATCATAATGAAAAATCTAAGAAAATCGCTATTACTCTTGGTGCCAATAGAGCCCCCATTGATGCTGTTCGAGCCATACAAAATGCTTCATCAGGGCGTACAGGATGGATGATTTCAGAATATTTATTCCGTAAAGGTCACGAAATTATTTGCATAGCAGGAAAAACATCATCTTCACCTTCATTTGAACTTCCATTAGTAATTAGAGACGGAACACCTGATGGTATGCTTGATGTTTGCAAAGAAGTGGCGAAATCGCACACTCCTGATGTTTGGATTCATGCTGCAGCCGTTCTTGACTACTATACCGTGGCCGAAGAGGGTAAGAAAGCAAGTGGGTCTGAAAATTGGCATCTTGAATTATCTCCGGGCCCCAAGCATATTTCTGAGTTAGCCAATTTAGTCAAGGGAGCATATCGCATTGGCTTCAAACTGGAATCGGGAGTTGATCATGAAACTCTCGAAAAACGTGCATTAGAACAAATTGAGCGTTACGGGGTAGATGCGGTAGTTGCCAATATTATGGAAGAAATGAATAATCCCAATTCAATAAGAGCACGAATAATAGAATCAAATGGTGAAATCCGTGTTATTGAATCAGAATTTGAATTGTGTAGCACCATAAGTGCCCTCATCTCTACATAATTCAGTAATCTAATGCATCACATTGAAGATGCATTCGCTAGCGACAGCAATCATGGCGAACCACGACAAGGCCAAGCGTGGAATTCCTCCAAAGGAGGATTTCAATGCATGGTATCCTGCAATCGTTGAAATCGCTGACCTTGTCGATAAGCGATATCCCATCAAAGGAATGGATGTCTGGCGACCCTATGGGTGGAAGGCGATGAGATGCATAGACAATCTCACACACCAAGAGATGGAACGTACAGATCACGAGGAGGTGCGTTTTCCTTTATTGATTCCTGAAGATTTACTTGAGAAAGAAAATCGACTTGTCGCATTACTTAAGCGAGCTAGAGAAGAAGGTGTGGACCCCTCCGAATTAAGAATGGATGAAGATGAGGCCGGATTCAAGAAAGAAGTATATTGGGTACGTAACGCTGGTGAAAATGACCTCGATGTACCAATGTTTTTGAGACCAACATCTGAAACTGCAATGTATACAATGTTCCCGTTATGGGTTCGTACTCACGCTGATTTACCACTCAAGACATATCAGATTGTCAATACATTCCGATATGAAACCAAGCAAACTAGATCATTTATCAGAGTGCGTGAAATACATTTCTTTGAGGCACATACTGCGCACGTTGACGAGGAATGTGCCACTCGACAGATCGAAGAAGATTTAGAAATCGTTTCCAAATTAATGGAGATGATGAAATTACCATTTATCATGTCCAAGCGTCCTGTCTGGGACACATTCCCAGGTGCATGGTACACAATTGGCATTGATGTCATCATGCCCAATGGGCGAACCTTACAAGTTGCATCAGTTCATCATTACAAGGATCAATGGGCACGAGCATTCGATTTGAAATATGCAGATGAAAATGGTGAACATCAGTATTGCCACCAGACAACATACGGGATGTCTGAGCGATTATTAGGCGCAGTTGTCGGAATTCATGGCGACGATAATGGATTGATTTTCCCTCCTTTGGTTGCACCAATACAGGTGGTCATCATGCCAGTAGCCGCACACAAGAATCCATTGGTTGATGAGATAGTTGAATCAGTCAGCCAAACATTACGTGAATCCGGATTTAGGATAAAAATCGATAATCGCGACTTGCGGCCAGGCCAGAAATATTGGGATTGGGAAATTAAGGGCGTACCATTGCGATTAGAAATAGGCCCTCGTGATGTCGAAAACGGCAATGCATTCGCTGCGCGTCGTACAGGAGGTAAGGAACCAATTCCCCTAGATGATATTTCCAATCAAGTTAGAACACAACTAGATATCGTTGAAAATGAATTATCTAATCGCAGTAGTGCACATCTCGATGGATGTGTCATTAGATTGATGAGTCTTGATACAGATATACAAGAAGGTCACATTTACGAAGTTGCATTTGATGGTACTGATGCAGATGCCGAGGTGCTAGAGAAAACTACTGGGCTGGTCATATTAGGCGACTCAATTACACCATTTGACAATGAGCAACCATGTATCATTAGCGGCAAGATGACTACAAGACGTCAACATCTAGCTCGAATGTACTAGTTAGTGAAGCAAAGGGTACCCTTTGATTCAAGGTTGCCAGGATGCCCAAGACTTAGGGGTCTCTCTAACGTGAAATGCATGCAGTCTGAGTGCATTTCCGTATGCTGACGTAATATGTGGCGCCACTTGCTCAAAAGCCCACCTAGCAAGGTTCTCAGCGGTTGGAATGAATGAAACAACCAATGTCTTGTGTTCATCTCCCATAATTGATAGCGCCTCAATAGCTTCAGTATCATTTTCGTAGACAATGAATGCGTGATCGACCAAATCATGAATGTGCTCAGTAAGTATTTTTGATACATCTGCAAAATCCATCAGCATGCCTTCTTCTGAAACTCCGGATTCATTGACAACTTCTCCGACAAGTTCGGCTTCCCAACGATATCTATGACCATGCATATTTCTGCACTTACTCTTATGATTAGGGACTCTATGCCCTGTGTCTGTCTCTATCCATCTCCTAATTGTTGTAACCATTTCTATTCCTCCTTGAAATCCAAACAAATTGAATTAATACAATATCTAGGTCCTTTTGATTCATGGAAAAGATGACCTAAATGCGAATCACACCCACTACATCTGACTTCTATTCGAGTCATTCCGTGCGAATTATCCTTCAATTGAGTAATGTTTGCTTCTCCAGTTTCGCTTGAAAATGCTGGCCAGCCACACCCCGAATCGAATTTCGATTTCGATTCAAATAGTGCCTTTCCACAATCTGCACAATTGTAGAAACCCTCTTCGAAATGTTTGTCGAATTCTCCAGTAAATGGGCGCTCTGTGCCATTCTCTTTCATCACATGATAGCGAAGTTGAGCCTTCAATGCGCCAGCAAGCACTTCTTCCCAGGGTTTGACATACTCAACAGGATCTTTACGACCAATTGCATGGAAAGCAAGTATTCGTTCAACATCAGCCCCACTAGTTCCTGACGACCTTCCCCTCTCATCTGGGTTGTAGGAGGTGTTAGTATTAGCAAATACTGTATCAAAATCTAAACCTAATTTTTTGCATGACTTCAGTGCATCAGTCAGTATTGTTTCCTTGTTCCCATCGATATATGGTAAGTGGAATGAAACTTTTTCTGAATCCCAATTACCTAAGGCAAATGATTCACCTATTGAAGCATAAAATTCAGGCCTACAATCAGGGTATATCGCATGATCTCCTGAATGTACACCCAAAGCAATTTCAACATCTGAATCTTCACGTAGAGCGACACTTAACGCGTATCCATAGAGAATTGAGGCGAAAATAGCGTTCCGGTTAGGAACTACAGTCGATTTCATTTGGTCTTCTTCGTAATGCCCTTCAGGTACTTCTTCACCACCTGAAATGAGGGATGATTCGAATAACCCCATAGCACTAGATAAATCAGCAATTTTGTGTTCTACTTGTATGTCATTATTGGCTAAGTAGGCCATGTTAGCAATAGCTCTCTCAATCTCGATATTGTGTTTTTGCCCATATTCATATGAAATGCAAGAAACCTTGTAGCCATCAGCCAATAGACGTAGCAGTAACCCGGTTGAATCCATACCACCACTAAGGGCCATTACTGCGCGCATTCAATCAACACCCATCCACTTGTGTGTCTGCAATGAGAGTCTCCATCCAGGTGAATTCTTCACTATCTCTTCAACTGCAGAAAAGTTTCGACCATTCTCTTCTACAGTTTCTGAGTCTATATAACAGGGTTGAAGGAAATGGTTTGAGAAACCGGTTTTCAATTCATCATACATAGATAGATCTTGGCCGCAATATACGACTTTTAATTCATCACCTGTACGTTGTTTTATGCTAACATTTGGATATAATTGGTCTTTAGGTGAAACACAAATCCAATCTATCACTTCAGGAATTGGGATAGTTCCATTAGTCTCTATAGATAGGTGAATACCATGCTCTTTCAATACATTCCCAATAGTGTCTAAATCCTGTAATGCTGGCTCTCCACCCGTGAAAATAACTCTATCACAATTGTACTGTAATACTTCTTCGACAATAGCATCCATTTCCATTTCTTCATATTGTAAAAAATCAGTATCACACCAACTACATCTTAGATTACATTCACCAAACCTGATGAAAACATGCGGAATACCTGTGTGGAATGCTTCTCCCTGAACTGAATAGAAGATCTCTACAACTGGGTATTTCATCGAAACACCTCAATTGGATAAAGGAGAACTGCGAATCAATTGCATCAATTCGGTACGTGCTTCGCTTTTATCGAAAAACACACCACGCATTGCAGAAGTCGTCATGATGCTATTTTGTTTCTTTACACCTCTACACTGCATACATCCGTGCGACGCTTCAATGATTACAGCAGCGCCAAGGGGCTGTAGGTTTTCTTCTAAATCATCGGCTATCCCTTTGGTTATTCTCTCTTGATTTTGCAATTTTCTTGCGTGTAAATCTACTATTCGTGCTAGTTTACTGATACCAACGATCCTTTCCGTAGGAATATATGCGACATGTGCCCTTCCTTTGAATGGTTGAAGATGATGTTCACAGGTGCTATGGAACTCAATATCACGTAGCAAAACTATGCCATCATAGCCTTCAGCATTGAATGTCGAATCAAGAACTTCGGCGGGTTTCAAACTGTATCCCGAAAACAACTCACTCCAGGATGATACTACTCTTGCTGGAGTATCTTTGAGCCCCTCTCTCCCACTACCACCATTCTCGATATATTCGAGAATTATCTTGACTGCATCTTCGGCTTCTTCGGCAGTCACAGTCATTCTCCATCACCTCTAATTCCTCTGCCATGTCTGTAGTCAATTTCGTCTAATTGATCTAACATTTTACGGCAGGCGGTTCTTACTGCATCGGCGACTGAAACGAACTTTTTCGCATCACCAACGTGCAATCGGAGGTCTTCCAAAAGTTGGTCGGGCATATCCAAACTAATTTTTGCCATGAATATCCGAAGTATTAGTATTATTAGAGTATTACTATAGTAATACTATGCGATTACTCGAGAGTTTCACTAAGGCTCGGATAAACTGAGCAAATAGTTTCAGCACGAGCTGTAAGTTGCTTCAAATGACTTCGAATTTCTTCAGCCGAACAATCCTGCTCAATCATATTTGATAAAACATTTAGACCACCTTGAATGATGCCGGCTTCAAGAAAGGCATCATTGCTAATTTCACCAGTAGTTCGCAGGTTAGCAAGGTCTTCTGATATCTCATCAACAGAGAGTTTTACCACGTCACTTGATAGTACTCCACTCGCTAAACTATCGTTGATAATTGAAAGCATGATGGCCGCTCCGGACATTTGCTTTTCATAATTTTCTATGGGCTATCTGTATGTTCTACTAATTCAATAAGAATTCCACCAGTGGATTTAGGATGTACGAAGGCAATTAAGGAGCCACTAGCACCTTTTTGAGGGGTTTTGTTGATCATTGTAAAACCACTACTAATTAAATTAGAAATCATCGATTCTATATCATTTACTTCTATTGCTAATTGTTGTATTCCTTCACCATTTCTACTTATGAACCGGTGAATTGGAGATTCCTCATTTAGGGGTTCTAACAACTCAATCTTTGGCAATTTAGAGTCCCCGGTTCCCGATTCAAAGAATCTGATTTTGACACCCTGTTCTTCATTAATCTCATCTTTATTATGCCTAAATCCTAGAATCTCCCAAAGGTGCGAATTTGAATCTAAATTTGAAGTTGCGATTCCTATATGATCAATACGTCCAGAACTCATTTCAAACACCACTCGGGGCAACCCAAGTTCCGTAAACTTCCCTCAATATGGTGTTCACTTCACCGAGTGTTGCTTCACATTTGTAGGCCTGAATCATAGCTTCCATGATGTTTACATCAGAATTAGCGATATCTCTTAGATTATTGAGGGCCGAATTTACAGATTCTGAATCCCGATTTTGTTTAATTTTCTCTAAATTACTAATTTGTGCTTCAACCATTTTCGAGTCTAGATTCTGAGCCGCAAAAGACGTATTTTCTATCTCTTTGTTGACATTTACACCAATAACATGAGTCTGTCCACTTTCAATAGCTTTCAGTTGCCTCCAGGCGCTATCGTGAATTTCTCTCTGCTGAAATCCAGACACAATACACGGTAATGCACCACCCTTGCTATCTAATTCATCTATAATTTGTTTTGCAGACTGGTACAATCTAGTAGTTAATTCTTCAACTAAATACGAGCCTGCTAAAGGATCGACGGATTCAGTTATTCTTGTTTCATGGGCAATTATTTGTTGAGTTCTTAACGCCAATTGAGCCGATTCTTCAGTAGGCAAACCAATGGCTTCATCGAATGAATTGGTGTGGAGGCTTTGTGTTCCACCAAGCACCGAAGCAAGAGCTTGATAGGCAACTCGGACAGCATTATTCATTGGTTGTTGCGCAGTTAATGTGACCCCAGCGGTTTGTGTGTGAAAGCGAAGCATGGACGATTTAGGATTTGTAGGGGCGAACCGCTCGGTAACGAGATCATGCCAGAGAGTTCTGGCGGCTCTAAATTTGGCTATTTCTTCAAAGAAATCATTATGGCAGCCAAAGAAGAAAGAAATACGCGGTGCAAAATCATCAATGTTAAGTCCAGATGAAATAGCAGAATCAATGTACTGCAGTCCATTTGACAAAGTGAAAGCGATTTCTTGAGCAGCCGTACACCCAGCCTCCCTCATATGATATCCACTAATCGAAATCGTATTCCATTTTGGAGTATTGATTGCCGACCAACTAATCAAATCAGTAGTTAATCTCAATGATGGTTCAGGAGGATATACATACAAGCCTCGAGCAATATATTCCTTCAAAATATCATTTTGAACAGTCCCTCTGAGTTGTTCACGTGGTACGCCTTGTTCATCGGCAAGAGCGACATATAGTGCGAATAATGACGTTGCAGGTGCATTAATAGTCATGGAAGTAGAGACTTGTCCCAAATCTATTCCACTAAATAACACTCTAATATCGTGAATGCTATCAATAGGAACTCCCACCTTTCCAACTTCTCCAAATGATAATTCATCATCAGAATCCAAACCTAATTGTGTCGGTAAGTCAAATGCTACGGAAAGTCCAGTCTGGCCTTGTCCGAGCATTAATCGAAACCGGTCATTTGTTGAAGTAGTATCAGAAAAACCTGCATATTGCCGCATTGTCCATAAACGATCTAAGTACATATTGGGATAAATCCCCCTTGTATACGGGGGTTCACCTGAAATTTTTGAGTTTGAATCTTCACTAATAGAGGTCATATTTGGATGACTACTTCGCTTTGTGTGCAGTTCATCACCTCTCTCCGAAGCCGCCATCAGCCCTGTTGAAGAAGAAGGGGGCGATGAACTATGTGTTTAGAATGGGTGCATCATCGACGGATTGTGTAATCATTAACAATAGCAACGAGTCGTTCTGCTTGTTCCTCATTAATCATACCCTCATTCTTCTTTTCATCGATGTATTCGCGCGCTTCTTGGGATGTTTGCCTTTCTCCTTTAGCCCAAATCGTACCTAATAGTGATGAGCGATACTCTTCTGCAACATCGATTTCTACAAGCAAGCCGCGCATTTCATATTTGTATTCCATGTGTCTTGAACGATCCATACGTCTTTCTCGATTCGCAGGTTGAAAACTCGGTTTTATTCGTCTTCTCTTTGGCCGGGGCTTAGCTGGAGGTGTAGATGTGGTTTTTTTAGTAGAAATAGCCTTTTTTCTTTCATTTGCTATATTTTCAGCCGCTCTAACTTTTGTCGCTTGGATAATTTCCATAGCTCTTGAACTAGCTCGAGGGGCCTCTCCCCCTTCCTCTTCGGATTCTGAAGAGGGGGTTATGGGTTGTAGTCCCCTGCCTTTCCTCTTTGTTGTGCCCAATAATTGCTCTTCTACAAGCGTCTCAACTTCGGTGACTTCTTCCTTCACTTCAGTAGGTTCTGGAGGCGGTGACGGCGTTTCCTTAACTGGTTTAGATACCGGTGAAGGTTGTCTAACAGTTGTGCGCTGAGGTGGTGCATGCTGTTTTTTTTCAGAGCGGTTTGTTGGCTTTGATGCGCGTGGCTTGGTGCCTGAACCCTTATCGAAGATATTCCTCGGTTCGTTCTTCGGCTTCCTTCGCCTCTGCACTTCTTAGTCACTCTCCGACCTTTCGCCCTGACTCCGTCTGATAAGGCTTCGCAGTTGTCTTTATTCCCATACGATAGTTGTGTGGTCTGTTCTCAATGAAGGATTCACTGAACTTTCAAGAATATCTGTGCTAATGTTAGATTGAATCATTTTCCGCCCCAATTCAGCAATCATTGTTCCATTATCGACGCAGAATTTTTTCTCAGGCCAAAAAGCAGTAGCCCCCCTCTCTTTACACATAATCTCACTCATTCCTCTAATCCTTTCATTACATGCAACACCACCACCGAGTAATAATTCTGTTTTACCCGTGTGGGCTAATGCGCGTTCGGCAACTTCAATGCAAGCGGCGAAAGCGTGTTCTTGTAATGACCAGCAAACCGCACCTAATTCGCAGCCCTCATTAATCCGCATTTGAGCTGCATTCAATATTCCAGAGAAATTCAAATCCATCCCTTGAATACTATATGGTAAAGAGACCTCATCTAGATTCGCATCGGAGTTGTTACTAAGCCATTCGTCGGCTAAAATCTCAATTTTCGGACCACCTGGGAAAGGAATACCCTGCATTCGAGCAAATTTGTCCAACATATTGCCAATTCCAATATCTAGGGTTTCGCCAATAACTTGGTATCTGTCTCCCGCCCGTGCAATTACTTGGGTATTTCCACCACTAACATACAACAAAACGGGATCAGAACAACCAGTCTGATTACGTCCGATTTCAATGTGTGCAACACAATGATTCACACCCACTAAGGGGACGTTCCAATCAATTGATAGGGCTCTAGCAATAGTCGCACCAACTCTCAAACATGGTCCAAGCCCGGGTCCTTGACTAAATGCAATAGCCGAAATCTGATTGGGTTCTAATTCATAATCATTCATCAAGGAAGAAAGTAAATCGGCAGCCACATCAGAATGGTGATCGGCAGCCTCCCGAGGGTGTATTCCTCCTTCTTTAGGTCTAAACAAAGAAGACTTGGATGAATGAGGCGTACCATCCATCTCAACTAGTCCAAAAGAAAGGGTATGAGCGGTGCTTTCAACCCCTACAACTACATTTTCCACACATTGGTGAATCATAGACTACATATCAAGTGATGTGTTCAAGATATTCAGTGCGACACCTAATCTACAATATTGGGCCGATGGCCCATCTTTCAAATGGCGATTATAATTCGCCACTTACAGGTGCTATGATGAGCGAAAGAGAATCGCTTGTACACAATTCTGGGATGGCCATACTCATTGATAACAAAGTAATCAAATCTATTGAGGAATCCTCAAAGTTATGTGCTGAATTTGGCACAGATTCTATTCCTAATTCTCTTAATGTTACTAATTGTCAGGGCTTCGCTATGATACCTGGTTTTGTTGATTGCCATTCTCATTTACTTTGGGATGGCGACCGATCTAACGAAATGATATTACGGCAATCTGGACATTCATACACCGATATTGCCAAAATGGGAGGTGGTATATCTAAGACTGTCAAAGCAACAAGAAATGCCACAGAATCTAGATTGGCTAAGTTAGGTAATTCCCGACTAAATCGTGCATCCAAGTTTGGCACGACAACAATGGAATGTAAGAGCGGCTATGGACTGTCTACTGATTCCGAATTGAAACTACTCTCTATCATTGATGATCTAAACACTCAGAACCCCATAGATCTTCATGCAACTTGGTTAGGTGCTCACGATTTCCCTTTTGATAAAACAAAAAAACAGTATATGGAAGAATTACTATCTGAGCAACTACCTCAAGTCATTGAGCAGGGTATTGCGAAATGGGCTGATGTTTTTTGTGAGCCAGGGTGGTATGATTTAGAACAAACTGAAGAAATTGTCAGAGATGCTGCTAATTCCAATCTTGCATCCCGGATACACGTTGATGAGTTCGTTAATTCAGATGGATTAGCTCTTGCCGCCGAATTAGGTTGTGTTAGCGGGGATCATGTGGGCTATTCTTCAGATGATGCGCGCTCTAAGGCAAATAGTGCAGGGTGCATGCAAACATTCCTCCCAGGCACCCCATACATACTTGGAAAAGAATTGAATTTACCTCTGAAGAAATGTATTGATAATGACTGGGCCTTTTCTTTGGCCTCTGACTTCAATCCAAATTATAATTCCCTATCAATTCCATTTGTAGGTAGTCTCGCTACACACAGATTAGGGATAACGCCACTTGAAGCATTAATTGGAGTAACAAGAAATCCTGCTACTACACTATTCAGCAAAGATGCTGACAACACCCCTGGTACAATAAGAGTAAATGGACCAGCCGATATGTTGATTATTAATTCCAAAGAAATTGATGGTTGGTGTCAATATCCCGGTGACAATCCAATTCTGAAAACTATTTGCAAGGGTGATGTTGTAAAATTATAATTATAAATTTGTATTCCTCCCAATATAATTAGTGTTTTGTTTAAGATATTATAATTTAACAAAAATTTGTATGTAGCATTTACTGATTACTAGATTTAATCATTGAATTAGCAATTGTTGTGTTTCTGATAACCATAGTTATCGGAATAAGAAATTGCACTGAGAAAGAGATTAGGCTCTCAGTGCATCGGTTTCGTAACATTTCTTAGTTATTACCAAAATCCCCTATATTCAGCGTGTTGAAATGTAGGCACCCTCTAGTGCCTCTGTGGTTGAGTCATATTCAGGATTTTGTATGAGCTGCAAAAAGATGGTTGACATAGAAAATCCAACTCTCATAACTATGAAGAACGGGCGAACTAGGGTGACAGGGGATTGTAGTGTTGTGAAATGTCAAGCCCGAATTTCCAAGATCGTTGCTTAATTCGAACTGTAGAGAGAGAATCCTTCATGTGGGATGTAGTACCGCCCGAATCTGTTCTGGGCTCGTGGTCTAGGGGTTATGACGTCGCCTTGACATGGCGAAGATCGCAGGTTCAATTCCTGCCGAGCCCACCAGATACTATGAATTACTCATTGTCGTTTTTCAATTGAGTGTACAATCTGATTTTTCCAGAGCCTTTTTGCTTGGTGCGGACAATTTCCATTTGAGGTAATTCAGAAATGTTAGCTACATGAGTACCTGCACATGGGCATATATCGATTCCTTGGATTTCGACAACTCTCATCGTTGTAATATCTTCAGGTAACCTTTCGAGAATTTTACCTACGAAACTACGATTTCTAACTCTTTCGTCAGTCATTATTTCGTCCGCGGACCAATTATGTGTTCTGACTGGGATTGGTTGACCTAGGATCTCATTAACTGCATTTTGTATATGTTCAATACTGAACTTGGACTTATCATCAAACAGCAAGTCAATCCTAGACTCTTGTGTCCCTAACTGGTTTCCGACTGTGGATGCGTTCCATAATTCATCGGCCATAGCCGAAACAATATGTTGGGCCGTGTGCATGCGCGCCAACTTATTCCTATTTTCTGAATTGATGTTACATTGAAGAATTGTACCCAATTCGAAACAATCGATATCATTAACTGGGTGAAAAATCAAATCTTTGGCAAATACTTCACCGACATCAACTGATAAATCACCATCGGAAATTATCCCTATATCACCTGGCTGGCCACCACCTCGCGGATAGAAATATGAGGCATCTAGAATAATCGATTCATCTATCTTATCGATTATCTTTGAAGTAAAGGTTGGGGGATTTGTACCTGGGTGGTGATTGAGATGTAAGCGTTCTTGCATTGCAAATCCTCAAGATAATAACAATCCACCGGAAAGGATAGTGTTTGAAACAACCTCTGTAGATATAGAAAGAGAGCGGTCCTCAATCAATGGAGGAACAAGTTCTGAAATCAAGCTCTGTATACTAGATACTCCGACACCAGGTTTTAATCCAATTCGATTTATTGCTTCACAGGAGCAAATTAATTCATTTGCAAGTACCTTTGATAATAACTCAGATGAAGCAAGAAGTCGATAAGTTGCTGTAGACCCCATGGAAACATGATCCTCTTTTTCCATACTTACGCTAATATTCGATGTTGAAGATGGATTAGCAAGTAGGTGTAACTCAGCAATGCAAGCAGCAGATACATATTGAATAATCATCATACCACTATCTAACCCCTCGGTATTACTTAGGAAGGCATTTTGACCACTCCATTTAGGTGACATGATGAGATTGGTTCTACGTTCCGAAATAGATGCCAATTCATGGGCACAAACAGCTAGATTATCAGCGGTGATTGCGAGGTTCTCACCATGGAAATTACCTCCACTGATTACTTCGAAATTACCATTGCCATCAACAAAAATTAGTGGATTGTCGGTGGCGGAGTTTAGTTCAATCTCTAACATCTTTCGCGCGGCCCTCAAACTATCAATTACAGGGCCATGGACTTGAGGTGCACAGCGTATTGAGTAGGCGTCTTGAACTCGATCACAGTCTTCGTGAGACTCATTAATCATGGAATTAGTCAATAATGACTCAATTCGTGCGGCTGATATCATTTGGCCGGGGTGAGGTCGGGAATTATGTATTCGCTTGTCGAAGGGTTTGTGAGACCCTTTAATCGCTTCAACCGAGCATGCAGCAGCACAGTCGGCTGTAAAGGACAATATTTCTAATTCATGTATTGCTATGGACATGAATGTACACATCTGACTCGTACCATTGATTAACGAAAGGCCTTCTTTCGCTTCAAGAGTAATAGGTTCAGAACCAGCGCACTGAAATGCCTCCGCGGAAGAAATAGTTGTCCATCCACCATCATCTTCCTTCAAGAATTCATTTTCACCAATGAGACCCAATGCAAGGTGGGATAACGGTGCGAGATCCCCTGAAGCACCTAAGGAGCCGATACGAGGTATGACAGGGGCACATCGTGCGTTGATTAAGGCCAGAATTGTCTCCACCACCTCTGGACGAATCCCTGAGTGGCCCACTGCAAGTGAATTGGCACGAATAGCCATCATCATCAATACATGCTCGGGCTTCATAATTTCACCAACCCCACAAGCATGACTACGGATTAAATTCAATTGCAATTGAGCCAAATTCTCCCTATCGATTGTGACGTTAGATAATGCTCCAAATCCTGTATTTATACCATAATATATATCTTCAGAATTGATAATCCCTTCAACAATATTTCTTGAATTATGCATAGAAATTATTGCTTCTTCACTTAACTTAACTTCAACTTCACCATCTCTAATAGCGATTAATGATTCAATTGATAAAGTGCGTCCGTCAATATCCACGATGACATCCTCCATATCCTTCGCCTTCCTTATTGATTATTGAATGATAGTATTGTCATAAATTTTGAAATATCTTTTCATCTACTAAGTTAGGAATAGTTACGCATAAGTTTGAATCGGCATCCATTGCTCTGATTATTGTGCTAATTGAACCAGGATTTCGTGCCCAAGCTCTTCTAGCAATCCCATTATTTACATCCCATGATAACATCGAATGAATGTTATTCTGACTACGGTCACTTCCGTCAATTAACATACCAAAGCCACCATTACTAACTTCTCCCCAACCTACACCACCGCCATTGTGTAGACTGACCCATGTAGCACCTCTAAACGCATCTCCAACGAAATTATGCACAGACATGTCAGCTGTAAACATTGAACCATCACGAATATTTGCAGTTTCTCTAAACGGGCTGTCAGTACCAGATACATCATGATGGTCTCTTCCGAGTACAATTGGAGCCGAAATATCACCTTCTCGAATTGCGGAATTAAAGGCACTAGCTATTTCTTTACGGCCTTGCTCATCAGCATAAAGAATTCGCGCCTTACTACCTACAACTAATTGGTGTTGATCAGCCTCTTTTATCCATCTTATATTGTCTAATATTTGTTGTTGGATATCTATAGGAGAATTATCGGCTTGGTTTTGTAATATCTTAACTGCTATTTCGTCACTAATTTTCAGATCCTTCGCATCACCGGATGTGCAGACCCATCTAAATGGACCAAAACCAAAGTCGAAGCAAATAGGCCCCATTATATCTTCAACATATGAAGGATACCTGAATTTATTCGGTATTTCCTGACTGAAAACATCCCCTCCAGCTCTACCGGCTTCGAGTAGGAATGCATTGCCATAATCCCAGAAATACATACCCTTCTCGGTTAATCTATTTACTACAGAAGCATGATCACGTAATGTACGTTCAACTTCCATTTTGAACTTTGCCGGATTATCTTTGAGCAACTGCAAGGCCTCGGAATGAGTGTGATTAGTAGGTATATAGCCACCTAACCAGGGGTTGTGGAGGCTGGTTTGGTCACTTCCTAGTTCAGGCGTTAGTCCACTAACATCGAGAGCATTAAGTAAGTCGACAATGTTGCCATTGTAGCCAATAGAAACTGCTTGTTTATTCTTTACAGCCTTATTAGCACTATCAATAACTTCATCTAAATCATCATACAATTCACTCAGCCAGCCTTGTTCAAGCCTTTTTCTAGCTGCAATGAGGTTTGTTTCAGCAATGATACAAACTGCCCCTGAAATCACAGCAGCCTTTGCTTGAGCGCCGGACATACCCCCAAGGCCAGATGTCACGAAAAGTATCCCTCCAAGGCCCTCATCGGCCTTTTTACCGAGATACTTTCGAGCAGCATTGAGAATAGTAATAGTGGTTCCATGAACTATCCCTTGGGGGCCTATGTACATGTATGACCCAGCAGTCATTTGACCGTATTGAGAAACCCCAAGCGCATTGAAAACTTCGTAGTCTTTTTGAGACGAATAATTCGGAATGACCATCCCATTTGTTACAACAACACGAGGGGCTTCGGGGCTTGAAGGAAATAGACCGAGTGGGTGTCCAGAATACATAACTAATGTTTGATTTTCATTCATTTTCGATAAATATGACATTGTAACAAGATATTGAGCCCAATTTTGGAATACGGCTCCGTTTCCACCATAAGTAATCAAATCATAAGGATATTGAGCCACTTTTGGATCCAAGTTGTTCTGAATCATTAACATAATACCCTTAGCAGCCAAACAATCACCAGGATATTGCTCAATATGACGTGAATACATTTCATAATTCGGCCTAAAACGATGCATTGTGATGTGGCCTTCACTAACTAATTCGTCAAAGAATTCTTTCGATAATTCGGCATGCCATTTTTGGGGGAAATATCGCAACGCATTTTCTACTGCAAGTAATTTTTCATTTTGAGAAAGGACGTCGGGTCGTTTTGGAGCCCTATCGACAGATTCGTCGAACGTAGGAGGATCAGGGAAATTAGTTGGGATACCTGCCCTAATAGAATCATTGAATGATTGGTTCACCAAATCACATCCTTGCCTCAACAATATTGGAAACATCTGATTTAATTTCGTGAGACGAGGTGAGGATTTCCTCAACCCTTTTACTAAATTCAAATGAATTCTCAGATTCAGAAGTAATAT
>Ga0208766_1000441_pt1 | contig 22987 bp, 22 predicted proteins | sample ETN01SmetaG_3_FD_185792 | JGI IMG/M metagenome (GOLD analysis project Ga0208766, IMG submission 185792) | Marine microbial and viral communities from oxygen minimum zone, Eastern Pacific Ocean - ETNP2014F12-01SV263 (SPAdes) (version 2) | ecosystem: Environmental > Aquatic > Marine > Oceanic ... | reverse complement strand
GGCTCGAGCCTATTATTGAATATGATAGAATTCACCATAGGAACGACCCTATTTTCCATGCACTTATTCCAGCTGGAGTAGAACATATGACACTGATGGGGATGCCTAGGGCGCCGACCATCAAAACTGCGGTTTCGGAGGTGGTTACCTGCACTGATGTATTTCTTACAGATGGTGGAAGTGGGTGGCTATCATCTGTAGTTCAGATAATCCCGGAAGAAATTGGCGATGGTATGAAGGCAATAAAAGCAGCATTGGATGGGCATAAATCGATGAAGCAAGTTATTGTAGTCGACAAAGACATTGATGTAACTAATTCATCGAGAGTGGAATGGGCCTTAATGACTCGATGGCAACCTGATAGTGACACCCTAATACTTTCTAATCAAAAGGGCTCTAGTCTGGATCCAAGTCGTTCTTCAGATGGCACGACAAGCAAGATTGGCATAGATGCAACAATAGATCCTGGAATTGATCGATCGCCATATGAATCTGTGCTGTGAGAGGTACTAATGCGAGAAGATGGCAATCTTTCAGAGGCACTTCAGCACCCTCGAAGGAGCCTTGGGAACAGATATAGAAGCCAAGCGGAAAAGTTCCTAAGAATCAGTGAAGGAAATGAGGGCAATCTCTCGTGGGCCGAACAGAGCGCCAAGCAAAGTGTACTGTATGACTTCACCAATGAAGAGAATTGGAAGATTTTGATAAAAATCAAAGTGTTGATGCGAGATTCTGAAGGTGCTAGAGCGGTTCTAGCAGATCTTTTCTCTGTCCTAGGCAGAGATGCGGCTTTAATGGAACAATTGTCGGGCATGAACATAATTGACTCGTGCGAAAGTATGTTGGATGCTACACTTTCAAAGGATCCGCTGGATCCAGATAAATGGTGGGAAAAGATTGGAGCGGAACATGAAGGGGTCGAGTTATTTTCTGAGAGATTAAGGAGGCTAGACGTTTCAGACCAGAGGGCAAACATCCTATTCTCAAGAAGGTTGGAGAGAGTAAGAAGAGGTGGTTTGGAAGATGTTTTTCTTGAGTTGGCGAAAATCCTTCTCTCCCAAAGGCCAATCAATCACGAAGCTTGGGGGGAGTTAGGAATGATGTACGAGAGAAGGGGGCAATATGATGAAGCATGGATGTGTTACGACCAAGCAAAGAGTGTTTTTCCTGATTCAAACGCAATAGACCGATTCCGAGGTAGAATGAAGTCAATTGTTGATGGTGGAGATGGTGGGCCATGGAGGGAGCCTTCTATCTCGGACAGGTCGGCCTTTCTCAATAAGCTCGGGAGTCTGACAAAAATGGATCAAAATTCAGAGATTGAAGAAATTGTGGAAGATGCCGAGGAAGGGCCATTTTCAAAGGTTGAAATTCTTAGAGCCAATGGAAAAACCACAGAGGCTTTCTTTGTTGCAAGAAGAATGGTTGCCGAGGGAGTCGATGGTGCTGCTAAGCTGGTATCTGAAATACTGAAAGATTTGGAGTGTTAATTGTGAGTTTTGTCGTTGTTTGGGCTTTTTCGACGGAAGAAGATGGATGCTGGATTATGGTAAAGAATAGGTCGAGAGGTTGGGAGTTACCTGGTGGTCGTGTGAAACAGGATGAGGCTCCAGAGGAAGCTGCACTGAGAGAATTATACGAAGAAACTGGCCTTCTTGGCACGGCAAAGTCGATTGATAGTAGTTTAATCCTCGGAGGCCATGTGGTGCTAGTGGAAATTGACATCCCAGTTAGCCCTGAACCATGGGAATCATACGATGATGCGATAGAAGAAGTGGGTTGGTGCCTACAGTTGCCGGAGAATTCGGCATGGGGTAGTGAGGAGATACAGAGAATCATTGATCACGATTGGAGCGCTTCGATCAGCCTAGGATCTTGAAGTTCACTTTGCCTTTCTACTATTACGTCCCTCCATTGTTTTTCTTCCAAGGTTTCGCTTGCATCTAAGACTAAGCCAAGATCGTCCCTCTTTTCTCCTGAGAGGTCCTTTAGTGCGTTTGATAGTATGAGTTCCACGGACTCCTTGATGTCTACAGGGTTTGATGGAGTCGTTTCCATTCCAGGAGAGTCCCTAGGTCTTGCGTCTACTATCCTCTTATCCATGATTGGGGAATCGGGGTCAATTTCATCCAATGCTATGTCTAGCCATTCCATAGCGCATACTACCGCTTCTGCTGGCATATCGGATGAAGAAAGCCTCCTCATTGCCATCCAAAGATGCCTCATAGCGGGTTCAATATCGCCAATCGAAGCCAGAATCCTGCCGGACTCTAGTCGCGATAGGCCAATCAAGTCTACAGGGTGCCCCGCATCTGAGGAAATATCTGCTAGTGTGACAAGGGCCATCATCCGCTCGTTAGAATTCCGATGCCATGAAGCAAGATTTAGCAGAGCAAGCCCGTGCATAGGAGAGCCAGGGTTCACCGAAGCAAGCCTGTCGACGCACCAGCGCAACTCGTTACCTACGTTGGCCGGTTCGATTGCCCCCAATAGGGCCCTTTCCATCCTGATCCAAGCCTCTGCCTCGAAATCCCTATCCTCTAGACTCCTGGATTCTTCGAGAATCTTCTCACTGAGTTCCAATGCTTTCTCTGTTTTTCCTTCTGACAATAGTGACTGAAATAGAAGTGAGTTAGTGGAGGTTTCTTTGTGAGTCGTTTCTTCGCTCATCCAATGTCACTTCCCCTCAAAGTTAGCGGCCATTTCCTCGTACCTTTTTCGGAGGCTGGCTTCCCTCTCGACAAGTCTTCCAAGATGCTCGTTAATTGCTTCTTGGGCTTCCTTCAATTCTGATTGCAATGATTCTCGATCTTCTACTTCAAGGAGAATATTGCCCAGAGAGCGATAAACTGGCCTTCTTGAGTCTTGTTTGGACAGGGCTTCTAAGGTAATTCCATACTCTGAAGACTGTGAGGAGATAGTTTGTATCTGATTCCTCAGGATCTGCAGCTCTCTTGCTACAGACTGAATTTCTTCGGCTGACACTTCCTCGCTGATTCTACTCGCCCCCACCAGTTGCTTCAAGAGTCTTTTCTGATGCTATTAACGCCCTCATTATCGAGTTCCACCTTGCTCGGACGTCACTGAAGGAGTTTGCCGTCAAAGTCAAGGAAATCTCGTTCCCTTCATGATAAAAATCAGCCTCGGTGATTAGAGATGAGGAAAGTGGCCCAGAATCGCTGTGCTCGAATAGCAACTCCAGTGAAACCGGGTCATTCCTCTTCTGATGACTCATCTGAATCTCTCTCGGAAAGTTTTCTTTCGAAGTCAAGAGCCGCCTGTTGAGCAATCACCGTCATATCAGTTGCAGTGGCACCTTCCAGGGATCTCCTGACTATTCTCTTATTTGCATCACTCGCTCTTGTGTATGGCTCCCAGACGCCGCCTGAGAATTTGTGGCCACACTTCCTGCATTCCCAGATTCCTGCTGCCTGTCTCCTTACCTTGGGATAGTGGCAACTAGGGCAGGTGTATTTTCTTGATTTCTTTGCAAGTGCAGAACCGGCTCTACGTCTGACACTGACTCCGTACCTAGCGCCAAATCTTGCGGTTGCGCCGGCTTTCTGTGTTCTCTTGGCCATAATTGCACCTACATTGAATCTACTTTCTTTCTGAGTTCCTTGGTCCTTTCCTGTGCGTTTGTCATGATTTCTGCGAATTCATCCGCTGAGAAAATTCCCTTTAGACCCTTCTGAAGAGAGTGGACGTTGTCATCGTCCCCAAGGGTGATGTGAATCCTCTCATCGCCCCCTAGTTCCTCCCTTGAACAAGCGTCGTAGACATAGCGGCCGCCGACCTTGTGGTATGAGCACATGATTGGGGTCTTTGAAACCGGTAGGGCGTAATCTTCTCCCACCTCAAAACGCTCTGCTGGAACAGTGGCGTTCCTTAGTGCGGCTATACCTGCTAGAGCGAAGGCGTCGAAAAGATTTCCATCGTCAGATATTGCGAAGAGGTCCAAGATTACTTGCCATGCCTTCTCGCCGGGAATTATGCAAAGAGAATCGACGTCTATACAGCCTGATTCCCTAATTCCCCTATCTACCACCCTTCCTAGCTCAATTGCTTCTGGACTAGGGGGTCCGGCTTCCCAATTGCGTCCAGCAATAGGGCGAACATCGGCAGAACACATCAAACCACCTTGATTAGGCCTGTCTGGATAGGGTTGCATAATCTGGAACTTGACTCCAGCGAGGACTATGGTGTCGCCCATTCTAACTCTAGCTGACCCTTCAGCCCGAGGTAAAATAGAGTGCTCAATCTCTAGGTTTCTACCTTCCCACTGCGACCTCCCATCTATCCTTGCATTATTTTCAGCGAGATCATCAAGATGAGCTCGGAGAAGTTTTGGAACTATTGGTATTGTCATTTTGAATCGCCTCCTTTCAATGCTTCAACCATCAATTCATGGACGGCTTGTGCGGCATCCATATTGTACTGCCATGCTTGCTTGAATTCTTCTTGCGAGAGGTCACCGTCCATCTGTAAAAATACTAGTTCGCCAGAATTAGGAAGGATCCCCATTGGCAAGTCTGCTTCTCCGTAGTTGTCCTCTTCTTTGTTCAAGTCGCAAACTACCACGTCATTGATCTTGCCGCTGGCAACGCTGACAACCAAATCGGTCATTGGAATTCCCGCATCGGCCAATGCAACAGAAGCCGCAGTAAGGCCAACGCATCTAGTTCCGGCCTCTGCTGATATTATCTCAATGGTTACTCGAATCTTTGATCTGGGATATAGCTCAAGGAGAACTACACTTTCAAGGGCATCCTTGGTAACCTTGCTAATTTCTCTGCTTCGGCGATTGAAACCGGGCCGGATCCTGTCGGTTGTAGAGAATGGCGCCATATTGTATGCGACATCCAAAACTGCTCTGTCTTGCCTCTGAATCTTTCTAGGATGCGCTTCCATGGGGCCATATACGGCTACAATTGCCTCATTTGTCCCCCAAGTCATCCTGCATGAGCCATCGGCAACGGGAATAACTCCCGTCTCGATGGTGATTTCCCTGACGTCACCGGGTGCGCGCCCGTCCATTCTCAGACCGTTCTCATCAATCATTTGCACGTCTCCATAGCCACCCATCAATTCTCACCTCCATCGTTTCTATCAGAAATTACTGAGAGTTTCTTTCTAACTGCCAGAATTCCATCGAGTTCACCGTCAATCCACATCCGACCGTTGTCTGCCACGACTATTCGGCACTCTGCTTCTGCTTTCAGCCTTCTTAATGAATCTCCGCCCTTTCCAATTAGTCTACCAAGAAGATGGGGGTCAATCTCTTCGATTACCCCAGATCTGATCTTCCGTAGACCCATCCCCTTCATTGTGACTACACTTGAGTGAGTCTCCTCTACTTCCTGAATTCGGCAGAGTACGGCATCTCCGATGTCCATTACTGACCTAGTCCCTCCGAAGTCAACCTTCCCTGGACCAAGGCTCATTGGGAGAATTGCGTTGAATGGTGCTCCCAATTCTATGAACCATAGGTTATTGGTGCATCCCTCGATATATCCGATAACCAGATCTCCTGGCCTAGGAATATACCTAGTATGGATTGGATCGATCGAAATGGATCCACTTTTTTCCCTTAGTTGTCCTTGCTTTACTGCCTTGAGGCGTCCGGAGATGGCCATTACTCCATGCCCTGCCTCAAAATCTTTCGAATCGCCCAGATCCTCCCCGGGCACTACGAGGTTTTGCCCTCGATTATTTCCTCGCGGCCCCGCCGCGCCATTCTTTTTTGTCATGTTATCGGGCCGCGCGACCGGCCCACTGTTCATAACCGTTGATGCTGTGAAGATTTTATTAGAATCAGTCCAATTCTCTTACTTCTACGTCAGACGACCTAGAAGCAACTTTGTCAATAATGTCATTCTTCATCCCTCCGGGAACTGAAACGACGCAGACCCAGTTGCCATCACTGGTCCACTCTTCCTTCTGAATGGAATCTCTAAGCATTTGGCTTACCCCCCCGTAATCCTTTCCTTGGACCATGAATGCAAGACGGACCGTAATGAATTGAAGTGGTATTACTGGGCGTAGTACAGAGACTGCATCGGCAACTTGGCTTTCTACAGACTTGAATGGGTCGATGGGGAAGCGTATCTCCTCAAGTGCATTTTCAATCCTAGTCCTTGGGTGGGGCATTTTTGTCTTGGGATCTGTAGCAGTACTTGCAATTTCATTGATTATCTGGAGTTTTTTCGCTGCGACCATCTGCTTTCTCTGGGCGGTTGTGAGTTGAATTCCGCCCCTTTCCAGAATTATTCTTGCACAAGCAATAATATCAGTCGTTCCGAAGGTCTTCTCAAGAGATTCTCCTGTTGGCCTTTCGCCTGCTCGCGCATCTGACCAAACCTCTTCTATAGCTAGTAAATCGCCAATCTCGACAGAGTCATCATCTTCTTTCCAATTCTCTACCAAGTCTGGGTCTACGAGGATTTCATACCTGCTACCTCCCCTTTCTAGGCGAGCTAGGACTGCGTCGTCTAGGCTTACCATGACTACCGATAGGGCATTTGGCTTATCATGATGGGGTTCAAGACAGTTTTCCAAGGTGCTTCAGAGTTGCTTCCCTTCCTAGTTTCTCATACCCGTCCTTATCGACGCATCCAATCTCAACTGTTTCTTGGTTCAGGTCTTCTTCGAGCGATTCTCTAAGTGCTTCAAGGCCCATCTTTATTGCAGCATTCTGTGTTAACCCAGATTTCCACTTTGCTTCGAAGTAGTCGATAGCAGTGGCCTTTCCACGACCGATTGCACCAGCATTGTATGACTGGTAAGCGCCCGATGGATCCGTTTCAAACAAGTGAGCCCCCTCATCGTCAAAGCCGGCAATTAGAAGCGCTGTTCCAAATGGTCTTGCCCCGCCGTACTGTGTGAATGACTGCTTATAGTCGCACATCTTCTTGACCAACGTGGAGACTGGAATGTTGTCGCCATATGTCATCCGATTAACTTGGCACTGGACTCTTGCCCTGTCTACTAACTGGCGTGCGTCTGCCACTAGGCCAGATGTAGTAATCCCGACGTGGTTGTCTATCTGGTACATTTTCTCAATCGAATCAGTAATTACCAACTTACTCTGAACTCTCTTGTCGACGATTAGGACTACTCCGCCCTTGTAGACCAAACCAACAGTCGTTGTGCCTCTTTTTACGGATTCACGTGCATATTCGACCTGATACAGACGTCCGTCTGGTGAAAAAGTAGAGACTCCGTGGTCGTATCCTCGTCCGCTTGGCTGCATCGCTATCGACCTCATGCCATGACGGACTCTTATCAATCTTGGTTGGGGCAAGACTCAATCGGAGGACCATTGTGAGCAAAATTGTTTGGTGGGAGAGTGAAGGTCGCTATTTTGGCTTCAGGGGGCAAAGATTCCACATATGCTGCTTGGTGGGCAGGGCTTCAGGGTTGGGAAGTAGTCTCAATGGTCACTGTACTGGTTAGGGGTGAAGACTCGATGATGTTCCAGTTACAAAATTCGTGGATTGCAGGACTTCAGGCGTACTCTATAGGAACTTCGTGGAAGCCTGTTTTTTCAAATGGCGAAGAGGAGATGGAAATTCTAGATCTAGAGATGGCTTTGTGCGGAAAGGGGCCTTCTTCATCCTCGCTCGAAAATATTTGGCCCGAAGGAGTTGAGGTCCCATATGACCTCGAGATTCACAACGGACCACTGGAAATCGATGGCCTAGTTGTCGGGGCTCTTAGATCGGACTACCAGAAAACTAGAATTGAGAGGATGTGTGAAAGACTGGGCGTGAGGTCTTTCTGCCCCCTCTGGCACAAGAGCCAGTTCGATCACATGGATTCACTAGTTGAGCATGGTTTCGAAGTAGTCTTCACTTCGGTTTCGACCGAGGGTATGGATGAAGAATGGGTGGGAAAGAAGCTTGACGAAGAGTCATTGATGATTCTAAAAGAAGCCTCGGGAGAATATAGGTTCAACCTTGATGGAGAAGGTGGCGAGTTCGAGACTATTGTTACGGACGCGCCGCACATGAATAGTAAGATACTGATAGAGGGCGATGTGATTTGGCGTGGCTCTAGAGGGGCCTTAGAAATCAAATCTTGCAGGCTTTCTTGAAAACGTTATACTCAAACAGGAGACCCCGGTCGGAGGTAGCGTAGTTATGCCGGTTTCTCCTTTGGATTACAGGTATGGAAGAGATGTTGCCAAGGAGATCTGGTCTCGAGAAGGAAGGCACGCACGTTCTTTAGAAGTTGAGAGGGCGTTGATTTGGGCCCATAGCAAAATGGGCAGAGTTTCGCCAGAAGACTACGATGCAATTGCAGAAATAGCCGATCCGGGAATTGTTACTGCTGATAGGGTGGATGAGCTCGAAGCAGAGACAAAACACGACATAATGGCTCTTACCAAAGCGATGGCTGAAGCGGCTGGCGACGCTGGCTGGTGCGTCCATCTAGGTGCAACGAGCAACGATATCGTTGACTCGGCTGTGGCTTTGCAGATTAAAGACAGCATTGCAATGCAGGAGCAGTCTGTCGTCAAACTCATTGGGACTTTGTGTGAGATAGCCGAGAGGGAGAGGGGGACAGTAATGTTGGGCAGAACTCACGGACAGGCAGCCGTTCCAATTACATTCGGACTGAAGGTTGCAGTGTGGGTTGATGAAATGCGGCGTCACCTGGAGAGGTTGCTGGAAATGCGCCCCAGGTGCATTACGGGCAAATTCCTCGGAGCGGTTGGCACGGGTGCGGCACAAGGAGAAAGAGCACTGGAATTACAAGATTTAGTACTAGAGGAACTTGGTTTGGAGGTCCCTGTTGCAACGACCCAAGTTGTTGGTAGGGACAGGTACATTGAATGGGTAGGGTGGATGGCAAATGTTGCTACTAGCATAGAAAAGATTCTGCAAGAAATTAGGAATCTCCAGAGGACCGAGATAGGGGAGGTCGCAGAGGCATTCGATTCAAAGAAACAAGTAGGCTCATCCACAATGGCTCACAAAAAGAACCCGATTACCGCAGAGAATGCATGCGGACTTGCAAGAATCGTTCGCTCGATGATTATTCCCTCGTACGAAAACGCGCTACTTTGGCACGAGAGAGACTTGGCAAACTCATCGAGCGAGAGGTTTACACTTTCACACTCCATGATACTCCTTGATGACGTGATTTCAAAATGTGACAGGGTTCTTTCTGGTTTGGTAGTAGATAGGACTAGGATGAAGAAGAATATAGATTCACAAAATGGATTGATTATGGCCGAGAAGATCATGCTGGAATTGGTAGATCGAGGGATGCCGAGGGATATGGCTCACGAGGAGCTCAGGTCGGCTTCAATGATTGCAGTTGAGTCGGGATCAAACCTTGAAGAAATTTGCAGGGCCTCAGAGTCGATAATGAAACTACTTGATGAGGAAGAAATTGCAGGGCTATTCGAGCCTGAGTCCCATCTAGGCTCATCAATCCAGATCGTGGACAGGGCAATAGCAATTGCAAGAGAGTTAACGTCAGAAAAGTGACGGTATCAGCAGTAAAATTGCCGTAAACGATGCTACGGCGAAAAGTAGCATTATCATTGCATGGGGCCCATACTGGTTCACATCATCAAGTGCAACACTGAGGAACCCATCCTCCATCACCCCACCAATAATGGAGTCGCCAGATTCGTGGAAGTCAGGCGCTGGACGACGAGGGATCCGCTCAGTAGGACTGACTCTCTTCGACACGTAACTCGCAGGGCAACTAGGGGGATTATCCTTACTGACTATTCTTCCTCAGGCATAGTGAATCCGGCCTTTTCCAATAAATTGTCCATGTCCTCCAGAGCTTCATCATCTGGATTTGTAAGAGCGTCTGGCTCCTTGGCATCTCCTCTATAGTCATCCCCGCCTTCGGCAGCGAACTTCATTCTTCGTTGCCTAATGCCCAGTAGGGTCCACACCAAGTATCCAGAAATTGCAATCATTACGAATGTAGCCAAAATCTCACTAGGCCCGACCATGGTGCCGGATTCGGGGGACTGGTTTCAGTTTGTCCCTGGAAAGCCCAGTGAAAGGGGCCTAGATAGATGTCTTCGATTCGACGGAGAGGGTTCGACCCATTCTCCGATAGAGTGCCCCATTGCCGTTTCGTAATCTATGCATTGCCAAGCCCTTCCCTCAGTCCGCCCACAAGATAAGCAGCGAATTACCTGGCCACGTCCAGAACTTCGCATCGTCTTAGAGCAGCAAACTGGCCTCCCCACGATCCTAGCGGTAGCAGAGTCCAACTTTATTTTCTCCAGATGGATGGAACCGTCTGGTGAAAGCAAACCGGACCAAGTAATTCTATCCCCTGGAATTAGAGACCTCAGAAGCCTGTTTACCGGACCTCCCTCCGAGAAGGCAACAAGCCTCAGTGAGTTTCCTGAAGAGAATACGGAAATGTTTGCATGACCGCCCTTGGTCTCTTTCGGCATAGAGGTTACCGTTCCGGACGTAGAAGACTCGATATGATCGTCACTTAGCTGATTTGTTCTATGGATCGCAAATGAGAGGCTAGTCTCAACATCCCCTCGTGACTGGAGCCACTCATGCGCCTTCTCTACAGCAGAGTATGTCGAGCCGCGAATGCCGTAAAGTACAGGACACGGGGTTCTGGGGGCAATCATCCCCTTTCCCTTAGTAGGATCTCGATTAAGGAAGGTTTCTGGGTGGTTTTTCTCCAGTTCCATGACCGATTCAGGCGAGACCATCCTCTTCGTCCCGATTCTAGACTCATCCCTCCAAGAAATCAGTTCCCATGAAGAGTTGCGGGTATTTTCCCATGAAATTGCTGCACAGGCGCCTACCACTCCGAAAGAGGATTCCGAACGAAGCACTATTGCACCCCTCTGAAGAGCATCTTCTAGCAATAATTCGGAATCGACGTTTTTTCTGACTGCATCCCAGTACCAATAATCGGGAGCCGTACCAAACAAAATTACCAGACAAGGTGAGGCCTGGAACTCAGAGGGGGGATGATGGCTTACTTGGACCAGCAATTCGGAAAACCACTCTTTGCAAATTCTCTCGAGTTTCTCGACTCCATCATCTGGAATCTCTAGAATCGCAGCAAGCGCACCGTTTCCACGGGTTCTCCTTCTGGCAAATGGCCAGAGACGTACCAATCTTCTTTCGATGACTTTGCAGTCAATAAACTGAGAAATCTCTGTCAAAAGGAGATCGAAACTAGAAGTTGTGCAACCAATATCCACATGGTCGGTGTCATCAAGACCGATGCGACACAGTACCAATGACTCACTCCCCTTCGTCGGCTAGGATCTTGTCGATTACACCTGAAATTCCCGACTGTGAATCACATAGAAAGCCTTTGACTCCGAATCTCTCTGAAGCTAAAATGTCTGATTCGCGATCACCGATTAAGATAGACCCAGATTCGCTTGGCCGATCTATCCAATCGGCCCCGTATGAGAGGACATTATGCTCCCCTGGGAATCGGTGAGCATTGTTCAAAATCTGCCTTCCTGCTTCAAGCATCCCCGGATTAGGCTTCCTCGCCCAAGACCCCTCAGATGGGGCGTATGGGCTATAGAGGATTATGTCGATTTCGGCTCCCTTATCTTCTGCCAGGAGAAGCTCCTGTAGCCTGTCATTAATCTGTGCCAAGACTTCATGGCCCCAAAGTCCACGTCCGATTGGAGACTGATTTGTTACTACACAAATCCTGAAACCAATCTTCCTTAGACTAGCAATAGCCTTTCCCGAACCAACGATTATTTCCACATCGTCTGGAGAATTGACATATTTCTCCTTCCAGCGATTTAACACCCCGTCCCTATCAAGATATGCAATTCGCCCCTCCCAATCAAAATCGCCGGGCAAATTAGTGAGCCTCAATGGGGCTTCAAGAGGGGAACGGTGCCGATGGGGTGGCAACATGGTCTCACAACCCATTATTCGACTTAACTGCCTCTTTTATGATGTGATTGATAACCAACTGAATATCCTCTATCCTCTCCATTGACTGAGATGGGACAAGTATGCACAGATCTGCAATTTTGGCCAATTTTCCCCCCTCTGCTCCTTTGTAGTTTCCAGTTATTGCCACTGTTTTGCAGCCATTCTCTTTGGAGAATTCAATCGCATTAATGACATTGGCGGAATTTCCCGATCCACTGAACCCGACGACCAGATCTCCGCGTCTGATGAAGGTCGAAAGTTGTCCGACAAAGGCGTTTTCGTAATCTGTGTCGTTTGCCCATGCGGTCAGTGATGACGCATTATCAGTATGAGAAATTGTTCGTAGCGAAAGTTCCTTTGACCAGTCGCCGGCACTATGCGAGGGGGTTCCGGCACTACCACCATTTCCGATGAAGTGTACGGTTGCGTCAGAATTACGAGCATTCTCAACCATGTTCCAGAACTCTTCTATCTGAGAAATGGGCAATTTTCCTAGTGTCTCCACCAGTGATGAGGCGTATGCCTCGGCAAATTCAGTGAAGTCGAAACTCATATTCTCGATTGTTCGGGAGGGGGCATCCTATTTACGGGTTGATGAAAGCAACGTGACCATGGAGGACCCGATATCAGCAGTAGTTGGGTCACTCGCAACTAGCCTAGGCATCTCTGATGTGACCATGCAGCTATTGATTGGATCACTAGGCCTAGTGCTGATGTCATTTTCATTTCATCGCCATAGTGAGAGTTATGCGAAAATCCTCGCGATAACCTCGTGGCCCTTTATCGGCCTATTCTTCTACCTATATTCGGGGCACTTCGTGGAGATCGCTGATCCGGTTTTAATTTTCATGACTGCGGGGGCACTTCCAGTCGCGCTCGCAATTTCGTATTGGGAGTGGTTGTCCGATAGCAATGAGAATGAGACAATCGTCTGGCTAAGGGGATTCGTGGTTTGGTCGATGATCCCCTACTATGTTGTTTTCGGGATCCCCTATCTGAATATGGCATTCGTTCAATTCACCGCAGTTAGTGCCGAGTTGATGCTTGAGTTTGCAGGATTTAGTGGTTACGAGATTGGTTCAATGATGATAGAGAGGGATGGGGAGATTGCCATCCCTGTTTCTGATTGGGAGGGGAATCGATTTGTGCTTAGCGAGCCACTTGGAGAGGGTGGCTTCTACGCACCAATGGTCAACAGCGAAGGGGAATCGGTGGTAGCATTCATCCTAGCTTGCTCAGCACTCCAATCCATGGCAGTCTTCATCGGAGCAATTGTAGCATTAAAATCGGTTCATTGGAAGAGGCGTGCACGGGCACTAGTTATTGCCATTCCAACCATTCACGTTCTAAACGTCTTCAGGAATGCTGGGATAGTTTGGCTAACGGACACATATCCTGCATGGAGTCTGTCGGGAATGGGAATCTTTGATTTCGCCCATAGCTATGCTGCTAAGGTTGCTAGTCTTTTTGCAATGTTCCTGATGGCACTGGCCCTGTTTGACCTACTTCCTGAACTGCATAAGCACGTTATGAAAGTCATGAGTCCAATAGTGAAGCTCAGACGATTCTTGACCTGATTCTCTCGAAAAGCTTCCCCGATAGTGGCATATCGTGCTCCCATGCGAATTCCTTCATCACCCTGATGGCTTCCTTTTCCAACTCTGAGTCGCCGACGAAGTCTGTTAACTCAATCTTGTTGTTTCTAGTGTTGGCCTTGAATGCGGCAATCGGGTCTTCCTTGTGGAATACCAGGTATGCAGACCCAAAGCCGAATCTCTCCCTTAGTAGGCTTCCGAAATAATGAATCAGAGGATCTGAAGGTGGAATGACCAAGTCACGAGTCGGGGCAATCCTTTCCTCCCCCTCAAGCATATCTAGCCTCCCCCAGCAAATGTCCTGGAGATCGTCTACGAGGAAACCCTTGATCAATGTCCCATCGTCCTCGAAATCATGCATAACATCGCTAATCTCCTCGGGAGTAAAGGAAGAGCCAGCCAGCCTCTCAACTTGCTTCAGGGAGATTACGGGGTAATCCTCAACTAGTGCACGCAAGTATCTTCTTTTTGACTCCCACAAATCCAGATTTCGAAGGGGCTCTACAGTCCTGAAGCCACCGCGATAATCTTGGATAAGGTGGCCACTTCTAACCAGTGGTGAAACTATCTTGCGGAACTCTGACCTCGACATGGCGTTCCTTTCCATGAATAAATCAGGATCGTTTGTGTCCCTGAAGAACTGGAGAGTCTCCTCGTCCTCCGGATCCGTAGGAACGTTGCGAATAGAAAGAAGCCGTTGAAAATGCGAATACCTCGCCCAAACCAGATGGCCACGTAGATTCGAACCTTGATGCAACTGGTGGGCTGCGACCATAGAGTCAAGATTGACCCTGAACATCTCGCACCTGCCCCTTAGGGAGAAATCGTCACGCAACTCGGTTGAGTTCTCAAGAGCCATTGTCTCGTTCTCCCACCTGCTATTTTGGTGAATTGAATGATGGTAGAAAAGCAGCCTGTTGATTTCCTTCCGTGACCTTGGTTCGACTACCCCTCCTCTGATGTACCTCTCCCCGTCGCCCATTGACGAGAATCCCAATTGTGCCAGAATTTGCTGAATGTTCTCGTCACAGTCGTGGACTGGGACTCCGTTGAAGGCATGGAGTACGGATACATCCACTAGTCGGTCTCTGTAGTTCTCTAGCAATTCGGCAAAGGTATTCTTGAAGTCATCCAGATATGAATGTGGGATGTTGATGTCCTTTATCTCCAAGTAATCATTTACCACGAACATGAGGACTCGACCAATTGGGTCAACCCCCTTGAAGACCGGATAGTACCATCCTTGTTTGAGGAGAAGGCGGACCTCCTGAATGAATCGGCTGCTGAATGGGTCCGACTGCGCAAGGATTCGCATCTTCCTATCCTCTGGAAGAGGCGAGAGCAGACTTTCTGCGTCTTCATGTGATGCATAGTAGTCCGTAGGGTCGGGTTGTAGTGCTACGACCCTAGCAATCGACCCCCTCATCTCGAGGTCGCGCAGCGTATCGGCCAGTTCCTCCACTGGTCTTGAGACGAAGAGGCGCAAAGTGTGTAGCCTGACTGGACCTATTCTGGCAATTAATTCAGTTAGGGCTTTGTCGAAAGATAACGGTTTGATTCTACCGTGCAGCCTCTTGAAAATAGCCATTGACCTCTTGCGATTGGGAACATCGACGAATTGTTTCGCAACCACAAGTTGCCTCTCCATATTGGAGAGCGCTGACTTCAGGCTCCTCTGAATATGTGCATTCTCCTTGCCCTTGGGATATTCCGAGAAAAGATCGTTCCTTGAGATTCCTTCTTCTGGAATCTTCTCAATTAGCTCCTCTTCCAGAGGTCCAAACCAAGGTTCTGAGCGAAGGCCCATCAGCATGGGTAGTTTTTCACTGAGGGTGTATCCGACCCTATTGTGAAGCAGTCGCCCATTGTAAACATCAGAATCGTGTTTAATGTCTTTCCAATCTCGGAATCTGTAGTTCTCAACGCGATGCAATAATTCCTCCCTCCTCTGAACGAAGGTCAGATTCCGAATTGCATCAGCGGGTTCCTCGAATTTAGAAAATGACTTGTTCAAAATCAATGTCTGCAGGGTTCGATAGTCAATGACATTGAATTCCCCGCCCGTTATCCTGTACTCATCGATTCGGAGAATGAACTCGCCCTCGTCTGTTTGAGTGAAGAAGCCTATCGATACGAGGTTCCTCATCTCGAGTTCCTGTAGAACAGATTCTACCTGAGCAGTCGGGAAAGGGAGGCGAGAGCTGAGTGACTCAATGGTCTGTGGACCTTCTGATCCAAGCATATCGAGTAGTTTTAGTCTAAGGCAGTCCATTGGGTCGGAGAGTGATTTCTTCTTCCAAGTGGACGGTTCTCCTCCGACGAAACTTTCGCCGATTTCATAGTTCAGACCGCCAGTATACAATTCTCTTAGATCATCCATCTCGGCCGCACCTGCTACGGCGAGGCAACCAAGTGTGCCGTGGACCTCGGTCATCCGCATCGAGAACCACTTGCCATCTATCTTCTCTAGCCCGGTCCCCCTAACCTTGGTGATTAGTCCCCTCTCTGCAAGATCGTGGACCCAAGTGCGTAATGTTTCGAATTCTATGCTGTTCAGCTTATCGCTATACAAAGGGTGGGTTAGTTGCCTCTCCAGACCACCTCCCATGTCCATTAGCCTGAGTAGTTCATTGGCGTTTGTTGGTATCGAAACCTTGGATTGGTAGTAATCGCTGAGCTTTTCCTTATCTAGCTCAGTTGCTAGCGACCTTGCCCCCAGAAGACGTCGGAGAATCTCGGGATCCACGTCCTTGATCAGATATGCACGTGTTCGGAGTGAAAGTAGATCTTCGAAAGAGGACATGAATAGGGTCAGGCCCAATGGGGATGGAATCTTGACCCTGCGGTGCACTATGCGGACGTCCTCGCCATCCATCCGCTCTATGAATTGTCTGAGTTGCTCCATCCCCAAGTCAGTATTGAGGATCTCATTCATCGCCTCCCTTACGATTACTGATTCTTCCATCTTCCTATGTTTGTTCATGATCTGCTCTGCTTTGACCTGGAACTGCTTGGGACTCACTTCTTCGGCCCCTATCCTCCTAGGATTCAGCATGCTCCTGGAAGAAACCTCACGGAATCGTTTTGCAAAGAGCTGGGAGTCAATCAGGTACTTGTTTAGGATTTCTTCACTACGCTTTCCACGGAAAACCTCTGGTATAAGCGAGACTTCTACCTCATGGCTCAATTTCGCCATGAATCCATTCTCGTCGAAGGAGAGTTCATGGACGATGATGTCGTCTCTGGTTGCCATTCCAGCGAAAAGGTAACCCAGTGCTAAGTTGAATGCCCTGCCCCTACATGTGGTAACTACATACGTCGGCAGAGGTGCTTCTACCTGCTCCACCAGGATACGGTCTTGGGAAGGGACCTGGAAAGTAGTAGCAGAGTGCTCGTCGAGGAACTGCGATAATGCGTTAGCCACGGGCTTATTGAGCCGCATGACGTCAATCAAGAAAGGAGTTATCGAATTGCCGGTCCTATACTGTATGGATAAGATACTCAATAATCCGAGGACCTCATTGCTTAGTTCGCTAGTCCTACTCATCGCTTCCCCAGTCCACGATGGTATAGTGGGGCGGAATCCTGTGGCAGGAGTTACATTCACACGTGTCCCGATTACGCTAGCAACCCTGTATGTTGAACCACCAAGAAGGAAAACGTCACCATTCCTCATGCTAGAAACAAACGAAGAGGATAGTTGCCCAACAAGGGTCCCATCTGAAGTGAAAACAAGATAGTTATTATCGGGAGCAATTGTTCCTATGTTAGTGTAGTAGATCATTTGGGCATAGCCCCTCTTTCCGAAGCGATTCTCCTCCCAATCGACCCAGACCCTTCTCTCCTCTTCCAGCAAATCTAGAACTTCTATGTAGTCGTCGTATGGGAGGTTCCGGTACGGCCATGATGCTTGCACGAGTTCGTAGGCCTCGTCGATGTCCCACTCCCTGATTATTGTCAATCCGATAAGGAACTGGGCCAGTACGTCTAAGCAATTCTGTGGGAATTTTAGAAGATCCATATTTCCCGATAGAATTCCATTCTGAAGTGCGACAATCTCTAGCAGGTCGTGAGAGGAGGTAGGTAAGAAGCGGGCTCTTGGAAGTCCCCCTACCTGGTGGCCTGCCCTACCGATCCTCTGTAGAGCCGTGGCAATGGAACCGGGCGAACCGACTTGTATTACCAAGTCAACAGAGCCGATGTCAATTCCCATCTCCAAGCTTGAGGAAGAAACTACGCATCGCAGTTTTCCATCTTTTAGCCTCTGTTCTACGTCAAGACGGATTGATTTGTCCATTGATCCGTGATGACCCTCAACACCAGCGACTCCAGCAACTTTCAGACGTTGGACGAACGTCTCTGTCATGTTCCTTGTATTGACGAATACAAGGGTTGTAGTGTGGGCCTCCACCAATTCCTTGATCCTATCGATATTGTGATCAAGAACCTCCTTCACAGGGATTGATGTGAATCTGGGGGTGGGCAGGATTATGTCCAGATCAAGTTTTCTTGATCCTGAAATCTTTGCTATCGAAACTCGTTGTTGATTTCCTTGTTCTTCTCGTGAGTCACTGGCAACTAGGAACTCTGCCACTTCGCTAAGGGGCTCCATTGTTGCGCTAATGCCAATCCTTTGAACATCAGAGTCCACAACTGAGTCCATCAGTGCGAGGCTGAGGGACAAGTGGGTCCCCCTTTTTGTCGGGACAAGTGAGTGCATCTCGTCGACTATCAACCACTGCAAGTCATTCAGGAGCGGTCGGAACCTCTTCGAGGCAAGTGCAAGGGCCAACGATTCTGGGGTAGTAATCAGTATGTGAGGGGGTTTCCTTAGCATCCTCTCCCTTTCTTTCTGGGGGGTGTCGCCGGTTCTGAGGCCTACTTTGATTTCTTGGGCCCTGCCAGGAAGGAACCTCTCCTTTATCTCTGTCAGAGGTCCGATTAGATTCTTCTGAATATCGTTTGCTAGGGCCTTGATCGGCGAGATGTAGATGCACTGTACAGTATCTGTCAGCTTCCCCTCTAATGATTTACGAACCAAGTCATCGATTATTGAGAGGAAAGCGGTCAACGTTTTTCCAGAACCAGTTGGCGAGCATAGTAGCAGGTGCTCTCCGGACAAAATCTGAGGAATAGCAACTTTCTGAGGCTCGGTGAAATCGGGAAACTTGTCTTGAAACCAATTTCTCACCGGGGGTGAGAGTCTGCTCAGAATGTCCTCGGTCTCAGAAATCTCTGAGACATACGTAATTTCTGGCATTTTTCTCAAACCACCTTGCGTTTCAGGCTATCGATTGCATAAATGAATGCTTCTCAATAATACGTCGAAAAATGATGAATTGGGTTCGAAAAACTCCTCATGGCAACCCAATCGAAAGAATAGCCCTTGTCGCTAGGATGGCTTGAAAACCACGATTGGTTGTCGTTGGCCATATGGACGACAAAGGAAGGATGTCGCGATTAACCTCTCTGCTACGTAGGAGAGGGATTGTCCTCCCATCTTTCGAGATATATGGGGGCGTTTCTGGCCTGGTTGATTACGGCCCGGTTGGAGCTAGAATAAAACGACGTGTGGTTAATTCGTGGATTGAACACTGGGGCAAGGTTCCGAACGTAGTGGAGATTGACTCGCCAACAATTACCCCTGAATCTGTCCTTGTAGCTAGTGGCCATGTTGGGGAATTCAATGACAAGATGTCGGAATGCAAATCTTGTGGGGGGGCATTCAGAAGTGATCACCTTCTTGGTGGATTGCACGACAATCCGGACATATTGGATTCTTCCGAGCTCGATGAGTTGATTTCGGAGAACGAGGTGAATTGCCCTAGTTGTGGCTCCCATGAATGGATGGGGGCCAGTGCGATGAATCTGATGTTTCAAACGAGTATAGGTGCAATGGGGGGCTCAAGGGCCGCTTTCATGAGGCCGGAGACTGCTCAGGGGATGTTCATGCTTTATCCGGCACTCTACAGGCATTTCAGACAGAGGTTGCCATTCGGAGCGATGCAAACAGGGAAGGGGTACAGGAACGAAATTAGCCCTCGTCAGGGAATGATCAGACTCCGAGAATTCAATATGGCCGAATTGGAGTACTTCATTGACCCGGAAAAGCCTCCGGCCACAGACCTAAGCAGATGGCCGAGAAAGGTCAGCATGCTTCCCGATCCAGACGGACCGCACTCGGGAGAATTAGAGGTCAGCATGGGAGAAGCGTTCGAGTCAGGAATTGTTAAGCATCCAACTGTGGCTTGGTTCCTATCTATGACAATGCAGTTCCTAGAGGATGTCGGAGTCGATCCATCAAAGGTCAGATTCAGGCAACACGCCAGTTCTGAGATGGCGCATTACGCATCTGACTGCTGGGACTGCGAACTCCTTGGTGAGCACGGGTGGATAGAAGTCGTAGGGATAGCAAATAGGACTTGCCATGATTTGGAGTCCCACGAGAAACATTCCGGATCTGGATTATTGAGAGGATGGAGGAACTTCGAAAACGCAGTCAAGGAGAGTCGGGAGATTCTCAAGCCGGTGGGATCGGTAATCGGCCCCTCTTTCAGAGACAGGGCTGCGGACGTCACATTGGCACTATCTGAACTAACAGAACTGCCTGAAAGCATCCCCTTCTCGCTCATACTTGCTGATGGCACCACTGTAGAAATCGAGGAGGAAATGGTGACAAGAAGTCTTCAGGAGAATGTGGTTTCCGGGGAGTACTTCACACCTCACGTCATCGAGCCTGCATTCGGGATTGACAGGATTATTTGGCATATCCTAGATCACAACTATCGTGAATTGGAAAAAGAAGGAGATGAGTACACAATCTTGACCCTGGAGCCTTCTGTGGCGCCAAATGACCTAGTTGTGTTACCACTTTTCGACAAGGACGGAATGGGTGCAATGGCCAGAGATATTTTGGACAGAGTTGGCTCAATTTCTGGTATTATCGCCGATATTGATACTAGCAGATCGATTGGTAGGAGGTATGCAAGGGCGGACGAGATTGGCGTGCCTTGGGCCGTTACAGTTGATCACCAGTCCCTCGCTGACAGAACATTGACAATCAGAAGAAGGGATGATCAAAGGCAGGTTAGAGTTGACGTAGATACTCTGATTGAGTGCCTTACTTCGAGATCTTTGCAGACTCTATTCTAGGCTAATCTTCAAGTGTCGCCGAGGGCATTTACGAATATGGAAGGCAGCAGCAAGCCAGATGACTGGACAGAGCGATATCGCCCTTCCACGCTCTCGGAGATGGAGGGGAACGGAGACAAGTTGAGGAGGGTCAAATTGTGGTTAGATGGTTGGTCTGCTGGAAGGGTCCCAAAAAAGAGGGGTTTGCTACTTTCCGGCCCTCCCGGTGTCGGGAAAACTACCCTAGCACATGCATTGACCGAAGAAAGAGGTTGGACGGTTGTTGAGTTGAATGCTTCCGAGCAAAGGAATGCGGCGGCAATAAGAGGCTCAGCAACGAGTGGGTCGCAGAATTTCTCGCTCGAGCATTTCTCAACTGGCAGCACCCCGACAAATAGGACGGTGATCCTACTAGACGAAGTGGATCACCTCAGTGGGGGGTTCGCAAAGGTCTCCGAGGAACGTATCGAGAAGACTATGGATTCTGAAGATGATGTGTCTTTGAGAGGTGATTCAGGAGGCAAGGCAGAGCTTCTGAACTTGCTAAAAAACACCAAAAATCCAGTAATTATGACCTGTAATGACCCAATGAGGCTTTGGGGAAGAGGTGGGAATTGGAGATCCAACAGAGACAGGGTTCTGAGAGTCTCTGAGAATGTCATTTTCGAGAGGGTAGAGGGGGCGGACCTAAGGAGGATTGCGCTTAGAGTTCTGGATTCCGAAGGAGTTGGTATCGACCCAGATTCACTCAACGCCCTAATTGATGGCAATCCGGGTGATCTCAGGGCCCTAATCAGAGATCTCCAGTCTCTTTCTTGCATGGTCGAGGGCCACATCGAAATGAATGCGGTCCGAGAACTAACAGAGTCAGTCGTAAGAGACTCTCAGATCAATGTTTTCAACTCCCTGAAGAAAGCATACAAGACTCGTTCAGGAGCTGTAATTTCCGAGATTGTCAGGAACTCAGACAAGGACCCTGATGAGATGTTGGCTTGGTTCGCTTGGAACAATCAATCGATAATGGGTGCTTCCGGTTTGGAATCGGTATCTTCGGCCATGTGCAAATCGGATTCGTTTCTTGCCACAAAGTTCTCCAATCGGGCTTTCAGGTCTTGGTACTGGGGTTCGGCATTGCCTGCTCAGGCAATAGCTTCTGTATCTAAGGGGGAAAACGAGGGCGAGGTTTTCATCAGTTTCCCTGATTTTCTGAGGAGAGGGGGCGAGTCATGGCGGACAGGTAGCGTTATTTCCGGTCTTTCTGATAAATTTGGGACGAGTCGTTCTTCTGTTAGAGATGACCTATGGCCCACTCTGCTCGCAGTGCATAATTCGAGCTTGGGTGGATCCGAGGGCGATTTCAGTGTGGCAAAGAAGATCGGTTTGTCCGCTGAGGACCACCTGGCTGTGCACGGGATTCCAAAGTCTAGCAAGGTTGCGAAAGAGATATTGAAAACGTTCGGAGAGGGAGATTTGAGCGAGAGTGAGGAAATTATTATGACAAAGTCTTCAGATGTTAGAGTCGAAAATGACTCTCAACCGACACTGGATAGGTTCGGCTAGTCGGACTCCCAAGTCCTTGGGTGGAGGAGCACGAGAACCGTAAGCAGTTCCAGACGACCGAGCCACATCAGCATGGTTGAAGCAATGAGTGAGGGTGTGCTCATACCAGCCCACGAGGCGGCGGCCCCTGAGGGTCCGAAATCCCCCAATGCAGGGCCAGTGTTGCCAAGTAATGAGATGGAAACGGACAATACGTCATCCATTTCCAGATTTGGCTCTAGGAAAGAAATGGTTAGCATTGATGCGGTGACCAAAACCAACCAGGAGCTGACCATACCGAGAATGATCCAGACTCTTTCCTCATCGACTACTGAACGGTTGAATCTGATTGCGACAACCCTTCGGGGCTGGATAATTTTCATCACTTCCCTCTTTGCCAGTTCGAATGCGATTCGGATTCTTAGAACCTTGAGTCCGCCGCCAGTGGAGCCTGCACTGGCTCCAATTATCATCAGCAGTAGCAATACAAACTGGCTGAATACCGGCCAGTCCGAGAAGTTGGCACTAGAATATCCGGTACTGGTAATGGAAATAGCCTGGAAAATGGAATGTCTGATGGATTCCAGAAACCCATAATCCAGGTCATCGGAGCGATAGATGTTTACCGCCATTGCAATCCATGCGATGAAAACAATTAGCAGGTAGGTGCGGAGTTCTTCGTCCTTCCAAATCTCGTTTGATCTACCCGAGAATGCAAAATATAGTAGGCTGAAATTGATGCATGTGAGTAGCATGAAAACCATCACGATTGATTCAATGATGGCGTCATCAAAGTGCATTATC
>Ga0208766_1000440_pt1 | contig 23010 bp, 17 predicted proteins | sample ETN01SmetaG_3_FD_185792 | JGI IMG/M metagenome (GOLD analysis project Ga0208766, IMG submission 185792) | Marine microbial and viral communities from oxygen minimum zone, Eastern Pacific Ocean - ETNP2014F12-01SV263 (SPAdes) (version 2) | ecosystem: Environmental > Aquatic > Marine > Oceanic ... | reverse complement strand
CATCATGTAAGCTAAAGCGTTATGAAAAAACTAGTTTTTTTTAAAATAATTTTCGTTGTTTTTTTTTCATTTTTTGTCAATAAAACTGTATTGGCAGGACCTTGCGATACTACAATTTCAACAGCTACAACTTCTCAATTACTTTGTGCAGACAGTGATTCTTTAACTGTAACTTCAGATGGTTCAATAGCTTATGACGATCAAAATGCTGTAGAAGCACAAAAGCATGATAACGTAACAATTACAAACAGAGGTACTATAAAAACAACAACAGATGGTAGTGATGGCGATAGTGCGATTAAAGGTCAATCATCATTAAACCTAACTGTAATCAATAGCGGTACTATATGGGCAAAAGAAGATTCTGGTATTAAACTTATAGAAGCTGAAAAAATAACTATTACTAATGAAGCTGGAGGAATAATCAAAACCTCACCAGATGACAATGGATCTGAAATTGCAATTGGTGGAAAACTAATGGGAAATTGTGGTACTTGTTTAAACGGATCAACAACATCTTCTGGAGAAGGTTTAACTTTACATAACTATGGAACCATAGATGCTTATGAAGATACTGTATTTGGAGGACAGGCCGACTCACAAATTTCAAAAAAAACTAAAATATATAACTATGATGGAGGTACGATTAATGCTACTAAAACCGCCGCAATTAGATTTATGTACGCAGAGGATTTTGAACTCTATAATTATGAAGGAGCAACTATACAAACCCAAGAACATAGTTATGGCGTTGATTTATCTGGAAACGCCTCAGATCCTGCGACAGATGTTATCATAGATAATGCTGGTACTATTTCGTCAGCTAATGCCTTGGCTTTGGATTTAGAAAATGCGTCAACTATTTCCGTGACTAACTCTGGAACGATTTCAGCAGTTGAAAGTTATGGAGTATTTTGTATGGGATGTGTAAACCTAACACTTACAAATTCTGGAGAGATAAGTGCTAATACCATAGCTGTATCTGCAAGAAACGTTACTGGCACAAATACTATTACAAATTCTGGAACTCTCACTGCCACTAATAGCACTAAAACTGTAGATCTCAGAAATGCAACTGGTGTCACTTTAGAAAATTCAGGAACAATTTCAGCAACAAGTAATGCAATTTTTGCTGATAATGCTTTCAGTCCAACTATAACAAACTCTGGGACAATTACTTCTTCAGCAGCCAGTGGTATCTCTATAAATTTATCTCAAAACGATGGCACAAATCTTGGTACCGATGCAACTATTACCAATTCAGGAACAATTGAGGCATTAGGTACTGGCTCTGATGGAATAAGTATCGGCGATGGAACGGGGGTTTATAATGATGTGACGATTACAAATTCTGGAACTATAAAAGGTTTAGATAATTCTATAAGGATTGATGGAAGCGGAACAACAGGAACAAATATTATCACAAAAGGAGAAGCGGTCTATACCGGAGAAATTGATATGGAAGATGCTGTTGTCACAATGACCTTAGACTGCAGTATTTCTAACGATACGGATATTGAGATTCATAATAAAACTAACATGACTGTTACTAATAATTTATGTGGAAATGATACTTATGCAATTTTAGATGACTCCAAAGATGCCGATGCTGATAATTCTGCAACCAATGGATATTTAAGGATCCTTGGAGAAGATCTTGATACTCCGAATGAAAATGCAAAATATCGAGGTGAAAATGTTTTAACTAAGTTGCGTGGCTTATTTACGGCCGCAGATCACATTAACTGGAACGCACCAGAGGAGAAATTTTTCAAAATATTTCACAGCTATCAAAAAAGAGAAGGAATTTATGATGGAAGTATGTCAGGAGTTGTAGGTCAGTTGAATCCTTTTAATTGGGGCAATCTAAGAAGCAATGTTTTTGTTGGTTATACGAAACAATACGGGGATTTTTCTAATGGAGAATATTTAGGTGGAGACAATTTTGCCTTAGGTTTGAAAAATGTTTATGAAAATAATGGATTTACAGCATCCTTTACACCGATGTTTGGATTTAATGATTTAACCATTACGGATTATGAAACCGATAGCAAAACTTCAATCAGCAGCAATATCCTCAGTGAGTTTGCTGGCATCAACACAAAAATTGCAAAAGAAGTTGAATTAAGTAAAGAAGGCACTTTGGATTTAAGCATTCAAACAACCTATGGTGTACAGAAATTTCCAGATTATATCGCAAAATTTGTTGATGGTGACTTAAGCGTTGATGAATCAATCGAGCAGGTATTGGGCGTGGGGTTTGCGGTTAAATATTCGGACGATATAGGTAAAGGTTTTATTATTCAACCTTATGCAGGCGTAAATATAAATAATAATTTTAATGACAAAATTAAAATTACTGCAGATTCAGAAAATAACGACAAGTCTCCAGCACATTCTGAAACCAGCGGATATTACGCGGGCGTTTCTTTGACAAAAGAAGTTAAAGGAATGGATTTCGATCTGAATTTAATGTACGGCAATGAAGATGGACTCATTAACCAAATTGCTGCAGTTTCATTCACCAAATCTTTTGGCAAAGCTAAAGTGAAAACAGCAGTACTCGAGAAGAAACCCGATTTCCCAAAAATTGATGGAAGTTTAACAACACAAGATTATGACAAAGATCTTAAAGAACTTGAGGCTTTGAGAAACTTAAATAAAAAATTAAAGGCCGATAATGCAGTCCTAAAAACTCAAAATGAGAAGCTAAAATTATTAGCTGAAAAAGTGCTTCAACAAGACAAAGCTAAAGAAAAATTAGTCATAGAGCTATTAAAAGAAAATGAAAAAATTAAACTAAATAACCAAATTTTTAAAAATAGAATTTTGGATAATGAAAATGAAGCACTACTTCGATCTATTGAAGAAGAGGCTAAAAAATCTGAATCGAATAAATTTGAGTTGCTTTATTTTTTAGCACTTTATATTGTTACTGTATTACTATTAACTTCACTGTTTACATCGTTTTATAAAAAAATTAGATACAGATCTTCAAGACAGACTGTTATAAGCTAAATCTTGGTTAAATTTAGGTTCTTCTTTTTGCGGTTTTTCGGGTTTTTTAAATATAAACATTTTTTATGATTGGAATTCTATTCCTTTTTTGATAATTTTTCCATTAATGGAGATTATAGTTTATTCGCCTAATTTCTATCTGCATCTTCAAGATGCTGTATTATTTGTGCAATATTGCATAGATGGGATTTTGCAGATTGCTTCACAAATAAAAATTTAAATTGTGTATTATTTAATTCTGTTTGCACTAGGGGCTATATGGGGAAGTTTTGCGAATGTCTGTATTTATCGCCTTCCCAAAAATCAAAGTGTAATAAAAGGACGTTCATTTTGTCCTCATTGTAAAAAAAAAATTCATTGGTTTGACAATATTCCAGCATTGTCTTTTGTATTGTTAATGGGAAAATGTCGAAATTGTAAAAAATCGATTAACTTACAATATTTAATTGTTGAATTGTTGAGTATATTTAGCTTTGTAGCCATTTATCATTTTTTTGGTTTAACAGTTACATCTTTTTTATTATTGATATTAAGTATTTTTTTTATCATCATTTTTTTTATTGATCTAAAGCATTTTATTATTCCTAATGAACTAACATTTCCTTTAATGATTATTGGTTTTATTAAATCCTTTGATCCAAATTTGAATACAACTATTTTTCCAAACTATATTTATTCTTTGATCGGTGGTGTTTTTGGTTATTTAATTATTTGGTCGATTATTTATTTTTATAAAAAAGTTAGAAACAAAGAAGGAATGGGACTTGGAGATGCAAAGTTAATGGCCGCAATAGGGTTTTGGTTTGGTTGGACTAGTATTCCATTTATAATATTTATGTCTTCTGCTGTGGCGTTAATATTTGTTATTCCTTCTTTAATGAACAAATCAAGAAAGATGTCGTCAGAGATTCCCTTTGGACCTTACATTATTATTGGATGTATTCTTTATGTATTTTTCTCTAATGAAATCACAAACTTCTTATTCTGAAAGTTAAGCTTTTTAATAATTTTCTCTCCAAGAACCTCTGTAGGTATCTAATTCTCCGAAAGAAGCCAAAATACTAACTAGAGTCTCTGCATCTTCAGAAGGACCAGCTACATTGCCATACAGGGTATCGCCGAAAATAACTAGTTCGGACAATATTCCTCTTCTTATAAACATACATGCATCTCCCTCAACTTCTGGTGCTACATACTCAGGTATTTTGTCTGAATTATTAATTCCACACTCATCGTCTGCGGAACAAATGTATGCAGAACCTAAATTACATTTATCTAGACCTGGGAACGGTTTATAAACTGGAAAATATACATTGCCACGATATACTGTCGGAGGCGCACTAGCTTTTCTATTCATATATCCTGTATTAGTATTGTCTAAGTGATAAATCCAAGCAGAATCAGAAGGTGTAACAGGACAATCAGCAGCAGCACCTATTGTTGAAGTGTTAACACATGATCCTGATTCATCATCATCATCAGCGTTACCTGGAGATGAAACGGGAGCATAATTTGGATAGTCGAAATCTCTAACTCCAAACAAAATATTGTCCATACCTGCAGAGGCTGAATTTATATCTGCAAAATTTCCAGTTCCTCCAAAAAGCCAAAGTTGCCTTGTGTCATGACCAATTCCAGCATCCATCATATGATATAAGTATCTTCCATTTTCTACTGATGAATTCAAACTAAATAGTGTTGTTTGATCATAGATGTCAAAAGTAGAATCCTCTATGTTAGTTAAATTAATTTTTGTAATTTTTCCTTCAAGATCGCCTATATAAGCTAATGCGCCTGTCCAAGTAATTCCATGACCGATATCAGGTGTAATTACAACAGGTGATGAAGGTATTGCATTTGCAATATCACCATCTCCAAGTGATGTATCTTCAATTTTAATTTTTTTTATTATTTTTCCTGTATGGCCCGATGTCGATTCAGATCCAGGAATCGTGTCTATATCTTCTAAATCAATTAGATATACAGTTGATCCAATACCAGAAACTCCCATGCCTCCTGGTAGTATTACGGTGTAAATATCATCATTGATGTCAAAATCTCCTGCACCATCATTCGGTAACCTAAATACTCTTGGTGTGGACCAGGTTTCTCCCAATTTACTATAATCATATTTAGACATAATTACCCCAGCTTTATCATCGTTGATTATCTTTATATTAATTCTTGAACTTTCTGCTGTGCTCGATTCACTTCTACTGGCTGTAAAAAATTTATCTTTAGTAAAATTGATGCACAAGCTAGTACTACAACTAGTATCTACTGTAAAATCAGTATTAGGGTTCAATTCCACGTCTCCAGTACCGAGTGATTGCGTTATTTTTAAATCTGCCGTTTCAAATATTCTACTAGTTCCTGGATTAAACGACCAAATTCTTCCTTTATAACAAGAGTTAGTTCCACTGGATATAAAACTACCACCCGAGTCCGTATTTGTTTGACATGTATAAATATCATCTATCGTACTTGGATCGTTATTTGCGGCAACTCTTTCATTCTCCCTAGCTGTTTCTGCTTCTAATGAATGACTTAACTGAAAACTTGTACCTAAATAATCAAAAGCAGATCTAACACCTTCATGATCAACAAACCAAACTCTATGATTTACTGTATCATTATAGACAGAGATTAAGTGTACTGGCCCCTTACCTGATTCAATTATGGGATGGGTGACATCTAATACAGAAAATCCTGCACCACCTCTTCCATAAGGAATTATCATAATTGTGTGCCATTTTTTACTAGCATCTAGAGTACCATCTGGGCCTCTACCTCTATAATACATGTCATGTATAACAGGAGAGCCATCAACTCCAAAAATAGCATTGCTTCCACCACCATCATGAGTGCCTACTTTTCCATTCAAATCTACATTCATAATTGTTGGTATTTTTGCAGCTATTAACGGAGGTACAAATGCCCACTCTTCTTCACCAGTATCCGAATTAATTGCATGCAGCATTCCATCATTAGCACCAGCATAAATAATTTTTTGACGTGTTTCGTGTTCCTTTGAAAAAGATTGATAATTGTTTATTGATCTCCAATAGGATTCTTGATTATTGTTTGTAAAATTAGTATTAGCCTTAGGCCGCCCTACTTCTACTAATTGTGAGTGATAAACGTCTCCTAACATATTCAATCTTTTTTCAGTTAACTCGCAATCTCCCTTGTAATCAAAGAAATCATATCCACGCATAAAGCTAATTAATCCTTTTATGTCATCTTCATTACCATCAGCTACAGCTGTACCACTCGTCGTGACATCTGCTGTGCTACACCTTGCATTAACAAGCGATCCATCACTGTTAGCTGAAACTTTGTGATAATCGAGAATAGAGTTTCCAGTTAGTTCAAAAAGATTTTGTATCCCCTTAGAATTAGCTACTGTAAAATTATTCCAATTTCCCAAGTAATTATATTCGGAATCAATTACACCTTCGGGCATAACGGTCCAGATTTTTCTTGACTGATTATAAATTTTTTCAGACGCGCTCCAATTTTCAGTGCTATGATAATCTACTGTACCGTCAGCTCTTATTTTTCTTTTTCTAATAGTTCCTTCCCACTCTCCATACTGTACATAATCAAACTGCGCTTGGAATAAACCTCCCCCTTCTTGAATAGTGGCTGTAATTGATGGAGCTGTAAAAGCTAACCTTTCAGCGATAATTTGTTGTATTTTACTTGTTAAAGCAGTTTTTAGGTCTTGCGGTGTCGCTGCCAAGATTGTTTTTTGACAATCTTTAGCCTCTCCAGTTGGATCATCGCACGAACCTGCTATAGCCATGTCATGAAAATTACTTAATCCCGATTCACTTATTCCATTTCCATAAGCAACAACCAAAGTTTTTACACCTTTTTCTATTCTCAGTTTTTCAATCAGCTCTTTTGTTACGTCATGATTTGTCCATGCGCCATCTCCTATTACAACTACATAATTTAATTGACAGCTAGAATGAGGATCGATGGGGCTGGCATTCGGATCAGTGAAATACTTGTAGGCTAATTGTGAAAAAGCTCTGCCATCAGTTCCCCATTCAGTAATAATTCCATCAAGGTCTTCAGCTATTTTACTATAACCTTCTCTAGAAACTCCTGTCATTAAACAAGAGTCTTTTGTACAAAGTACAGATTGGCCATCCGGATGCTCTCCATCCCATCCTTGATAATACGTGCAAACAACCTTCCCATTTCTGTGACATTGTTCTTCCCATTCACCCTCCATTAGAGTTGTGTTATTAGCACCACCTGGTGGATCAGTTATGGCAGTTCCTGAATTCCAATGTCCGAATCCAAAATGAGCCCCTGATGTTAAAGTGCTATCACCTACAATAGATTTGATGGCTTTTATTGCACCATCAAGACGTGTAACTTTGGGTCCACCCAATTCTTTTTGCCAAGTCAAATTAGCTAAGGATCTGTCAAATACTTCAATAGTAGGTATTTTATCACCTACATAAACTACGTTATTACCACCTGCAGATTTGTTTTTAACACCTGCATAAATTGAGATGGGATCTCTTAAGTATATTTTAGAATCAGAAGTTGTGTTTTCTTTGTCTGTCGAATCACCTTTTGCTTTTACTAATGTAAAATCATGGTCTCCTCCTACTACATCACTGCCGATTGTAAATTTTTTAACACCATCATCAGCAATATCAGCCACATAAATTTTTGTGTCATCATCTGGATCTAATGCAATAGACGAAGCCGACTCAAAACCTGATTTACCTAAACCTCTTTTATATACATTAGTATATACCTTATTATTGGTACCCTTTACCGCATCCGCGTCACCTGATCCGTCAGTTGTTGGGCAGTAAGTGTTTTCACTGGCACTTTTAGTCATTGCATATCTAAATATCCAACCCTTCCAAGCCATATAAAGGTAACTTCCATCACTGGTGACATCTATATCGGCAATCTTGTTTGCTATTGTAGAAAAATATTTTGATTCAAGCCCGGGACACATAGTGACATCTCCTGTAGTTATATTTTTTGAATACATTTTTCCTTGAGTGTAGTCTGCAGCTAGATTATCACGACCAATAACGAACATGTGTTCTTCGCTATCAATTTGTCTTATTGCTATGACATAAGGGGTAAACGTTAAATCGTCCCATTCGATTACATCAACGCATACACCATCAGATGTTAAAGAAACAATTTTAGGTGCCTTCCCACCCTTGTCAACGGGATCAAAAGCTTCATAATCAGGATGGTTGGTAGCGTGTCCACCTCTAGTGATTACATAAACGATATCATTTGTTGAGTCATAAGCCATCCTGTCGGCCCCGTCAGCACGGGAATCTTTACCAACACAAGTTCCCAAATTGGCAGTACTTAAGTTCTGAGAATTAACTGGATCAGCTCCCATAAAAACACCTACGTCTGCAAACCCCATATCTCTTGTGGCATCAGAGTAGTTCAGTTTTATCAATCCTCTGTTCCATTGAGAAACGATAAGATTACCATCATTGTCTTCTATTATATCTTCAGGTATATTCATTGCAGCGCCGGTCAAAATATTAACACCCATACTATCAGAGCTATCCAAAAGAATTAGTATATTTGCAGGCACATCACCCTCACCTGATCCAGGCGGTATCGGTTTCGAAAAAACGTTTTGGCTGAAGATAATTGTTAATAATAAAATTTTTACGATGATTTTTTTAAAAAAATTAATATTTGTTATATCATTAAATTTCATAAGATTTGCTATTATTCGACGCGAAATTCAATTAATTTCTCTCGATATTCTTTGTTTGTTATAAATAATTTCTCTTCCATAAATGTATTTGAAGCGTCATACATTTTTTTATAGACTATCGTTTTCTCGCCGTCCTTCCAGACTTTAAAACCAGTCCAATTTGGATCGTTGTTTGGATCAACTTTTCCATATTCTTTTTCGACATAGTTATAGAGTAATTTTTTTTTAATTTCACCGTTGTTAATGTCTAACCTTGTGGAGATTCTAAAAGATGCAAGTTTATCTTCTATAAAAGTTATGTTAATTATAGAGTCACCTAAGTTTTCATCAGGACATGCGATTTCTGGTTCCACGAAGACCGAAACTACTGAAGTTTTCATTTCCACAATATTATCGCTTATTTCGTCAACCTTTGAAATATCATCGCCTAACTTAAGTCCTTTAAAATTGCATTTAGCATTTGCACTATTAGCTGTGTATAGAAAAATAATCGCCACTAGAATAAAAGTTAATTTAATAAATTTCATTTTATTGATTGATATATTTTTAAACATAATATTTAATTGCCCATAACCACGACCGTTTCAAGAGGAATTATCATATTTTCAGAAAATAGACCGCTATTGTATATGCCGCAGGAATAAATTTGATAGCCCCTTGCCATTGTAGCGATATCAGTTGCATCTTTTTTAACACTGGAACCAAGAATAGACGCTCCAGTAACGGGAGCACTTCCTACCATGTGAACAAAGTATTCAAAACTAAATTTTTTTAGATATTCTACTTCTTTATCAATATTTGTGTTTACATGTCCATCAGTTTCACCAGTTATAAATCGCTTAAAAATATTATCCGTTTTTAGTTCTGTGGATCTAACTACATTTTCGATTAAGTCTCCAAAATTTTGATCTTTTTTATGTACAGCAACTTTATACTTATATTCTGTGTCGTCTGTTGTTCTAATTATATCAGGAAAAGAGTTAAAACATGGAGATTGCTCAGGTGTTACAGTATTTTCTGGCGCTCCTCTTTCTTCTGTACTTCTGGTTGTTCCGGAATCATTCCAATCACCTAAATATTTATTAATTATAAATTTTTCGCCCTCCATTAATCCTGTTTCTGCTACATAAAATGTTTGTTGATATATATCACTCTTGTTGTTGCTACTATGATCTTGGGCACTAATAATAATTAGAGAACCTCCCATCAATGACATTACTAACAAGAGTACTAGAGCCAAAACTAGAGTAAATCCTTTTTCACTTTTCTTTTTTTTCATAAACTAGATGTTTCCTCCAATATTTCTTGTATGAACTGTGACTACAATTGAATCTCTAAAAAATTTGTCAAAAAATTCCATAGCTCTATTTGTAATTGCATTTCCAAGTCCCTGTACTAATCTTGGCTTAGAACCTTCTGGAATTTTGTTAAATAATTCATTTTTAGATTTAAATGTTAGTTTAATATCAACACTATTAATGAAATATAATTTACCGCTCGTTGAATTTATTGGCGTTGGTGGAGGATCGATTATTTTACCATCACGATCAGTTGCGACAAATTCCATATCCACAAGAAAGTCTCTTAGAAATTCATCTTCGTATTCAATCGTCCAACTCTGACTTTCTTGGTTCCATTTTTTTTTGGTTTTATAAAGAGCCATATGGGCACCTGGCTCTCTGCTAGGGCCTGCTTGATAAATAATTTTATATCGTAGAAATTTATCTCTGTCATTATCTTCTGTCGCAGTAATATCGTAGCCACCATAGACAATATCAATTCTATCACAACACATATTAGATGCTGATGACTTCAAAAATGTTAATTTACTTTCATTATTTGTTTTATCGGCTATCAACGCATCTCTTTCTGCTATCTCTTCATCACTTTCACCTCCTGTACTGAGCGCGCTAATATCGTCATCTAAGTCTGAAATTGTACTTTCCAAATCAGTAATAGTATCAAGAGCGATAATGCCCGAACCTCTTAGCTCTCGCATGGGTTCACTTTCGGTTATTATTAATGGAGCATGGCTGTCTTCTAGGGTAGCTTCAGTATCGCCAGCATAATGAGGAAGATCATCCCCAAAATATTTATATCCAGCTAGCCGAATTTCTCTCATCATCATCCCAACAACGTCTCGTCCTGATCTACTTATAGCTGCGCGATCGACTACTTTTGAATAAGAATTATTTACGATAGAATAGGTAGTATACATTGCAGCCATCATTAGAGTAGAAATAATCACTCCAATTAAAATTTCTATTAAAGTCAAACCAGAAATATTATTTATTTTATTTTTTTTCATATATTTTTTTTAACCTTAGCTGCCAGCTGCATCATCTTCTTCAGTTTCAGTCGTAGAATCTTCGTTTTTATTTATTTCGTAATTACTTTGAAAATAGAGATATTTTCTTTTTTTCCCATTGTTTATATTTATTTGTATTCGTCCTATATACATAACTTTGTCATCAATATTTTCATTATCAACTGTGCAACCACTTTTACACATATCAAAAATTCTAACTGTTTTAATACTATTAGTATCAGTTGAGGCAGCTCCACATTTTATAAGTTTTTGAGATTTAAAAACTTCAGCCCATTTTTTAATTTTGTTATCTGGAGCATTATCTGTCTGATCTTTATAAAATGTACTCAATTCTGATTTATTTTTTGGACGTTCAATGCATCCAGTATTCATTATTTTGTTTTCTGCTAGATGTTTGTTAAACTTAGAACCAGAGCTATGCAGCGTATTTTTATTTCCAATTATATCTTCAGCTATCATGCTCACAAGATAGTTTGCTTTAGTTCTTTCACTAGAAACATCGATGGATAGAACTGAATAATTTACCATTTGGAAAATTGCAACGAATCCAATACCTACGAGCGCTGTTGATACTAAAGCCTCTATAAGGGTTAGCCCTAATTCCTTTATGTTTTTCTTCTTATTATGAAAATTATTCATCTGACACACTATATTTTATTGTAAATTACTTTTACAATAGGTATGTTAGGCACCTTATTGGTGAATTTAATAGGCAATAACATATATAAATAAAGGGTTTTAGGGGGGTAAAAATATAATGCTTGAAAAGCTCGAAGAATTGGCAAAAAGTAATAAGAAAATTTCAGATTTTCACATAAGAGCTGGATCTCCTTTAGCTTACAGGCAAACTGGAGAAATTCACGCTATTAAAGAGGCTACAGTTAAGGAACAAGATCTAAAGGATTTGCTAACTACAAATTGCAATGAAAGAGAGATAAAAAAATTTCAACAAACTCATGAACTAGATTCAGCGGTAACGATAGGCGGGTTAAGATTTAGAGCAAATTTTTATAAAACTTTAAATGGATCTGCAGCAGTTCTTAGAAGAGTAGAAAGTAAAATTCCAGAAATGTCTCAATTCAGTTTACCACAAGTTCTTTATGATATTGTTAATATGCATAAAGGATTAGTATTGGTAACGGGTCCAACAGGTTCTGGAAAATCAACTACACTTGCTGCAATCATTAATGAAATTAATAAAACAAGAACGTCAAATATTATTACCGTTGAAGACCCGGTAGAATTTATTCATAAAGATGTTAAAAGCATTGTTTCACATCGCGAAGTAGGTAAACAAACAGAAACTTTTGCAAGCGCTTTAAAAGCTGCTCTTCGTGAAGATCCCGATGTTATTTTAGTTGGTGAGATGCGTGATCTTGAAACTGTTAGCTTAGCTTTAACAGCAGCTGAAACAGGGCATTTAGTTTTCGGCACACTGCATACTAGTGGTGCACCCAATACAATAAATAGAATTATTGATGTCTTTCCTGCTGAACAGCAAGATCAAATTCGTGCGCAAGTTTCAAGTTCATTAAAAATGGTTGTTACTCAAAGACTGTTAAAAACAAAAGATGGTTTAAGTCGTGTTGGGGCATTTGAAGTTATGAAATGTACTCCGCCAATTCAAAATTTAATACGAGAAGCAAAAATTCATCAGATTCCAAGTGTAATGCAAACTTCTGTGCGTGATGGCATGATCACAATGCAAAAATCTTTGGAAGCATTAGTTAAATCCGGAAAGATAGATGCTGGGGCCGGAAAAGAACATTAGAGGGTTTAATCTCCTTGAACTTTTAGTTGTTGTGGTACTAATTGGAATTTTATCTGCAGCAGCTTATCCCAACTTTCAATCTTGGCAAAAGGATCGCCAAGTAAGACAGGCAGTAATAAAAGTTACAAGCTTAATTTCTGATATAAATACTCAAGTTCAGAGAGGTGCATATACCTATGTTCAATTTGAAGTTGAACCAGAAGATGATTCTGTAACATTTAATACAAGGGGCTTAGGAGCTGCACAAGTTGGACGAAAGAAAATCGAAGATCCACTATGGGGAGTAGGTGCAAGCAATAGTGGAAAATGTGTGATCGATGAAAGTTATTGGATACCTACTGATGAACCCGCAGACATTCCTACTGATGAATCCGAAGACACTCCTACCGATGAAACTGTAGATGAGGAAACAGAAACAGAAACAGGAATAATTGCTTCTTATCAAAGCGATGATATCACAGTGGATATTACAACAATAGCAGCAGTCTGTTTTTCTAAAAATGATACTTATTACGGAGCTAACGGTTTAGAAAGTGGAAGATTTCATATTTGTCCTAGATCGGAATCAGGTAGCATATGCAATATATCAATTACAACTGGTCTCCCAGGCGATGAAGCTTCGGATGATGTTGAAAAAAATTTATTTCGTATTAGTTGGTCCAGATTTGGTGCAGTGACAATCGAAAAATATAATACAAACGATGAGAGCTGGTATACACAATAGGATACTAAAGGTTCAAACCCTCAACAAAGGAGTAAAAATTAACTAATTTCAACGAATTAGCTATTTTACTACTATTTTTCATGAAAACTCTTAAAAAACTGTAACCTTCTGTTATTTAGCGTATTTTTGTTGTAAATTAGTTTAAAACTTAATGAAATTTCTGAAAATTCCCGTGTTTTGTGCTCTTTTAGCCATTTATTGTATTTTTCTAATGTTTTTAAGATTTTTTAGGAGAGTAGTGACAAAAGTCCAATAAAATAAGGAAATTTATAAAAAATACTTATTTATGTAGTTATAATTTAAATAATATTTTTTAAAATTAAATCTCTAACACAATTTTGGATAACTCTAACACAAAAATATTGAAAATATGACATGTAATTCAAAATTAGTCAAAAAACGTTGATTTATATAACTTTTTTTATATTTTTGATATGAAGCTTAGTATTTTTATGACTCTAACACAACTTTAGGTAGCTCTAACACAAAAATATTGAAAATATGGATATATAATTCAAAATTAGTTAAAAACATTGATTTATGTTGATTTTTTAGCATAAATAGAAAATATCACATATTTTTTACAGTCTAACACAAATAGAAATTTTATTAATATCAATTTTGTGTTAGAGATACACCTATGATTCGAATTTTGTGTTAGAGATATTATTAATATATAGAAATGAACGAAGAAGATAAAGATAAAAAAACTAAAGAGGAAGAAATCAAGATTGATGAAACACAATCTGAAGGTGAAAAACAACCTTTAGATGAATCTAAAGCAATTAATGAAACAAAACCAACAATTTCGGAGCAAGAAAATCTAGAAACCAAGAAAAGTGAAGAAGAGAAGGGAGAACGTCAAGTAATTCATAAAAAAGGTGGCAGACTACATATATACGTAAGGCTAGATAAGTACAAAGGTGAGTTAAAATCAAAAAATTGGGTTGGTAGACTTTATATCGATGGAAAACAAAAAATTTCTTCATCAGGAACACCAAACCTTGAAGAAGCAATACCAATATTAGAAAAATGGTTTGATGATATTCATGCACAAAAAGAAAAAGAAAAACAAAATTTAGAACAACCTGTTACACCAGAACAACCAACGCCATCACCAGAACAACCAACGTCATCACCAGAACAACCAACGCCATCACCAGAACAACCAACGTCATCACCAGAACAACCAACGCCATCACCAGAACAACCAACGCCATCACCAGAACAAACAAGCTCTGTAAAGGAAGAAACTACAAAATCTACTGTAGTAAACCAAAATGTTGATTCAAAGCCAGAAAAAACAAAAACAACTTCAAGCATTGTTGAAAAATTAAAAAATATTAAATTTTCAAAACCAAATTTTAGCAAAATGGGACAGCCATCCGGTGTTGTAAAAGATATAAGAAAAAATAAATTTTTACAAAATGCAAAAAGATTTTTAACGGCAAGAGTTAGTAAAGCAAGTGTTTCTGGAGAAGAAATTGTGGGTGTAGAAATAACTCCAAAAGAAATAAGAATAGCGCAAGTTTCATTTAATAAATCAAACCAGTGGATTCTTGAAAAATTTTATATTCATCCTGTCGAATTACCACAAGATGCGCAAATATTAGATCACGCAGATAAGTTGGGAGGAGAATTATCAATTGCCCTTCAAAAAACCAAGATTACAACCTTTAATGCCGCTATTGCTATACCGGTAACAAGCGCAATAGTTCGTGTAGTAACAGCTCCATTGATGTCTGATGAAGAATTAGGAAAAGCCATTGATACTAATTCACTTTGGGAAAATTTGATTCAATTAACTGATAATTTGGATGATTATTCAGTATTTCATCAAGTAATTAACAGGAATCAAAAAGAGAATACAATGGAAATTTTGTTTGTTGCATCAAAGTTATCAGAAATAAATAATTATACTTCTATCATAAAAAAAAGCGGACTTAATCCCGTGATCATTGATGTTAAATGTTTTGCAGTAAAGTCAGCGGTTGATCAAATTAATCAAATTTCAAGAAGTTTAGATGATGCAAATTTAACAGCGGTATTAGAATTCGGTTTAGATGAAAATTATTTAATGATTTTATATAAAAATAATCCAATTATCACAGATATTTTTTTAAGAAGTCAGGATAGAAAAATTTTATTAGAATCAAAAGTTATAGATGAGAGAAAAGATGTAATTAGAAGATATACAACCCAAGTAAAACAAGCCGTTGCAGATTTTGAGACAAAGTACGAAAAAAGAATTAGGAACATAAAGATAATTTCTAATTTACCTAATATAAATGAACATTTGATTAATTTTAGAAAACTTTTACTTAACATCGGGGTTAATTTATTTGACCCGGTAAATGGTTTAAAAATTCCTAAGCAAATAGAGCCATTGGTGAATTTACCAAACAGATCTTATCTTTCAACAACAATTGGACTTGCATTTAGAAAACTAGATGTTTTTGGTTATTATAAATTTGTAACGGCCGTAAAAAATATCAACCTATTACCTAACAGACAAAGCATGATTAAACAGAAAAAGTTTAAAGCTTTTTCAAATTTTGCATTCAAAGGTATGGTCACAGCAGTTGCTGTTATCTATGTATTACTTTTTGGTTTATCTTTTTGGAATATTCATTCTTATAATAATAAATTAGTTAACTACGATAAAATTGTTGCTAATCATGCACTCAAGTCAAAACAAAAAGTTGCGGTAGCGAAAGAATTGGGAGCAATGACAAAAGCTTTAAAATTAAGTAAAACGATTAAGTCTAACAAAGATTTTAGCTATAGGATTCTTGCACAAGTTGCTTCAAGCGTTCCTAAACGAGTAAGATTTACAAGAGTAGATTTTAATGGATCTAATCAGATACAACTTATGGGGTTTGCAGCAAGTGATCAAGATATATTAAAATTAATAGCCAACTTAAGCAAACAAAAATTGATTCGACAAGCTTCATTATCTTCAATGAAATTGCCAAAGGGAAAAGCCGGTCAACAATCACAAAAAGGTTTTAGAATTATTTGTAAACTAGGAAGTAAAGTTTAATGGATTTGGATTTAAAAAATTTAAAAATTGACGATATTAAAGCAAAGATTTTGTCAATGGCTGACAAAAAGACTCTTATAAAATTTGGAATTGGAATTGGATCAATTGTCTTTTTCTTAATCATTTACTACTCAATCTTAAATCCAATTGTTCAGGCTAAAAAAGTTCAATTAAAGGAAATGCTGAACAAAAAAGATGAAATCGTCAAGTTTGAAAAAGAAATAAAAACAAATAAAGCTAAGATAAAAAAAATTAAACCTGATTATTTAAAGCATTCAACATTATTCCACTCCAAAGAGGAAGTAGAGGGGCTTTATCAGAGTCTTAGTCAACATGCTGGAATTAATGGGCTAGTTATTTCAAAAATAGAAAAAAAAGATCCGATAGCTGTAACGGGATCATCAGGCAAGAAAAAGAAGAAAAAGAAGAAAAGTAAAAAAAATATTGTTTATTACAAAATACCTGTGAATTTTGAAATCAAGGGTAGTTTTTTGGGTTATATTAAATTTAAAAGGGCTGTTTCTTTATCAAGAAAAATGCTGAACTTTGACAGAGAGACTGTTCAACTGGTAAAAGGAGATATAACCGGTGCGATAGTTGCGAAAGGAGTATTAACCATTGTGGGCTTAACCAATGAATTTCATTAGAATTATAATTTTAAGTCTAATATTAATTTTTGGCCATCTACAAATTGTCTTTGCGGATGATGATGACGCAAAAAATATAGTTGATAAGGCAAAGGAAATTAATCAAGAACTTGAAAATAAGCAAAGCGCAACTGAGGCAAATATTAGTTCTGAAATTGGTCAGGAAGAGGAATTACCATTAAACGATCCCTTTGCAGGAGGAGCTTCTACTTCATCTGATAGTGGTGGGCTTATTTTATCAAGCAGTGATGATGATGATGAAAAGTTGAGTTTACAACATTTTAAACTTGTTGGAATTATTTCTGGAAGCTATCAAAGTTATATTACTTTGGTTAATTCGTCAGGAGATTCTTTAACACTCGAATTAAATGAATCATTAAATGAAGATCTCCGATTAGTTGATATGAAGCTTAATGAGGCAATTTTTAGAAAAGCCGATGATACGTACGTGTCAATTAATTTTAAAAATCAAATAAAGGAGATAGATGAATATTAAATATATAAAAAACTTTATCTTGTTTTTAATTCTGATTTTTGTTTTGAGCGGATGTGCAGGTAATAAAAAAGATAAATCATTTAAACACGACACGCCTTTAATCAAAGAAGACATTCAAAAAATGGGAAGAGAAGAAGTTGAAAAAACAGTTGAAATGGGACCACAACCATCTCTTGGTGAAGCTGAAAAATTAACTAAAAGGAAAAAAATATCATCACAGAAAGTAAGAAACTATTTACTTATACCTGACGAATATGAAACTTTGAAACAACCGGTAACCTTTAAATTACAAAATTTAGATTATAAAGAAGCAATGCAACTAATGGGTAAAATCGGAGAAATTAATATTTTAGTTGGTGAAGAGGTTGCAGGTGCTATTTCAGCAGAATTAATAGACGTTCCTTGGGATAAAGCATTTCAAGCTCTGTTGGATATGAAGAATTATGCCGCAGATATAGATGTGGCTAGCAATCTTATCCGAATTCATGCACCAACAACTTTAACAGCTCAAGAAAATTACAAATCAACAAGAGCTGCCGCGGTTAGAAAGAAAGTAGAACTTGAAGATTCAGTGGAGCCAATATATTCAGAAATTTTTAGACTTTATTATATAAGCCCTACTCAGGCAAAAGCCACTATAACAGAATTATTTACTTCAACTGGACAGAATTCTTATTCCCCAATCCAAGTTACTGAAGAACATACAACAAGATCTATTATTGTTAGAGGAAAAGAAAAAGATTTAGATGTGGTTGATAAAGTAATCAAAGAGATTGACGTAAGAACTCAACAGGTTTTAATAGAAGCATTTATCGTTGAAGCAAATTCAGATTTTGAAAGGGCTTTAGGAACTAGATTGGGAGGATATTATAATAGAAAAAGATTACAGGTGGGAGGCATTCAAGGATCAAGTTCAGGTGGAGCGGCAATAGGCACGAGTACTGCAGCATTAGGATCGGCAACAGATACAATTTCTGACTTTACTGCTGCTGGAAAAACAAGTGGTATAGGCATTTTGCGAAGAACTGGATCTGCAGTATTAAAAACTGAAATTACAGCTCTTGAGAAATTGGGTATGGGGAAAACTATATCAAATCCAAAAATTTTTACTATAAATAATCAAGCCGCAACAATTACCCAAGGAGAAGAAATACCTTATTCATCTACTTCATCCTCTGGAACAGATACTTCTTTTAAAGAAGCTGCGCTAAAAATGACGGTTACACCAAATATTATTGGTGACGGAAATGTACTTTTAGACATTAAAGTAAATAATGATACCCCTAATAGGTCGAATGCGGGTGATCCAGCTATAAACAAGATGGAAATAAAAACGAAGTTATTAGTAGCAGATGGAGATATTGTTGTTATAGGCGGAATTAAAAAAAATACTTTAACAAACAGCAAACAACAAACTCCGGGCATTGGAAATATCCCTGTTCTAGGAAATTTATTTAAGGGTAAAGTGAAAACTGATAACATGGACGAGTTATTGGTATTTATTGCACCTAGGGTTTTATAATGTTGAAAATAAGTAGAGAGAGCGAAATTGGTCTTATCAATATTTTGATTGATCATGATATTATTTCTGGCAAGGATTTGCCAAAAATTAAAAAGTTAAGCTCAGAAGGAAATAAATCTCAAATCGATGCTGTCTTCGAATTAAAACTCACTGATGAAAATAAAATACTAGACGTACTCGTTAAAGAGCAAAATCTTGAAATTGTAGATCTTTCTAAAATAGAAGTTAATGATGACATAAAATCAGTACTACCATCGAATTATATAAAAATGAATTTTATTGCACCATTTAAAGTTGAAAAAAAAATTTTGCATATTGCAATACCCGATAGTTCGAAATTAGGTTTAATGCGAAATTTAAAAGCAATTACAAAAAAAAATATTGAACTTCATGCAGCCACTGTATCTCAAATTTCTAGCTTTATAGAAAAATTACTTAGTGAAAGCGGAGATATAACCACCGCATCAATTAGAAAAGAAAATAAAGAAAAGACAAAAACATTTGATTCAGATTTAGGTGAAGCAGGAGAGGTGCTTGACAAAAAACCCGAAGAAGATATTGAGGCAATTGAAAATGAGTCAGAAGTTATTAAATTTAGTACAGCGGTTGTAGCAGAAGCAATTAAAATGGGAGCAAGTGATATACATATCGAACCTTATCGATTTTCATCAAGAGTTAGGTATAGAATGGACGGTATGTTGTCAGAACAAGCACAATATAAAAAATTTCTTCATGATAATTATGGCGCCGTAGTTACTCGATTTAAAATAATGGGAAAGCTTGATATTGCTGAAAGAAGATTACCTCAAGATGGTGCAATTAATTTTAAAATGGAGAATAAAGTAATTGATTTACGTTTATCAGTATTACCGACAGCAAATAATGAGAGAATTGTAATGCGTATCCTTAATAAAGAAGCAGGAGATATAAGTCTTGAACAATTAAATTTTGAAGAAAATGATTTAAAAATTTTAAGAAAAAATATTCATGGAACCCAAGGTCTTATATTGGTGACAGGTCCTACAGGTTCTGGAAAAACAACGACTCTATATAGTATTTTAAAAGAAGTAAGCAAACCCCATTTAAATATTTTAACCGCAGAAGATCCCGTTGAATATGAATTAGACGGAGTAGCTCAAGTACAAATCAAAGAAGATATTGGTTTAACTTTCGCTGTAGCTTTGAGATCTTTTTTACGTCAAGATCCAGAAATTATTCTTGTCGGAGAAATGCGAGATAAAGAAACAGTAGACATTGGATTAAAAGCCGCTCTAACTGGACACTTAGTTTTTAGTACACTTCACACCAACGATGCTCCCAGCACAATTACAAGATTACAAAATATGGGAACACCAGATTATTTGATAAGCGCTGCATGCTCACTTGTGTTAGCACAAAGACTTGCGCGAAAAACTTGCAAAGATTGTAGAGTTCAAGATGAACTTGTAAATCCAAAAGTATTAACACAAGCTGGTTTTACTCCAGAGCAAGCTTCAAGAGCTAAAGTTATAAAAGGAAAAGGTTGTCCAAAATGTAAAAATAGTGGTTATAAAGGTCGAGTGGGAATTTATGAAATATTAAATATTACAAAACCTATCAAAGAAGCAATATTAAGAAAAGCAACTACTCCTGAACTTAAAGAAATCGCAATTAAGGAAGGTTTTCAAACTATGCAAGACATGGGAAAAAGAATGATATTGTCTGGAGATCTAAGTCTTAGAGAATATGAAAGAATTCTTAGTTAGCTTATAATTGGACAATGGAAGTTTATACATACAAAGGCATTTCCTCTGGTAAATATGTTGAGGGAGAAGTTGAAGCTCTTAATCAAGATGAAGCTTCACATAAACTTAAAGAACAAAAAATTATCATTACCAATTTAGCTAAATCCAAGAAAAAAAAAGGAAAAACAACAGATAAAAAAAAGGGTGGTCAATTTTCTTTTTTTAAAAAGAAGATTAAAGCAGAAGATGTTTTAATTTTTTCTAAACAACTTGCAACAATGATTAAAGCAGGCTTACCAATTTTAAATGTCATAGAAATGTTACGGGATCAACTAGAAAATCCCAGTTTAAAAGAAATTATAGAGGACATAAGAAAAAGTCTTGAGGGAGGAGTTTCCTTATCCAAATGTTTTGAAAAATATCCTCAAATTTTTGATAACGTTTATGTGAATTTAATAAAGGCGGGAGAAGCTAGCGGTAAGTTAGATGTTTTTTTACTAAAAATTGTTGAATCATTAGAAAAAAAGGAGAAAATCAAGAAAAAAATTAAGGGTGCTTTAATGTATCCAACTATTATGTTTACCGTTGCGATTACCGTGATGGTTTTTATGTTAATCAAAGTTGTTCCCGTTTTTGCCAAAATGTATGAGGGCATGGGAATTCCGTTACCTGCTCCTACAGCCGCTATTATGGCTGCAAGTAATTTTATGCGCGGCGCAGGTGGTTTGACATTGTTTATCCTTCTAACAGGTTCTTTTGTAATATTTAAATATTTAATAAAAACAAACGCAAATATAAGACTCAAATGGCATGGACAGGTATTAAAAATGCCAGTGTTTGGTGATATGATTTTAAAATCTTTACTCGCAAGAATTTCGTTAATTATGGGAAATCTTAGTGCAGCGGGCGTTAATTTATTAGAAAGTCTTGAAATTGCAAAGTCCGTTAGCAATAATGACGTTGTGAGCAACGCCATAGAAAATGTAAAAAAAGGTGTTTTTTCTGGAGACACTTTAACAAAACTATTTTTAAAAGAACCTTTATTTCCACCAACATTCAGTCAATTAATTTCTGTGGGTGAGCAGACAGGAAATTTAGATGAAATGTTTTCATCTGTTGCTAATTATTATGAAGAAGAATTTGATACGTCAGTAAATAATATGTCAACTTTGATAGAACCAATTATGATTGTTTTTATGGGAGTGATGATCGGGGGGTTAATGATTGCTATGTATTCTCCAATTTTCAATGTTGGAGCACTAATCGGCTAGATTTTTTTTGTCAGCACAAGGTGGTTTACCCATCCTTTTTTATCTTTTCTAAATATTACTTCATCCATTATTTTTTTAATAAAGAAAGTTCCCAAGCCTCCCGGTTTAATATCATCAAGTTTTCGGTGATGAATATTTTCTGGCACCGCTGGAAGTCCTGTATCAAAAAAACCTATTTCAATTTCGTTGTCTCTAAATAAAATTTTAATTTTCATTTTGTCAGTAGTTGCTTGACCCTTATAGGCATGTTTAACAATATTTTGTGATGCTTCGGTAATGGCCAGAACTAAATCATCTTTTAGTTCTTGAGGTATGTTTCGTTTAGCAAACGCATCTTTTGAAAACGTTCTTATCTCTTTAAGACTTGCACTACTTACAATAAAATCTTTAGATTCAGAAATTAGCATTAACCAAGATTTAATATTTGTTCAAGCTTAGCCATCATAATGACTTTCAAAACAGGTTTACTAATATCTTTTAAGATTACTTTAGTATTTTTTTCTCCTGCTTTTTGGTGACTTTCAATGAGAACGGAAATTCCTGATGAATCCATGTAGGACACATCTTTTAAATTAATATGAACTTCTTTTCCCGATTCAATTAATGGGCTGATAACTGCTTTCGCTTTATCAGTAACGTCCATATCAATTTCTCCATTAAGAAAAACAGTACTTATATTTCCTTTTTCTTTAACCTCGTACGACATTTTAGCAACACTATTTATAATTTAATTG
>Ga0208766_1000434_pt1 | contig 23146 bp, 22 predicted proteins | sample ETN01SmetaG_3_FD_185792 | JGI IMG/M metagenome (GOLD analysis project Ga0208766, IMG submission 185792) | Marine microbial and viral communities from oxygen minimum zone, Eastern Pacific Ocean - ETNP2014F12-01SV263 (SPAdes) (version 2) | ecosystem: Environmental > Aquatic > Marine > Oceanic ... | reverse complement strand
GTAGGTCTACTTCTCCGCTAAGTGGCCAATAAACACCAATGTGCCTTCGCAGGCTCCTAGTGTTTAGGTAACCCTGCAAAGTGTTTGCCACCTGCTGAATGATTGTGTCTTGAACTGCAGGTAATTGTTGAGCGCGCAGGGTTTTGAATTGACCACGAAGCTTGGTTTTGGCGATGGCTTGATTCATCGCGCTAGGTAACCCCAGCGGCCCATGAGTGGAAAGGTCAAGGGGATTGTTGTTTGATCTGCTGGCCAGAGTTTCTGCAGCTCCATGCTGAGTTGTGGCAGCAGGTCATGGCCTTCCTGCTTTGCTTTCCTCAAAGCCGACCAGGTTCCTATGTAACCGATCAGGTGATCACAACTCCATTTGAGGGAGATGCAGAGCTCTTGAGGCAACGATTTGCTGATGGTGGGGAATGGCAGGTTCTGATAGTGGTTGTCGACATGGTGACGCTGAGGAGGCCACCAGCTCGATAGCCTTTCGCCGTAAAGTTGATCAAGCCACAATTGCAGAGGTGGGGGAGCCCCTTGAAGGGGGTCATAGCCCACCCAAACCATTAGTCCCCCCGGGCGTACCACCCTCAATGCTTCCTCATTGAATCTTGGTACATCGAGCCAGTGAATGGCTGCGGCCACCACAATTGCGTCCATGCATGCGTTGGGAAGCCCGGAGTCTTCAGCTGCTGCTACTTGGTAATGAATGCATGGGTGAGGCGTGGCGGCAGCAATCTGAGCTGGGCTGAGATCGGTTGCATCGACGCGATGAAAGTGTCTTGCAAGCCCTAGAGAGGCTTGACCGCTACCACAGGCAACGTCCCAGCAACGTTGGTGGCTGGAGGCTTTGTTGCTCATCCAGGCGAACAGGGATTCTGGGTAATGAGGGCGTTGTTGGGCGTAGGACTCAGCAACGCTTTCAAACCAGCCGTGTTTTGGTGAGCAGGAGGGGGCCATGAACTCCTTTATCGCTGGAACCAACCGGTGAGTGCTACTGCTAAGGCGTCGGCGGCATCATCGGGGCGAGGCGGTTGCTCAAGGTTCAGTTCGCGCATTACCGCTTCTAGTACTTCATCTTTTTCCGCATGGCCAGATCCCGCTATAGCAAGTTTGATCTGCATTGGAGGGAATTCCACTGCCGGTACTCGAAAGCGAGCCAGGGTCATCATGATCACTCCTCTTGCTTGCACAACGCTGATGGTCGTACTGGAGCGATAGAAGAAAAACTTTTCCACTGAGGCCAGTTGGGGCTTCCAGCTACGGATTAGCTGGCGCAAATCTCTGGCGATTTCAACCATCCGATCACCCTCGCTATTGCCAGGATTGGTGCTGATGATGCCGCAATCGAGCATCTTTTGTTGTCCGTTGCTGGTGTCTATGACCCCATAGCCCACCCTGGCTAAGCCAGGGTCAATGCCAAGGATGCGCAAGTGATCAGCCTGCCAGGGCTAGTTCGAAGTCAGCCTGATCACTGTTTTCGCTGCGGTCAAATACTTTGCAGAACATTTTGATGACGCGATCGCCGGAATCAATTTGTTCAAGAGGATCTTTACGCAGTCGGTGGCGTAGAGAGCAAGAGATCACGCGTGCAACATCTTCTTCTGATACCTCTGTTCGCCCTGCAAAGGCTGCTAAGGCCCTAGCGGCACGGTTTGTGACGATATCCCCACGAAGTCCATCTACATCCAGTTCGCCACAGACAGCCGAGATGCGCAGTCGTAGGTCAGTGTCGATGCTCACCTGCTCAAGGCGCTGCTGGGCTTGGATGACTTTCTGTTGAAGGGCATCTTGGTTGGATTGAATTGAAGTTGAAAAGTTTTCGGGATCACTGTCGAAGGCGGTGCGCTGGTCAACTACTTGAACCCGAAGATTTGGATCGCGGACAGTTCGGACCTCCACACTCATGCCAAAGCGATCGAGCAGCTGGGGGCGAAGTTCGCCTTCTTCTGGGTTGCCAGAGCCGATCAGAACAAATCGTGCCGGGTGTCTTACTGAAATCCCTTCACGTTCCACCGTGTTCCATCCGGAGGCCGCTGAATCCAGCAGTACATCAACAAGATGATCGTCGAGCAGATTCACCTCATCTACATAGAGCAAGCCGCGATTTGCTTTTGCCAGTAGGCCTGGCTCGAATGCTCGAACTCCTTCGCTGAGGGCCTTCTCAATGTCAATGGTGCCGCAGAGGCGATCTTCAGTGGCACCTAGAGGCAGGTCCACCATTGGTACCTGTCGTGCCTCGGTAGCCAGGTTCTCACCATGGTCAATGCGCTGGCGAACGTCACTGCTCTGCAGATCTGGATCAGTGGGAGAGCTGTTATAGGGGTCGCCGGCTACCACCTCAATTCCTGGCAGGAGATCGGCTAGCGCTCGGATTGTTGTGGACTTGCCCGTGCCTCGATCTCCCATAATCATTACTCCGCCGATTCGCGGATCGATCACGTTGAGCAGCAGAGCCAGTTTCATCTCCTCCTGCCCAATTACGGCGGTAAAGGGATAGACCCTGCGCTTGCGGGATGAACTCACGGGTTGATGTCTGGAGTTGATTTGGATTGTTTCACAGGTAGGAGTGTGAGTACCTGTGGCGGGGTGGCGTCAGCGGGGTAAATAAGTCGAACTCGGACGTTGCGAGTTTCTCCTGGCTCCAGGGTGATCAGACCAAGATCTGGTCCCTTCTGTCCCTGCCGTAGCACTAGGTGGAAGCGGCTACGGCCCATAGGCTGCCTGGTCTTGCTGTTTAATCCACTCACCTCAATTAGCCCTCGATACATCACAGGTCCGGTGGTTGAGGTGCGGAAGTCAAGGCTTGCATTGTTGTTGTCGTTCTTTAAGGGGGATTCCAGTGTCAGCAGGAAGGATTTTGTCTGCTTGTATCCATTGTGTATTGGCAGGGTGAGGTCATATTCCACGCCATAGTTGCCATGTGCAGCCCAGGCTGTGCCTTGATAGAAGGCCTCTAATTCTGCGGTCTGCACTTGACCTGTTCCGAGGCTGCCCTTCTCGAGGCTGCTTATTGGCCAGGAAATAGGTGAGTTGACTGCATTTAGAACAGGGCTGCCAGGGTCTGTCAGGGTTGCCTTCCAGGTACTGCCTAACTGAACCCCACTTACGCGGGAATAAATGATTTTTCCACTGCTCCCTCGAGGCGTAGGGCGATGTTCCTTGGCGCTGAGTTTGCCGCTTTTTAGTAGCTCTACCCAGCGAGAAAGTGGTGGGGCGACCTTGGGATTGCCGTATGCCGCCAAGGTGGCCAGTGAGATCGGCCCGGAGCTCTGAAACTGCATCTGAAGGTTGCGACCATTGAGCAGCGGATCAAGTCCTGCTACTGGGATAGGGAGCACTACCAGGGTGCTAGGGCTGCTTGGTTGAATCTCCCAGTGCATTGGCAGCTCCGAAGCTAGTGTCCCTCGCAGAAGATCACCAGCCACTCGGCTGCCTGGGCCAGCAGCAATCGGTGAAGTGGTTTCGGCCATCAATGTCGGCAGGGGAAGAAATGGTGCAGCCGTCTGTTCTGCTTCGGTTGCCTGTGAGAGGGCTGTGCTGCCTTTCAGTAGCGTTAGTTGTACAGGTTTGTTCCCCAGTGGCTGCGCGAGCACGGCTAGCCAGAGGGTGGATTCAAGATGATCAGGGTGGCCGGCGTATACGTGGTGGCTGAACAGGTCGAAACGGCCATTTAATGGCACGGACAGGTTGCTCTTGTCAGTTTCAGGGCTGGAATTTTGAGTTTTTTTGCTAGGGAAGGTGGAGATCAAGATCCCCTCAGTTGTAATTAGTTCCGGGTTGTTGTCATTAACCATCAGCACTCTGTCAAGCTTGCCTGGCAGTGGCCTGACTTGCTGCTGTCTTCGTTCTAATTCAAAGTTGGGAGCTGCAATGACAACAGTGGTAGTTAGCACTGCTACTGGCAGAGAGAGCAGGGCAATCGATAGCAGGGCGGGTCGCTTCATGGCTGGTTGCGTTGCGTTGAATCTGCTCTAGGTGGTGATGCTTTTGGTTTCAGGACAGGAGCCATAGCGGCTGCCATGTTGCGGATTAGTTCCGTAGAGCGTGGGTCGTTAAAGGGGCCTTTAACCATGAAACCTGCCACTGCGCGGCTGCCATCAGGTAGTTCGATTAGTCCTGCATCGGCATAAGCGATGCCGATATCACCGGTCTTGTTGTAAATGCGATAGCCCTTCGCTAGGAGGCTGTTATTGGGTTCTCCTTGTTTGCCGCCCAGACCTTTCAGAAATCCACCAGGTAATAGGCGGTTGCTGATGGATGTGTCCATTACTTCTCGGAAAAGATCTCGGGTACGTGGGCTGAGGACTTTTCCGGTGTCAACTAGTGCGATAGCCCGTGCAAGGTCGCGGGTGCTGGTGGTATTTGTGCCGTTTAGATCAGGCAACCAGTTGTTCACCATTGTTGAACTCAGGCCAAGAGCATTGAATCGTGCATTCAGCACTTCCTTACCACCGATACGTTGAATAAGAAGGTTGGTGGCGGTGTTATCGCTAACTCGCATCATTTCGGTGGCAACTTCGTAGGTAGGGAAGCGGGTGCCAAGAGGTTTAGTTGCCATCCATCCGGCGCCACCACCGACAACTTCTTTGGTGAGCTTCAGGGGTTCATTCCAGTTGAGCTGACCGGAATCGATTAGTTCAAGTGCTGCTAGCAGTATTGGTGTCTTTATCGAGCTGGCAGCAGGCATCGCTGTATCTGGGGATAGTTCTGCATAGCGGCCGTCATCAAGCACTAATAAGAATGCGCTGGCTTGTAACTCCTTCTGTTGAGCGGCCATTTCTTTCCAGCGGCTGCTCAGCGTTGTGAGTTCTTGCTTTGTTTGGAAATTGCCCAACTGCAATCCTTTGCCTGTGCTGAGCATGGTTGTGATGCTCTGCTCAGAGCTTTCGAGGCGATTAGATAGGTCCTTCACTGGGAGCCAACTTTGTTGGGTTAGCCACTCCGGTAAGTCCAGCTTTCCTTGCTTTACCTGTGGGGCCAGCATTTTGAGGGCAGAACCTGTAATCACACCGAGTCCTATGCCCATCAAGATCAGACGCAATAAAAGTCTTAGGGGGCGATCCCAACTTGAGCGGCTGCGGTAGGGGCGACTGCTTGACAAGGAAGTGAAGACCTTGAGTTTGGCTGAGGTTAAGAGTGACGTGAATGGATGGCCCATCGCAGTTGTCTGACCATCCCTCGAAGCAGGGCTACTTCCTGGGGACGGACAGCAGCGCGTTGAAGAAGGCCTCGTACTTTTGCCATGCGGGCCTGGGCCGTATGTTCTAGAAGAAATCCCACCTCTAACAGGAGAGTCTGGGCGTCTGCTAAGTAAGCATCGAGCTGACGAGGTGAGGCTGGGTCGGGGGATGCAGATTGTTCGTTATTGAGTTGTTGTTGCAATTTGCAGCGTTGTAGCTCATGAAGCACTACTGCTACCGCATGCGAAAGGTTGAGAGATGGATAGCTAGAGGAGCTGTGCAGGGTGATTACACGCTGGGCGAGTTGAAGTTCATTGTTGGTTAAGCCCCTGTCTTCACGGCCGAACACTAGGGCCACTGGTTCTGAGCCAATGCTGTTGAGTAACCATGGCAGAGCTTGTTCTGGCGATTGCAGGGGAATGTCGCCATGATCTGATCTTCCGCAGCTGGCCACCACACGGTGACAGTCAGCCACGGCATCCAGTAGGCAAGAAAACTTTTTTGCCTGCTCAAGCAATGCGATGCCATGGACAGCCATGCGACGCGCCTCTGAATTGGTGGGATCGCAGCGGGGAGATACCAGGCGTAGTTCTTGCACCCCGAAGTTGGCGCAGAGTCTGGCCACGCTGCCTACATTCAATGGGCCAGCAGGCTCCACCAGAACAACTGTGGTTGGGATTTGCTTGATCTGCGTATTCAATTCAGTGAATGCAGATAGGCCAGTAAGTCGGCCATCTCTTGAGGCTCCATCTGGAATCTGGGCATTGGTGGTGTGTTGCCGCTCACGATCTGCTTGATCAGTTGGGCGTCGTTGCGGCGTTCGCTCACATCAAGCAGATTCGGCCCCAAGTGTCCCTGAGCAGAGATTCCATGACAGCCAGCGCAGTTTATGCGGAATAGCTGACCTCCTTGCTCTAATGACCCCTTCAGATCAAGAGTCGCGTTGACGTAGGGGTCTGGCTGTGAGGCTCCCATTACCCATAACAAAATTGCAATGCATGTCGCTGCCGCAACCACTATCAGGGCTCCAATAAGTCTGGGACTTCTTTGAGTGTTTGCTGCAGCGGTTGATGACGGGCCTGTCACGGTGACTTCAGGCGCATGAAACAATTGTGCTTAATCCTTCAACTGAGCGCGAGGCCATGATCGAACCTCTTCTGTGCGGAATTGTTCTAGGTCTGATACCAGTCACGTTGCTTGGACTATTTGTGTCTGCCTGGAATCAGTACCGACGGGATAGTGTTTTGGAGGGTTGATTAACAGTAGGGCGCTGCCTCCATAGATGCGGCGATCTTGTTCAAGCCATGGCAATGGGGCTTCAAGTTTGAAGTCTGCGGCATGCTCACAGATCACCACGGCATTTTCCTGAAGCCATTGGCCTTCAAGTAGGGCTTTAAGAACTTCTGAATACAGTTTTGATGAATATGGGGGATCGAAGTAGACAACGTTGAAACCAGGGTTATGCCCTCTCCATGGTTCACAGAATTTGGCTGCATAAAAACCTTTCCTTAACCAGCTCAGTACGTCTTGACGGATTACTTCTATGTTGCTCGTCTGGGAAAGGCCAGAGGCCGTAGCAATCAGGTTGGCTTGACAGATTCGGGCGGTTTTGGCATTGCACTCAACAGCTACAACCCTTCGTGCACCGCTTTGCAAAGCCTCACAGCCCATTACGCCACTGCCGCTACAAAGATCTAGCCAATAGCAGCCACCTAGGTGTGAGGCGAGAAGGTTCATCACTGCTTCCCGTACACGAGCGGTGGTGGGTCGTGTGCCTTGGCCAACGGGACTCTTAAGCTTTCGCCCACCGGAGAGCCTTAGCTGGCCACTCACGGTAGAGGTTTCGCTCCATTTTCAAGCCAATGCAACCAGCGTTTCAGTAAGCGCTCGCCTGCTTTGGCAGATTTTTCTGGGTGAAATTGACATGCACCTAGTCGGCCTTTCCATACCATTGCGGTGATGCTGGTTTGGCCAAAAGGTGCTGTTGCAGCTAGATCTACGCCTTGACTGGGGACAGCTGCATAGGAATGCACGAAATACATCCAGTCAATTGGTTCATCCTTTTCAATTAGGGGGCAGTTGTTCTGCTGCTGTAGAGGAGCCCAGCCCATGTGGGGAATACGTTCGCTTTGATTAGAGGGCAATCGTTGAACGTGCCCTTTCAGTAGACCTAGACCCCTTGCATTGCCTTCATCACTGGATTCAAACAACAGTTGAAGACCCAGGCATATACCTAGAAGTGGTTGCCCTCCCTTTACCCATTTTTTGAGGTCTGGCACTAGTTGGGTTTGCTCAAGGTGCACCATTGCCGGATCAAAGGCACCTACACCCGGCAAGATCAATGCATCACAGTTGCTGAGGTCGGCTGGTCGGCGAACTATATGAAGAGCCTTATTGAGCCTTTCAAAGGCTCTCTGCACTGAGTGCAGATTGCCCATGCCGTAATCAATTAGGCCTAGGCGTGGTGTCAAAGAACCCCTCCGATATCTGGTTTGCTAGCCATATCAGGAATTGAACCAGATACAGGGCGCTCTAGGAGGGCCAGGGCCGAATTTGAATTTAGCTTCAGAGGTATTTGGAAATGGTTCCAGAGAGGGTGGCCTTAGGTACTGCGCCAACAACGGTGTCGACCTTTTGACCTCCCTTGAAAACCATCAGAGTGGGGATACTGCGAATGCCGTATTGGCTGGCGACGTTGGGGTTTTCGTCTGTGTTGAGTTTGAAAACTTTGATTTTGCTCTCGAATTCCTTGGCAATCTCATCAACAATCGGAGCAACCATGCGGCATGGGCCACACCAGGGAGCCCAGAAATCAACCAGCACTGGCACATCGCTCTGAAGGACGTCTTGCTCGAAGGAAGCGTCTGTTACGGCGGCTGCGCTGGACATTCCTTAGTTCGTTGTAATTCGCCAAACTTAGCAACCGCTTTACTTGTATTCGGGTTTTGCTGCCCTTAGCGGTGCTAACTGTGACGGTGACTTGCAGGTAAGACTAAAAGCCCGAATTCATCGGGCCGGTGTGTGTGTGAGGAGTGTGTGGGCATTAGCCCTCACGAATTCATACTAGCTCTGCTCTCGTACAGGTCCAACGAGTAACAGCTTGTGGTTGGAATGTTTACTTGCCCATACCCAGCTGCTGAGCCTTTTGGTAAACCTTCCCTTCGGTGAGCAGAGATGGGGCGATTATCACCTCAACCTGTTGCATCTCTTTGATCGTTTGTGCTCCAAGAGTGCCCATAGAAGTCTTGAGAGCGCCAAGAAGGTTATGGGTCCCATCGTCTAGCAGCGCTGGGCCTCGAAGGATGCGTTCCAAGCTGCCAGTACAACCCACATTTATTCTGGTGCCCCTTGGGAGAACGGGGCTAGGAGTGGCCATGCCCCAGTGAAAGCCTTGACCAGGGGCTTCTTCGGCCCTAGCGATTGGAGATCCGATCATCACTGCATCGGCACCGCAGGCAATGCATTTACAGATATCACCACCTGTAACGATGCCGCCATCTGCAACGATTGGCACATATCTGCCACTCTCTTTCTCGTAGTCCTCACGAGCGGCAGCGCAGTCCGCAACGGCAGTGGCCTGGGGTATCCCCACACCTAGAACCCCACGGGAAGTGCAGGCAGCACCGGGACCGATGCCAACCATCACGCCGACGGCACCAGCACGCATCAGTTTGAGAGCGACTTCGTAGGTGACACAGTTGCCAATCACCACTGGCACCCCCATGTCTTGGCAGAGGGCCTCAATGTCGAGAGTTTTTTGTCCCTCAGGGCCTAAGTGTTCAGTAGAAACAACTGTGGCCTGTACGAAGAAGAGGTCGGCTCCTGCTTCTGCAATAGTTTTGCTAAAGCGCATTGCAGCCACGGGTGTACCACTCACCGCAGCAATCCCACCTTGATCTTTAATCTCTTGAATGCGTTGAGATATCAGTTCCTCTTGCACAGGTTTGCTGTAGATCTCCTGCATTAGCGGTATGAAGGAGTCCTTGTTGACTGCGGACATCTGCTCCAGTACCGGGTAGGGGTCTTCGTAACGGGTCTGGACTCCTTCTAGATTCAGTACGCCGAGGGCTCCAAGGCGTGAGAGCTCAACCGCCATATTCACATCGACCACGCTATCCATGGCGCTGGCAATGATCGGTATCTCGCGTTCGATGCCTGCGAGCTTCCAGTAGGTGTTTGTGATCTCAGGGTCTACGGTTCGGCCGCTCGGGACAAGAGCGGTTTCGTCGATTCCATAGGCCCGGCGAACAACCTTGGTGCGTCCGAGCTGAATATTCACCGCAGGCGCAATAAAGTCCAGCCAAGTTACCAACTGGGGAGGCTCAAATTTGACCTTCAGCCAGCACTTGCTGTCATTACCGCTTCATTGTTAGCTCTGATTTGGGTTTAGGAGGAGAGGTAGGCGGTGATTTAGCTGTGTTGTCAGTTGGAAGAATCAGGTGTTTGCTTTGACCCGCTGAAGGCATGCCATCGAGAGCGAACGCTGGAGATCACTTCTTGGCGATCTTGACTGCGAATTAGACGGGTGACGGAAAACCATGCCAGCCAAATGATGCCGGCCATTTCGAACAGAGAGGGGGCCAGAGGCACACTCTCAATGATTAACAAAATTCCACCGTATACACGAACAAAAATCACTAGTGCGATCAGCCAAGCAACTAAAACGGCAAGTTGACGCACCTGTTGCAATTGGTTTGCCTGATTGTTGGGCTTGAACCAGGTGCTCATCTTGAACAAGTTGCGCACTTTTTCTGCTAGCAGTGCCCTCTCCTTTGCTTTGTCACCCGTGTCGGGCTCCTGTTTAGGTGTTGGTGTTGCAGGGATGGAGCTCGGCTTGGGGATTGCCGGATTGCCTTGTGTTGGAGCAGTTTGTTGTTGAGCTGATTCCTTGGGAACAGCAGTGCTGGCTTGTGTGAGCGTCCCTTCAGCTTTTGGTTGATTGTCAGTGGTTGATGCTGTTGATGTTGCAGGGATGGAGCTCGGCTTGGGGATTGCCGGATTGCCTTGTGTTGGAGCAGTTTGTTGTTGAGCTGATTCCTTGGGAACAGCAGTGCTCGTTTGTGTGAATGTCACATCGGCTGGCTTGGCTGTTAGTTGTATTGACTGCTCAGACTCTTTTGCAGTGGCTGATGCTTCTGTTGTTGTTGTTGGGTCTGTAGAGGTAGTGATCGGTTTATATGTTTCAGGTTTCTTTTGTGCTGTAGCAGCTTCTTGCTGTTCTGATGTCTTGGTAACAGCACTGGTGGTGTCTGTGGCTGTTAGATCAGCTGGCTTGACTGAAAATTCATTTGTGGTCGATGAGGTGCCGCCACTAGTGCCTTCCGATGAGGATCTGACGCCTTCAGTCTCTCCAGAGGCTCCCTCTGAGTTGGATTCCTCAACCGGGCTCATGATCCAAATAGCAGAATATAAAGCAGCTTAAGAGAGCTATTTAGTACTGAGGCTCTAGCTGTATTAAGCCCTCACAGTGGCAGTGGTGGACTTTATTGATGCTGGCAGCTCAATTCATCTGTTGCCGAGATAACCTTAAGGCTGGCAACTAGCTTTTTTATGGCGGATCCAGTCGGACCCAGTAGCGGCGGTCCCGGCGAGTCCGACGATCGGATTATCCAGACCGATCTGCGCAATGAGATGTCGCGCTCCTATTTGGAGTACGCGATGAGTGTGATCGTTGGGCGTGCGTTGCCGGATGCCCGCGATGGCCTCAAGCCGGTTCATAGGCGCATCCTTTATGCGATGTATGAGTTGGGCCTGACCAGCGATAGGCCCTATCGAAAGTGTGCACGCGTTGTTGGTGAGGTCTTGGGGAAATACCACCCCCATGGAGATACCGCCGTCTATGACGCTCTGGTTCGCATGGCTCAGGATTTTTCCATGCAAATGCCATTGATCGATGGTCATGGCAATTTCGGTTCGGTCGATAATGATCCACCTGCGGCTATGCGATATACCGAATCGCGGCTTCAGTCTTTAACTACGGACAGCTTGCTTGAGGATATAGAGGCAGAGACAGTTGACTTCGCTGACAATTTTGATGGCTCTCAACAGGAGCCGACGGTGTTGCCGGCTCGTATTCCGCAGTTGTTGCTGAATGGCTCTTCAGGGATCGCCGTTGGAATGGCTACCAACATTCCACCTCACAATCTCACTGAATTGATTGATGGCTTGCAGGCTCTGATTGACAACCCAGAGCTTAGTGATTATCAGCTAATGGAGATCATTCCTGGTCCGGATTTCCCTACCGGTGGCCAGATCCTTGGACGTAGTGGCATCCGTGAGACCTACCTCTCGGGTCGCGGTTCGGTGACGATGCGCGGTGTGGCGAATATTGAAACGATTGAGGTGCCTGGTCGACCGGATCGCGATGCTGTGATTATTACTGAATTGCCATATCAGACAAATAAAGCAGCGCTGATTGAGCGAATTGCAGAAATGGTGAATGATAAGAAGCTGGAAGGTATTTCAGACATTCGTGATGAAAGCGATCGCGATGGAATGCGTATCGTTGTGGAATTGCGACGTGATGCCTACCCCCAGGTAGTACTTAACAATCTTTTCAAGCTCACTCCTCTACAGAGCAACTTCAGTGCTCACATGTTGGCGCTTGTTAACAGCGAGCCGATACTGCTCACCCTGCGCAAGATGTTGCAGGTATTCCTCGACTTTCGCGTTGAAACGATTGAACGAAGGACACGTTATTTATTGCGTAAAGCTGAGGAACGTGATCACATCCTGCTTGGTCTTTTGCTGGCGCTCGATCAGCTGGACCCGATCATCGCTTTGATTCGTGCGGCCTCTGATGCCGCTACAGCTCGGCAGCAGTTGCAGGCGATCCATGGCCTCACAGAGATTCAGGCGGATGCCATTCTTCAGATGCAGCTTCGGCGACTTACCGCTTTAGAGGCCGACAAAATTCGTTTGGAGCATGAGGATCTTGTCACCAAGATTGCCGACTTCAAAGACATCCTTGGCCGGCGTGAGCGTGTATTTGGCTTAATCCAAGAGGAATTGGCCAAGCTGCGCGAGAAGCATTGCTTGTCTCGGCGTACTGAGATCCTTGATCTTGCTGGGGGGCTTGAGGACATTGATCTAATTGCTAACGAGCGTTCTGTGGTGTTGCTCACCGAGACTGGTTATCTCAAACGTATGCCGGTAAGCGAGTTTGAGGCCACTAGCCGTGGCACACGAGGTAAGGCAGGCACCCGTAGTCAAGGCGAGGAGGCAGTGAAGCTGTTCATCAGTTGCAATGACCATGACACGCTGTTGCTGTTCAGTGATCGTGGGGTCTCTTACGCCCTTCCTGCTTATCGCGTGCCTCAGTGCAGTCGTACCGCGAAGGGCACCCCGGTTGTTCAGCTCTTGCCAATTCCTCGAGAAGAGGCAATCACCTCCTTGTTGTCAGTTATTTCCTTTGATGACGACACCCACTTGTTGATGTTGACCAAAGGAGGATTTATAAAGCGCACCTGTTTATCGGCTTTCAGCAAGATTCGCGCTAATGGTTTGATTGCCATTGGCTTAGAGGAGGGCGATGCCCTTACTTGGGTGAGGCTGGCTGTCCCTGGTGACAGTGTGTTGATTGCTTCTAGGGCTGGGATGACAATCCACTTCCGCCTCTGTGATCAGGAATTGCGCCCCTTGGGAAGGACTGCTCGTGGCGTTAGGGCTATGAATTTGCGGGGTGGAGATTCGTTGGTGAGCATGGATGTGTTGCCAATAGAGCTCGCCGATCAGGTTGCTCAGAGCAATGAGGACGATTCGGCTGACGGCGCAGAGGCGGTCGCCGTCAGTGAGGGGCCATGGGTGCTTGTTGCTTCCGCAAGTGGATTGGGCAAGCGGGTGCCTGTAAATCAGTTCCGTTTGCAGAAACGTGCAGGTATGGGTTTGCGCGCCATGAAGTTCAGGCGGGAAGGTGACCAGCTAGTGGGTTTGAGGGTGCTTGGCCACGGAGAAGAGCTCTTGTTGGTGAGCGAGCGCGGCGTGATTGTGCGTACCAGTGCTGATCAGATACCGCAGCAGTCCAGAGCTGCTACTGGTGTTCGACTTCAGCGTTTGGATGCTGGTGATCACCTCTCAGAGGTGGTGTTGGTTCCACCTGAGCCTAAAGACCAGTCTGAAGATGGATCTGACTCCAGTGATGCTGCTGGGGTAGACGCCTCCTCCTCCAGCTGACATTGACCATCTCTACGGATGTGTTGGTGATGGGAGCCGGTCCAGCGGCACTTTGCATCGTTGCTGAATTAGTAGAGCAAGGCCTGTCAGTTACGGCTCTCGCCTCGCACACACCAGATCAACCATGGCCCAATACTTATGGCATCTGGGCTGAGGAACTTGAGTCACTCGGGATGGCTTCTCTGCTTGGCCAACGCTGGATTAACACAGTCAGCTACTTCGGTGATGGTGTCGGCGAGCAGGGCCTCGCACCAACTCAACATCATTTTGACTACGGCCTCTTTGATCAGGAAGCTTTGCAACGAGCATTGCTACATCGCTGTGGCGAAATGAGCTGGAGTGTTGAAACCGCTGTGCAGATAAATGTGGTGGGTGCTGATACGGAAGTTTTCTGTCGTTCTGGCAACACATATCGAGCTCGAGTTGTTATCGATGCCAGTGGTCATCGCAGCAGATTTATTCAACGCCCTGATCATGGTCCAGTAGCTGAGCAGGCAGCCTATGGATTGGTGGCACGTTTTAGTTCACCACCAGTGGCTTTGGGTCAATTCGTTTTGATGGATTTTCGGCCCGACCATCTCAGTGAAAATCAACGAGAGCAACCTCCCAGCTTTCTTTATGCCATGGATTTGGGTGAGGGAATCTTTTTCGTGGAGGAGACTTCTTTGGCCTACTCACCACCTTTGTCTTGGGACGAGCTCAGGGAAAGGCTGCAGTTACGCCTTTCTCATCGTGGGGTGGAGGTTAAAGAAGTGATCCATGAGGAGCGTTGCCTGTTTCCGATGAACCTGCCCTTGCCAGATCGAAGTCAGCCTTTACTTGCCTTTGGTGGGGCCGCAAGCATGGTTCACCCTGCTTCTGGCTACATGGTTGGAGCTTTGTTGCGTCGAGCTCCGACATTGGCAAAGAAGTTGGCTATGGCTATGGCTGTTGAACCTCCTCTCGATTCTTCCGCGTTGGCTCGGAAAGGATGGCAAGAGCTTTGGTCTTCGGAGCTGGTGCAGCGACATCGTCTTTATCAGTTTGGTTTACGGCGACTGATGACCTTCGATGAAGCTCGCTTACGTAGTTTTTTTGCCACGTTCTTTCAGTTGCCAAGGGAGGATTGGTCAGGCTTTTTAGCAAATACGCTGCCTCTGCATCGTCTGTTGATGGTGATGCTGCGGCTGTTCTGGATTTCGTCTTGGGAGCTCAGATTGGGGTTGATGTTTGGAGCATCTTCCTATTAGTTGGCCAGTTGAGCCCAGTCCGCCGCTTGAATTAATGGGAAGAGGCCATCTTCTGACTCAAGAGTGGCTAGCCAATCTTCTGGCAACGGCTCCTTGGTGTTTATGGCGTGCATTAATTGCCAGAAGCGATTGAGGTGGCGATGGATGCGTTCTTTTGCAAGTTCCGTGGTTGTGCCTGCTCGCAGAATGAAACTCCAGTCGGAGGATTGGGCTAATAGAAGTTCTCTGGCGGCCTGCTGCAGTAGCCGCATATCGGAATCTTGGGCTACCCCCTGGCTGCATCGCTCCACCATTGCTTTGCCGGCTCGGCTCCACTCAGGAATTACCCAGGCATTGCTGTCATTTAGCCAGTAGTCGTGGTATCCGCCTTGTCCCCAGCTAGAGGGGCAGGGTTCGCAAAGTTGTAGATGGGGGTTTGATTTGAGGATGTCTCTTAAGCGCGTGAAACGCACTCGCTCCTTGTTGGCCTGGCGAAACATTTCAGCTAGGAAGGTCGGCCCTTCAAACCACCAGTGTCCAAAGAGTTCGGCATCGAAGGGAGCCACTAGTAATGGCTCGATGCTCATGGTGTTGATTAGTTGATCGAGTTGTACGCGGCGACCCTGAAGGTAGATCTGGGCATGTTTCTTGGTAAGTGCTGCAGCTGCGGCGGGTTCATAGACGGCTTTGGCTGCTAATGGTGCCGTTGGGTTTGTAACTCGATGCAGTTTCAGTCCAAGAGGCCGGGGTTCTTTTATGCCGATGTCATGGAGTTGCTCGATTGGTAGGTCCCAACCAAGATCTCTATGAAATTCACGGTAATAAGGATCGCCTGGGTAGCCTTCCTTTGCTGACCAGACTGGAAGTGTGGCATTACTGTCTCGGCCGAAGAAGGCCACGCCATTTCTGCTACAGATTGGGGCATATACGCCATAACGAGGTCTTGGATTGGCATGAAGTAGGCCATGGCCATCGAGCACGGCATAGCGGAGCCCGGCATCGAGCATCCAATGATCCAGTCCTTCGTAATAGGCACATTCAGGTAGCCATATACCGAGAGGTTGCTCTCCCAATAGGCGGTGGTGTTCGCGTACGGCAGTGCGCAACTGGCCACGTACTGCTTCAGGGTGCTCCCTTAGTAAGGGTAGGTATCCATGGGTAGCTCCACAGGTGAGCAGGTCGACAACTCCTGAACGTTGAAGTTGGGCAAACCGACCAATGAGATCACCTTTACAGGCCAACCACTCATGCAAGTGCTGCTGGATGCTCTCGCTGAGATGCTTCGCTGCAGGCTGTTGTTCCGAGGTTGTTTTGGACAGTAGGTCTAGGCGTACAGATATCCAAGCGGGGAAACGCTGTTTTAGGTCTTCGTCACTGAGGAGAGAGAGCAGTGTTGGGGAGAGGCCGACCGTAAGCCTTGGACATTGGTTTGCTGCTGCTGCTGCCTCTTCCAGCACCTGAAGAACTGGTAGATAGCACTCCATCAGAGCCTGAAAAAACCAGTCTTCTTCTAATGAACCGGGCTCTGCCGATCGCACGTAAGGGAGATGGGCATGGAGAACCACGGCCAGAGCACCGTCGGCCACGTTCTGATTTCAGTGGGGTTGAATTTAAAACGAGTTTAAGTTTAGAAAGCCAATAAAACTTTTTTTAGAAGACTGGATCTTGCACTGCAGAGGCGTTGCTTCTCAGCAGCCAATTCTCCCTTAGACTTGCCTAACTCATAGTCATTACGACTAATTTTTCAAGGCTGCTGTCATGGCCAAGGATCCAGGCCGCGTTCTTATCTTTGATACCACCCTTCGAGATGGTGAGCAGTCCCCTGGGGCAAGCCTCAACCTTGAGGAAAAGTTGGCCATTGCCCAGCAGCTCGCTCGCTTGGGTGTGGATGTGATTGAAGCCGGCTTCCCTTTTGCCAGTCAGGGAGATTTTGCTGCAGTACAACGTATTGCCCAGCAGGTTGGCGGGGGTGAAGGTCCGATTATTTGTGGCTTAGCCAGGGCTTCGCGTGCCGATATCAAGGCATGTGCCGATGCAGTTGCACCAGCATTAAGGCAAAGAATTCACACGTTCATCGCCACGAGTGATATTCATTTGGAGCATAAGCTCCGCAAATCTCGTGCTGAGGTTCTGGCCATCGTCCCAGAGATGGTTGCTTATGCACGTTCACACGTCGAGGATGTCGAGTTTTCATGTGAGGACGCCGCTCGAAGTGATCCTGAGTTCCTTTATCAGGTAATTGAGGCTGCCATCGCTGCGGGAGCGGGCACTATCAATATCCCTGACACAGTTGGCTATACAACCCCCTCAGAGTTTGGGGCTTTGATTGCTGGCATTGATAGCCATGTGCCAAATATTGATGAGGCAATCCTTTCTGTTCATGGCCATAACGATCTAGGGCTTGCAGTGGCCAACTTCTTGGAAGCTGTTAAGAGTGGAGCTCGTCAGTTCGAATGCACCATTAATGGCATTGGAGAGCGTGCCGGGAATGCTGCTTTAGAGGAATTGGTGATGGCCTTGTACGTACGCAGGCGATATTTCAACCCCTTCTTTGGTCGCGATGCCGATAGTCCGACGCCTTTAACGGCTATTCGCACCGAAGAAATCACCAAGTCATCTCGATTGGTTTCAAATCTCACCGGCATGGCGGTGCAGCCCAACAAGGCAATCGTTGGTGCCAATGCCTTTGCCCATGAGTCAGGCATTCATCAAGATGGTGTGCTTAAAAATCGTCTTACCTATGAAATTGTTGATGCCCGTACGGTTGGTCTGACTGACAACCGGATTTCACTTGGCAAGTTAAGTGGACGGAGTGCCGTTCGAGCTCGATTTGAGGAACTTGGTTACGACTTGACTCGAGAGGATCTCGACGAGGCCTTTGCGCGCTTCAAGGATCTAGCTGATCGCAAGCGAGATATCACAGACCGGGATCTTGAGGCCATCGTTAGTGAACAGGTACAACAACCTGAAGCTCATTTTCAGTTGCGATTGGTGCAGGTCAGTTGTGGCAGCAGTCTTAGGCCTACAGCCACAGTTACCCTTGCGGATGAGGATGGGCAAGATCAGACCGCTGCTGCAGTTGGTACCGGCCCTGTAGATGCCGTCTGCCGTGCATTGAATGCCCTTGCTGGTGAACCCAATGAGCTGATTGAATTTTCGGTTAAGTCAGTGACTGAAGGGATTGACGCGATGGGTGAAGTCACGATTCGCTTACGTCGGGATGGACAGCTTTTCTCAGGTCATTCCGCCGATACTGACGTGGTGGTTGCTGCAGCCCAGGCATTCGTGAATGCATTAAATCGGCTTGTGGCTGGTTGCGGTCGTCAGCCTCTACATCCTCAGCGCGATGTGGTTTTAGCTGATCTGCATCCGAGTATCTGAACCATGAGGCATTCCTCCCATCTTGATGAGAGGCGAAAGGAGCTGCTTTCCCCTCTGCTGAATGCCATTCAGCTGGGGGGCCTTATCTTTCTTGCTCTGGTGGTTTTGGTTCCACTGCTTTGGCTGGTAAGCACTTCTTTGAAGGGTCCTGCTGAGGATATTTTCACTAGTCCTCCTGCGCTGCTACCTGCTGAGCCGAGTATGGCGGCTTATTGGCAACTATTCGCTGAAAATCCGCTAGGGAGTTATCTGTTCAACAGCACTGTGGTCAGCTTTTTAGCTGTGGTGGCCAATTTGCTTTTTTGCTCCCTAGCGGCTTATCCACTGGCTCGGATGCGATTTGCCGGAAGAGGTTTGGTATTGGCAGTTGTGGTAGCAACCATCCTCATCCCTTTTCAGGTGGTAATGATCCCTTTGTATCTGTTAATGGTGCAGTTGGGATTACGCAACACTCTGATAGCCCTAGTGATTCCACAGGCTGCCACAGCCTTTGGCCTCTATCTCTTGCGACAGAGTTTTTTGGCGGTGCCTGGGGAGCTTGAGGATGCCGCGCGTATTGATGGCTGTAATCGACTTGGTGCATGGTGGAACGTGATGATTCCTGCTGCACGAGCTGATTTGATAACCCTGGCCATGTTCGTATTTATCGGGACTTGGAGTGATTTCCTATGGCCTCTGGTGATTTTGGATGATCCGAGCCTTTACACCCTTCCTCTCGGCCTGCAGCAGCTGGCCAGCAGTTTTTCCCTTGACTGGAGAATTGTGGCAGCTGGATCGGTGGTGTCGATTTTGCCAGTGCTAGCTCTATTCATCCTTTTGCAGCGTTTCATACTCCCTAGTGCTACTGGGGATGCAGTAAAGGGTTAGGGAGCTTTTCTGTATTGATTGGGGAAACCCTTTTCGTGAGGTGTCTAGATAGGCATTTGCAGGTCATATGTGCTTTGGATCATGGTGTTGTTAGCTCTGGAGGTGGTGGAGTTAGTGAGGCAGGGGGTTCCGGCTGAACTTGCCATGTTTCTGCTTGAGGCTGGACGTACTCCTCTTCTCGCTTGGCGATCGACTGCTGTTCTTCAAGCAGGTCGTTAAGAGTCTTCCCTTGATTGTTTAGACGGACCTTCAGGCTTTGTAATTGCTCTTCAAGTAAACGGCTGTTGTTTGTTTGTGGGGTTTTTTCTAGTTCACCCAATCGCTCCATGACCTGATTAAGAGTGTCGGTCTGCCTGGCAACTGCCTGCCAGATCACGAAAAAAAGCACTGTCAGCAGGCTCATCCCTCCGGCACCAATTAGCCGCCAGTAGTTCCAGTTCTTCATGCTTTCAGGAAGGGGTCTTCCTGGGTGTAGCGCGTCTAGATAGATCTTGCATCGTTGGAGATACAAAAGCTGGCTTGTTTGAAGATTTTGTCGCCAACTTGCGGTTGGCTGATTTAGACCAATGCTTCATGCATGGTGGTTGTGTCGATTGAGGATTTGGATCTTTTTCTCGCCTTGAGGAAGGAAGATCCATTGCTAGAAAAGGAACTCAAGGAAGTTGTCGAGGTTGAACAGCTATTGAAGTTGGCGGAGGATTATGGATTTGATGTGACTGAAGCGGATCTTTTTGCTGCTCAACAACGAGATGAGGATTCCCTGTCAGCTAAGGAGTTGCAGCGTCGCATGGCTGGAGATGCTCGTCGTTTGCGTCATTTCATCCAAGGCTGAATTCATGCTTGATATTGGCCTCAGCTAGGGCGATTGACTTGGCCTGCTTGGGTTGAATCGCGAGACAAGATAAATATAAATTGGCCATATAAAATTTATTTTTAGATTCTCTTTTTGCCATACTTCTCCTGGATTAGTGAATCTTTACTTGCAAAGTATGGGCTTAATTCCTATCAGTCTGCTGCATATTTAGTTAATCAGATTAGGAAGTAGGTCGAAATAGTAGTAACCTTAGTAATTGCTTTCCGGCCGGAATTGGCCGAGTTTTGCCTAAGTAGGACGGCCTGAGTATCTGTACCCATTGCATGTGGATTCTTGTGGTCATTTCTCTAGGCAGCGCCAAGAGATGGTCTGCTTATGGGGAAAAGATGTGCACAAGATTAGTTTCTGATTTACCACACGCTGTCTTGTTGTGAGATCATTGGAAAATCTGTTCAATTGAACCTTTATGGCGCTTCAGCGGCAGCTTTATAGGTTGGTAGCCCTTGATGGCAGTCCTCATCCTGTGTTGGATACTCCCTACGACTCAAAAGATGCCGCGTTTGCTGCAGCAAGGAACTGGTGCGATGGGCAGGGACTTAATTGCTCACTCGGCCAAAGGTCTATAGGCGTTGAGGTGATGACTTGCAATGGATCCTGGCGAACTGTCGGCTATCCAAGAAATTGACTCAGATTAACTGCGCCATGTTGATGCTGCTATTGCCAACTTTGTATTCCTGATCGTTAAACAATTCTACGTTTATCAGCTCTAGCTCAATAGGTATTTCTAACGACATTGTAGGGCTTAGGGCGCCATGGCCTGCTGATGGGTGCTTGATAATTAGGTCATTAGCAATTTTAGATCGCTCTTACAAGTTGGTTCGTTTTCACTTCAGGGTTCACCTGTTGTTCAAAATCTCTGTATTAATGCTCATCTTGCAGGAAGCCTAGGTGTAAAGGTTTCTTGTTGCCTTAGCCCAGACTCCTCTCTTAATGCCTGACGACGCTGATGAAACGGAAGATCATCGAACATTGCTGAATCGAAGCTGACCTTTGGCATGCTGCTTTCAACAGAGCTGTCATCCTGAGTTGGGTAGTCAATAGTGGCCCGGGCTGGTTGCATCGGCAGCAGAATCAGGAGTGCAGCTGTAAGAGCAGTTAAAACCCTAAGTATCAAGCTGAATTGATTGTCAAGCAGCTCGGTGGGGTTTTGCATCTGATCCTTGTGTGACGCTTTGGCCATAGTGCCGATCTGTGTTTTTAGAATAGATAGTCTTCTCATCGTGAAAACTATAGGAGCCAACGCGGCACTTGGATTTGGCAGTAAAAACGGGTCTTGTAGAAGCGAGCGAATGTTAAGACGCTGATATGGATTTATAGGTTAGTTCTATTGAAAAAAAGATTGTAAAAAAAGCTTGTCAAGGAAGTGGTTAAGACTTCTTATCCGCTGATACTTTTCAAGAAGAATCCTAAGGGTTATCCTGAAAGAAATTTGTCTTTACTTAAAAGCAGTTAAGGATACTTGCTTTGTTATTCCGTATATTTTATCCATCGCTTATGGAGGTAGGTATTAAAATGTGTGCCAGATGCAATTAGAAAGATAGATGGACAGTAATTATGAGCTCTTTAAGTCTAAAAATTCAGGTTGTGGAGCTTTAATTTTTACTTGTTCTGCATGAGAGAAGTGCTTGCTCATTCATCTTTCCAGGAGGGCTATTGTGATCGATAGTGTTTGCAAATTGAATGGTTATTCCTTTTAGCTATCCCTGGAGGCATTGACATAAGTAATGACCTGATTGTTACTGCCTTTGTGAATTTCACTGGCAGGCCTTATAGATGAGCTGCTGAACGATTGGCGGCCTTGGTTGAGTTTGAGTGTCTCTCCAATGCTCTTTTCTTGGGAAGGAGGGCTTCTCTAGGTCTTTTGCGAATGTTCGCCAATTGCCTCACAGGGGTGCTGGTTGTGTGCTTGGCCTTATTGGTTTGATTTGAAATTGGATAAGTTCGTTGCATCCAAAGAGCTAAACCGGCCTTCTGTTATCTATTGAGACCAGAGGGTGAAGCCCTTGGCTATGGCGTTGCCGCGATGGCTGGGATGTTTGATGGCGGTGATCTTGGCCAGGAGAGTTCGCTTTAGATGCTTGCAGCACTTCGCGCAGCGACTTCGCCATTCCAGAAGGTTGAAATCTCTCTTTAGATTGATTGGAGCATGTAGAGAGCTCTCTCCTTGTCCGAGCAGAATTATCGGTTCTACTGTTTGCCATTTTGGAGTTTGTGCTTGAAAACGCCAGTGATCACAAGGGTGATCAGGCAGAACTAGATGACGTTGGCGACGACCAGGCGTATTAAAGGGTTGATCTGGGTGATCGCTTGGATCAGGTCAATTCCTCAATCAACCTTTTTTCTCTAAGGAGCAGCTTGATGGCTGCTTACGGTGGCACTAGTAGAAGTTGCTGTGATGGTTGCTGCGGTTCGTGGTTATTGGTTAATGGCCTGGCTTGGTTTGCTTGCCAACGTGGCTGCCCTGCCGATTATTGGATGGGTGGCATTTACTGATCAGGCTCTACAAACAGCCAATATCAGCCTTGCTTTTAGTCTTGCCTGGCCGGCTGCCATCGTTGGCATCGTGGCGTCTGCAGGCCTTTTGGCTGAGAGGCGTTGGGGTGTCATCGTGGCCATAGTTGCTTTGTCAATGGCTCTAGCAGGGTCTTTGCCCTACGGCATTGTTCGCCTGGTGTTTGCCACCGCATCTTCGACGCCGGATCCTCATGCTTTGGGTGGCTTTAGCCTCGCAATTTTCGTTTTGAATCTGTTGGCGTTGCTTTATTGGTGTCGTCCTGTGCATCGTCATGGAGGACGACTCTGATCAGAGAATCGGCTATGGCTGATATTCACTTTGCTGTGTCTTTAGCTTTAGCTTTTAGTTTGAATGTTGGGAGTTAGCCAAATCCTTTGGCGCGCAGGTTACAAGGCTGAGTATCGATAGCTACATGATTTTTTCATTGGTCACGACTTGGCCGCGAAATAGATTTTTTCCATTCAGCCTAATGAAGTTAATAGAGCCTCTTTGTTAAATGAGTCAACATGCAATCGATCAGTATTTGATTACTGCTGTCCACTTTGTTATTGGTGTTCCACTGCTTATTGCGATCATGCGTGCTCGGAGTAGGGCTGCAATTGATTGAGGCCGCTTGTTAGGCCTTAAAGCTCTTGTTTTTTCAGCGCTCCCTAGTCAATGCTTGCCAAAATAAATCACCAGCTCAGTAAAGGTCTTAGCGCTGCCTTTTAGAGTTGGAAGTTCCCTCTAGTAGTTGTTGGGTAGGGAATGCGTCGATGGCGCATTCGTCGCCAGACTCGTACAAAAGCACGCACCACAAGTTCAATTTCGGCTCGACTAAGGCTGCTTTTACTTAGTTGGCCATCACGTTGCCGTCCCTCAACAATCCTCTGCACGGTGGCATGTGCTTCTGCATCAGAGGTATTTGGTGGTAGAGAGCGAAGGCATGCCTCACAGCCGTCGGCAAGCATCAAGA
>Ga0208766_1000433_pt1 | contig 23175 bp, 22 predicted proteins | sample ETN01SmetaG_3_FD_185792 | JGI IMG/M metagenome (GOLD analysis project Ga0208766, IMG submission 185792) | Marine microbial and viral communities from oxygen minimum zone, Eastern Pacific Ocean - ETNP2014F12-01SV263 (SPAdes) (version 2) | ecosystem: Environmental > Aquatic > Marine > Oceanic ... | reverse complement strand
TAATTCTACTGCGGAGTTCAGCTCACCAGGTGGAGTTAAGAACGCATAATGTGAAGGCATCGGTTTAGACCAAAAAACATCGCAACTATTGCCAACAGTGGTTTCCCAGTTTATATAGTTAAAATGTCCGAGCAAGGAATGTGATTGGTTAAATTTAGAGAAGGCCTTCCTGAAACTATCACGAAAGGCAGGTCGTGCTACATGAGAATCTGACCAACCAGAATCTCCAAACGCATTGAAGGTAAAGGTGATGACGCCTGAGGATTTAGTTTTACTTCTAACTAGATTTATATCTTCTGCTTTTACTGAATTTATTATCGCTGTATTTAGCTTGTGTTCACTAAATACCTCAGTATTGACATTCCCTGTTAATGCGAATGACATCGCACCAATCAGTACACTCGGAATAGTCTTAAATTTACTCATACTGGCTTACAATAGAATAACGATAGACTAATCTAGATTGATAATAATTCAATATGCCACTTGCTAAAATTAATATTTTCATTTCTAAATTTCTGTCATCCTACGAGGTATCATAATTTACAAGTATTATTAATCATAGTATAAGTAAATAAATGGCTACCGCATTTGTATTGCATTTAGTCGATCCCTAAAAGAACTCGGCACTTCATTTGCATTGGCAACGAGCGAGTTATCTCCTTCATTTGAGTCGAGGGCGTTGGGCCTCCTGCTGATCCGAGGATTACCAGTACGGATAGGCATTGACTGTAGGGTCAGCTGTCGTGATTCAGAATCACGGATGAGTGGTTGAGCCTTGAGTTCGCTGCGAAGTTGGTGTAGCAGGCGATAGTGACCTGTACTACTGAACTTGCGCAATAGGGCTTCGTCCCATGAGGTTGTCTTTTTAAGCATGTCCACACTTTACGTGACTGCCCCTGCAAACTCAAGACTTTGCCTTTAAAAACCATCGTTTTGAGAAAGTTGCATGATAAATTTATTAAGACAACTAAAATTCGTGCTGAGCTATCTCTGCACGAATTTAGCTAACCACAAAACAGCACAATCATCACTACATCATGACAGCAAACGAATGCTTACGGGTTGGGCAGCAAGCCCCAGAATTCAGCGCCACAGCAGTTTTTGATCAAGAGTTTAAACAGTCAAGTCTATCTGACTACCGAGGTAAGTACGTTGTACTATTTTTCTACCCTCTTGATTTCACCTTTGTTTGCCCTACAGAAATTACTGCCTTTAGCGATAAATATTCAGAATTTGCAAAATTAAATACAGAGGTTTTAGGGGTTTCGGTTGATAGTCAGTTTAGCCATTTAGCATGGATACAAACTCCGCGCAATCAAGGTGGCATAGGTGATATTAAATATCCACTAATATCTGACCTGAAAAAAGAGATCTCTTCAGCATATAACGTCCTTGATGAAGATGCTGGTGTCGCTCTACGTGGATTATTTATTATTGATCCGAATGGTGTAGTAATGCATGCCACAATTAATAATCTACCAGTTGGTAGAAATGTAGACGAGACACTACGCGTTTTGCAGGCATTTCAACATGTCCAGTCACATCCAGATGAGGTATGTCCTGCTAACTGGGTGCCAGGTGAAAAAACAATGCATCCAGACCCAGTTGGTAGCAAAGAATACTTTTCAAATCTGAGCTGAATTTATAACTTCAGCAAATTAATATTTACCTTTGCTATTAACCCGTCATTTGTTTAAGTGACGGGTTATTTAATTGATATATATACTTATCTTGCATTTGAATCCTTGACAAGTGCTCGTAGTCCATCAAGAAGGTTCTCTGCCATTGCAATTCGTTTACCATCACTTACTACAATTCTAGTTAATGTTGGCAGACCGCCTTGTCGTGCTCTTAGGTAAACTGGCTCAACATATAAAAGTGCATTGCCAAGAGGTACTACCAGTAGATTGCCTTGAACAACCTCAGATCCAGCACGATCCCAGAGACCAAATTGTTGACTTATCTCAGGATCTTGGTTGATAAGAGCCTGTATCTGCTCAGGGCCAAATATTGGTGTTTGACTAGGAAAGCGTAGTAATACTAACTTTCCATAATTACTCCCATCACTACGTGCAGCTAACCACGCAGAGAGATTGGGCCTAGCAAGAGGCGTAAGTGGCTGTAATAATAAAAACTCAAGGCCTTCACTTGCTCGCAATTGCGCAGTCGTATGGTACGGAATCACAGGCACTTGCTGTCTTCCATATAGCTCCATTGGAACTTGCCATACATCATCTCCACTATAAAAAATAGTAGGATCAGTTACGTGGTATCTAAGTAACTGCTGTACCTGAGCATCAAACAAATCGGTTGGTACTTTAAGGTGTTCTCTTAACCCAGATGGCATATCATCAAGAGGTTTGAAAAGATCTGGGAACAATCTTTGCCATCCAAGGATTATTGGATCTTGTGGCTCGCTTATATAAAGCTGTACACGCCCACTATATGCATCAACTGTTGCCTTTATGGAATTACGCAAATATCTAACTGGACGATCATTATGAAGGCTTGCAGCATATGGATATGAGCGCGAACTGGTATAACCTTCAACTATCCAATACTGGTTTTGACTGGAGTTATAGCCACTCTCGCCTTTTTCAATAGAAATAGACACCAGGTAAGGATCATCTGTAACTTCTATGAATGGTGCTATAGCAAGTAACCTTTGACGCACTTCACGTCGAATTAACAAGCGTGACTTATTTGTAAGTGAGACATTATTAAGAAGTCTTGGTTCGTAAAGATATACAGCTGCAGCAATACGTTGCCAAATTGTTTTGAGCGGTACACCCCCACTACCTGAATAATGATTATAGCTATTGTTATCACCTTCTGGATAATCCAATTCCTTAACTTTTGTCGGTGCCAATGCATAAGGAGAGGGCAACATGCCAAAGTAAAGCGCTGCTCTTCCTATCGGAACTGATCGCATAACATCTTCTTTGCTAATTTCTAGTTGCTTACTACCTTCAACTCGTGTTGCTCTACCTATATCGCTTATGAAATACTCGGGCAAACCATCTACCGCCTTTGTATTTACTGGACTAAGTGTAAATCCATATCCATGGGTAAATACAAAATGACGGTTGAGCCAAGTACGTGATCTTTTAGGCAGTGCCGTCTGATCAAGTTCACGTGCTGTGATCATCACCTGTTGGCGATTCATAGACCCAGGTAATAAATTATAGCGGTCAACCGCTGCATTTGAGAAACGGTAGTAGGACCTTAATTGCTGTAATTGTCGGTTAGTCGCCAATAGTGGCTGGCTATCCCATAGACGTATATTTCGTAGTGTACTGGCACCTTCTTCTAGATCAGATAGAGTGAGATAAGGCTGAGGATTGATTTGAGTGGTAGTAATCGAATCCAATTGAAAAGCCCTTCTTGTAGCATTAATGCCATTGATCAAATATGGCTTCTCCAACTCCAATTCTCTTGGTTTTACAACCATCCACTGGACAACAGGCGCCACCAATATTTCTAAAAGTGCTGAAATAATCGCAAATGTTGCAACGGCCACCCTCCATAAGCGAAGTCTGTATATTCCTGAAGTCGGTATCAATAAAAGTGCAAGAAGCAGAAGCCCAACACTTGAACAGTTCCTAAGCGGGATGATCAGGTGAACGTCAAGCCATCCAGCTCCAGCAAATGTTCCATTCTCAGTCCAAAGTAGTTGATGCCGAGACAACCAATTAATCGCTGCTAGATTTAGTAAGATCAGAGATATTATTGGTCTTAGCAAATTACATTGCTTAGACGTTAAACCTGGGTATAACCAGTCTGATAGTGTCACTGGTTTGCTTAACTGTATGAAAAAAGATGTGCTAACGGTAAGAACAAGTTGAAGTAACAGAAGTGTCAACCCAACAGAAAGGGCGGGGTAACGCCCAAGTCCAAAACTTACATCTGCTCCAAGAAGCGATTCCCTAATACCAGTTGGTGGGATAGCCAAAGCTAGGGACCAAAGGCCCCAACCTCTAGCAACCGAAATGCTGAAACATGCAGATCCAGCAATTTGTGCAAGGCGGCCAACCTTTACAGAGCCAAGCATTAATGTAGTAGTTATTAAAACTGTTAAAAGGGGTATTACAACCGCCGAAAGCCCTTCAAAAGGTTCAGCCCACCAATATCCAAGAACAAAGGGTTTAAATGAAGCCAACCAAGCCAACCGACTTAATAAAACAAGATCTCCCACTACCAAGACAAGGCAACAAATTAGGACTAAGCCATAGCGCCATCCAATCAATCGCATAAATGGTTCATTTATATCCTGATGATTTTTTGGATTTATCCAATGGCGCTGCCAAAAATAGCAAGCTGCAATTGCAAACAGTGAGATCAGCAATCCACCCAGCTGCCAAAGCCATCGACGCAATAGCATTGACTGCAAGTCAAATTGAGCAAACCACAACCATTCGACCTGTAGTCGCATCAATAGCCAAAAAGCTGCAAACGCAAAAATCAAGAGCCAAGCAAGGCGACTCTTGAGAAATCGCATGAGTCCGACGATGACTGCCATGCTGATCCCCTTAACAATCACAGGCTAAGCGGTAGTGGTGTTGTGAGAGGAAAGTTCGTTAATTGCATCTTGCGCTTGATTGTCAAGATCATCTAGTTCGCCTACAGGATTAGAGGGTGTCTTTGGATTCAAACCAGCCAATACCTCAAAACGATCAGCATTGATTGTTTCTTCTTGTATTAACTCTTCAACCAGTAGATCCATAATTTCCCTTCTTGAAGAAAGTAAATTTACGGCTCTTTTTAAGGCTTCAGACGCCAATGTTCGTACCTGCTGATCAATGATTTTGCCAGTTGATTCAGCGTAACTTGGGCGAGTATGAATGAGATCACGTCCTAGGAATACTTGTGAACCTGATGATTCAAGTGCTACTGGACCAAGTCTTGAAAAACCAAATCGTGTCACCATCTCACGGGCTAGTTGCGCAACGCTCTGGAGGTCTCCACTTGCACCCTGAGTGATTTCATCTGGTCCAAATACAACTAATTCCGCAGCACGACCGCCAAGGGCAACTACAAGCCTTGCGATGAGATATCCCTTGGTTATAAGACCTGAATCAAGGATTTCATCATCAGGCCAAAAACGCGTAAAGCCTCCGACACCTCCACCACGAGGCAAAAGTGTGACCTTATCAACCCGATCAGCATTGGGAGTAAAGGCCGCCACCAAGGCATGGCCAACCTCGTGATAAGCAATTAGCCGTTTTTTTGCGCTGTCTTGCAGGGGGGCTGCCGTAAGCCCCATAGTTATTCTCTCAAGTGCCGCTTCAAGCTGCTCACTGCCTATTGCTGCTTTCTCTTGCCTTGCAGTAAGTATCGAAGCTTCATTCAGAAGATTGGCTAAATCGGCCCCTGAAAAGCCAGGGGTACGGCGTGCCCAATCCTGCAAACAAACATCGTCAGCAAGAGGTCTTGTTCGCGCATGTACGGCCAATATCTCCTTTCGGCCGGGTCGATCAGGAAGGGAAATATCTATGCGACGATCAAACCTTCCAGGACGTTTCAGTGCAGTATCAAGTACATCGGGCCGATTGGTAGCAGCAAGAAGGATAACTCCCGAGTTATCAGAGAAACCATCCATTTCTGTCAATAACTGATTGAGAGTCTGTTCTCGCTCGTCATTTCCACCACCGATGCCAGCTCCTCGCTGTCGACCAACGGCATCGATCTCATCAATGAAAATTATGCATGGAGCCTTCTCTTTAGCCTTACGAAAAAGATCGCGTACACGACTAGCACCAACTCCAACAAACAATTCAACAAACTCAGAAGCTGCTGTCGAAAAGAAAGGTACGCCAGCTTCACCTGCAATTGCTTTAGCCAGGAGGGTTTTCCCAGTACCTGGCGCTCCTACCAAAAGAATACCCCGCGGTATACGAGCTCCAAGCTTGATAAAACTCTCAGGCTGCTGCAAGAACTTCACGACCTCTTGTAATTCCTCCTTAGCTTCTGATATCCCGGCAACATCTTCAAAGCGTATAGAGAGATCTTCTTGAGGTTTCAATCGAGGTTGACTACGACCAAAACCCATGGCTCGATTTGCGACCTGGGAAGAGCGTCGAAAAAGGAAGGTTAATCCAATAATTAACATCAATAGCAGAGAAATATTAACTACCCATCCAACAAGTTCTTGTTCCTTGCGTATGTCCTTAACAGTCAAGGGAGTATCTGCTGCCTCCGCCGTTCGGAGAATCTGCTGATTATTAGCAAATACAGATACTTTCTCATTGCTACCATCCTTATAAAGCACTTCTACTTCTCGCCGAGCTGGAATTAACTCCAACGACTTCACCTTTTTCTCTGTGATCTGATTGAGCAGCTGGCTATAGCTGATCGAAAATATTTGATTGAAGAAGGGTAAGGACACGTGCTCAGTTGAGGGTTGGGAGAGGTCTGCCTGTTGAGGTGATCACTTTTGAAATGATGACTTCTGGGGTATCGATAGGGCTGAGTTCAGAGCAGAGTTGTGTTGTTATGAGCCTAGCGATTTGACTCAAGGCTCATAAAGGTGGAAAATCATCGTTTGGCTATTACTGGCTGAGATGGCTGTACCAAAGAAAAAAACCTCCAAAGGCAAGCGAAATCAGCGTCATGCCACCTGGAAGGCTAAAGCTGCCACTGCTGCAGAACGAGCTCTATCGATAGGGAAATCGGTTCTTAGCGGTCGTGCACAAGGATTTGTTTATCCAATGGCCGACTCTGAAGAAGCAGAAAGCTGACAATCCTTCTGACCAACCCAAATCAACTGTCGCGATGGATTGAGATCAACCACGACGTCAGCCTGAATCGCTTGGAGACAGCCCTGAGGTATAGCAGCAAGAATCATTCGCACAAAACCCTCAAAAGCTTGTGAATCAAGGCAGATGCCTCGATCACGTTGCATTGATGATTCCTGCTCAGCCTTCCATAGTCTTGTAGATGTGGGCTCAAGGGCTCTGAGCTGCCATATCGATTCAAATCGTTCCCATATCAGCCGATAGCTCTTTAATGCATCTTGAACAATTTGGCGATAATCGAGCTCTGAAGAGTTCAGCGGCGGTATAAGCAGCTCATCAAAACAGCTCTCTTTCGGTTCAAATTTGCTTAGAGAACAGCCAAGGAACCATCCCTCAATTACAAGAACCTTCGGCTCTGAAAGGCGCCAACCGCAACGATCACCTCGGCCACCTCGTAGTGCTTTGTCGAACTTTGGTGTATGTAAACGACCACTTTCTATCCATCTATCGAGCGAGAGATTGATTAAATCAAGATCATGACTACCTGGAAGGGCTCTTGGCACTCCCCAGGGATTGCCGTCCATACGACGGTCAAGTTCTGGAGAAGGCCAATAAAAATCATCCAATGAGATAACCGCAATAGGCCAATCCAATTCCTGAGCTACGGCCTCTAACCAAAAACCTAGGCTGGTCTTACCGCACCCAGGCAATCCACTAATGCCAACTAATGATTTGCCACTGTTGCCTAAACAGCCTTCTAACAAAGTAAGAAAAGGCAAACCGAGTCCCCAGATCCAATCGCTACGGGTACCTGGAGGCCAGTGACCATCTTTTAGTGAGATTCCACCACGTTTATTCCAATGACTGAGCCAGGCCTGAGGGTCAGACCAACCAAGCTTGATCAATAACTGTTCAAAGGGCTTAGTTGGAAACTTGATCTGTGGTTCTACAGGATTAGACCAGGGCGTTAATGATCTGTTCTGTTGATAATCAAGAACCAAGCTTAAACGCCTCAAGTACTACCGCATAAACAGCCCCAAGCCTGAGATTATCTAGCGCAAGCCAACGAAGCGGCCAAGGCTCAGTCACAACACGGCTACGCAAGAAAACCAAAAGCTCGACAATAACAACCATCACTAATACAACAAGCGGTCTCATATCTAGTTTTTGCAAGTAATAGGAAGTGAGGTTGGTACCTAGATAAAAGCCAAGCAGCAAGGAAATTAAGGCCACACTGCGTCTACGCCATGGCCCAAACCAGCCCTGGGATAGATGGTCCCATAGCTGACGCTGAAAACGAGCAAGACGTGTGTTTTGCAGACTCATTGGCGAGTCACAAGGATGAGATCTTGTAAGTACTCCAGCGTGACTAACCCATTGAGACAAGGGGGGCCAACTATCACTTTGCAAGGCAGCGATACTTCACCAAGATTGTCAAGAGCTGCATTGGCTTGGCTTAACTCGGATTTCAGTTCTTGGTCCCACGGAGATGGGGTAAGCAAGCATGGCAAGTTTGCTGCTCTTGCAGCAGAAAAACCCGCTGCTGAATCCTCAATCACTATTACCTCATCTTTTTCAGAGCCACTAAGAGAAAGGGCTGATAAATAGCCTTCTGGATGTGGTTTACCACAGGCAACATCTTCAGCAGTGATACACCCCTGAAAAGGAACATCCCCTGACGTAAAACTAATTTCAAGTAAGGCATTCACAGAATCACGACCACTGCTGGTTACTATCCATTGTTGAACGCCATGAAATTGAAGTTCATTCACAAGACGCCGTACACCGGGCCTCCAAGGGACATTTCCTGAACGAATACGTTCCAAATAATAATGTTGCTTACGACTACGTAGCTGAGACAGAAGCTCCTCATCGATCTCTTTGCCTTGCTGTAATGCGTAGGCCCGAATACGTTGCCCCCCACCAGGCACTTGCAGGAGATTGGCGTACAGGTGTCGATCCCAATGCCAAGGAAGCTCAGCCTCAGCAAAGGCAGCATTAAAGGCCACTCGATGGCCTTCCATTTCAGTGTCAGCGAGGGTTCCATCAACATCCCAGAACACAGCACGTAAGTTGCTCATATCCCGCAATGGAGTAACACCATTCCAGCTTGAACCAACACTCAAAATGCATAAGCTTGCCAGGATCCTTTGCCATCATCTGAACCGCTCTCCTGGGCCTGGCAACTGCCAAAAGCCATAGAGCCGAATCCATTGGCTGACGTGCCCCTTCCACTGCCTCTACGTGCTGTACTCCTTCGCAGAGGTGTGCTTGATAGCAAAGCTGCAGCATTGATATTGGATCCTCCTAAACCACCAGATCCTTATCAGCACTTTCCAGACCTGCCTAAAGCAATAAAACGTCTGCAGACAGCCTGCATAGAAGCAGAAGTAGTTGCCATCTGTGGCGATTACGACGCGGACGGGATGACAAGTACAGCCTTACTCATAGCTGCATTAACAGCTCTTGGTGCAAAGCCGATCACAGCAATTCCGAGCAGAAGCAGTGATGGCTACGGTCTTAACAGCTCAATGGTGAAAAGACTTCATGAGCAGGGTGTTCGCCTGCTTGTGACCGTAGATAACGGGGTCGCTGCCGAGGACGCCTTACAGCTTGCCCAAAGCCTTGAAATGGAAGTCGTACTCACTGACCATCACACACTTCCAGATTCACCCCTTGAGGTCCTTGCCCTGCTCCATCCAGCCACAACTCCTCAACAATCCCCTTACCGGAGCTTGGCTGGCGTTGGACTGGCATATGTGCTGGCTTCAAGTCTTGCAAAGGTGATGCAATCTCAACAAGCAGTTGCCATTGCAAAAGACTTGTTTTGCATAGGGACTGTTGCGGATATGGCACCACTATCTGGTGCAAATAGGACATTGTTACGAGAGGGACTGAATAACCTCCACCAAAGCAGGTGTAAAGGGTTAAGAGCTCTGCAAAGACTGGCTGGCCTCGAGGAACGCCCGCTAAGTGCAGATGACATCGGATTTGAACTCGCCCCAAGGATTAATGCTGTAGGGCGACTGGGAGATCCACAACAAGTGGTGGACCTTCTGACAGTCGATGATGAAAATGAAGCCATGTCTTTAGCGCGTCAGTGCGATCTTCTCAACCGACAGCGCAAGGATTTGTGTAATGCCATCGAGGCGGAAGCAATCGCACTCGTTGAGGCAGAAGGCAGAACGCCATCACCTTTTTTAATGCTCGCCCAGAGTCATTGGCACCATGGAGTAATCGGAATTGTGGCTGCTCGTCTAATGGAGCGATACCACCGCCCCACTGCTTTATTGGCTGGGGAAGGAGACGGGAAACTACGTGCCTCCGTACGCGCGCCCTCAGGCTTTGCGGTCGATGCTGCACTTACAGCATCTGCTGAGTTCCTTGAGCGTTTTGGCGGTCATCCTGCAGCTGGTGGCTTCACAATTCGAGCCGAGAAAGTAGGTGCTCTGCACGAACGATTAAACAATTTGGCAGCTGAATGGTTGGCCAAAGTAGGAGATGGGATACCAATTTCACCAGAAGCATTTCTGAAACTGCACGAAGTCAACTGGGATCTATGGAAGGGTCTTCAAAAACTTGAACCATTTGGTGTGTCTCATCAAATTCCAATTTTCTGGGCAAGAGATTGTCTTGTTATCAAGGAGCAAAGAATGCGCGGCGGTCATCTACAAATGGTCTTAGCCCAAGGTGATTGTCAAAAGAAAGCTATTGCCTGGCGATGGCGAGACCAAGCAGAAGTACCCGAACGAGTTGATATAGCGTTCCGCATTAACTTGAACCGCTATAAAGGAGAAGAACGCTTGCAGCTGGAAATCCTCGCTATGAGGGCCCATTGCCCTGAAATGAGACTTCATAGAAAAGGGAGAACATATCGCTGCCTTATCGAAAAACAAGGAGAAGTAATGCTTATCAACCCCAAAGGTGAAGTATTAAAAGCAACATTTTCCATAAATGGAGAACTTACAAGCACAGATGAAAAAGCAAATCATCCCTACGTAGTCAGCCTCATAGAAGATGGTTTATTGGGATTAGGATTACGCCCATGAGTCTTGATCTACGACGGTTCAAGGAATTAATTCCCGGTGTAATCGAAAGGAAGAAATCCGAAACCGTCCAGCTATTCCAACATCTAATTTGTCTATTGATAATCGGGCTAATTATCGGTATTGCTTGCCTGCCCCTTAATCAGATTGATCACATTCAGAAATTATTATTTCAGCATTTACCCACAACATCGCAAAGCGTTTGGCAGCCAATTGGCCTAATACTTGCCCTCCTGCCGATTGGGGTGATGCCAATCCTTTTGTTATTGCAAAGGGGACCATGGAGAGATGGTGCTGGTTCTGGAATACCCCAAACGATGAATGCGCTTGATGATCAGTTACAGCTCAACTCTGCACTTGCTGCTCCCAGAACAATCCAACGAAGCATCCTCTGGTCTATAGCAACACTTGCCATGTTCCCCCTTGGCCGAGAAGGTCCAGTTGTACAAGTTGGAGCGGCCGTTGCCCGCGCTATTCATCAACGATTAAAACATTGGCTCCCATCACTAAATGAGCGACAAATAGTGGCAATAGGAGGCGGTGCCGGACTAGCGGGTGCCTTTAACACCCCACTACTAGGTCCAATATTCATGCTTGAGGAACTTACAGCTGAGTATTCCCTAAACCTTATTTGGCCAGCTCTTGTAATTGGTATCGGAGCAGCTTGGTTTAGCAACCTTGGCGGAATACCGATCTTTGGTCTCGGGGTGATCAATGTGATGGTGCCAGAATCTGAGCAACTGTTAATTGCCTTACCAATTGGTTTGGCGGCTGGGTTTCTAGGAGGTTTCTTTAATAGAGGATTGGTCTGGTGCACTTCAAGACTTGAGCCTTTCATAAGCAAGCGCCCAATAAGGACTGGAGTGATCCTGGGGATTTGCCTGAGCCTCCTAGCACTAACCAGCTGGGGGGCAAGCGCTGGGGATGGAGAAGCGCTCTTAGAGCAACTGATCGAAGATGGAATTCCAAACCCATTCCCCGACGGTGGTTCTTTATTAAAGGGTTTTAGTTCTTTATGGATAATTATGGTGCGCGTACTCGCACCCTTAATTGCATTGGCCTCAGGTGTTCCGGGTGGCCTTATCGACCCCTCTCTCGCCTTTGGTGGTGTGCTTGGTTACACGATCTGTGAAGTGCTCGGTTCCAGCACACACCTAGGCCTAGCTCTTGGTATGGCAGCTGGACTAGCTGGTGTCACACAGCTTCCCCTAGTCTCCATTCTGTTTGCCTGGAGACTAGTTGGTGATCAACAACTTTTTGCAGGGGTGGTTCTTTGCTCTGTGTTAGCCGCCTACGTAGGACGGCTTATTGCACGCGAGCCTGTCTATCACGCTCTTGCCAAGCTTCAAAGACCGAAACGGCGTTGATAGAACAAAAGGAAGACCACTGCTGGTCCTGCCAGGGCGACTGCACCAAGTGGCCCAAAGATCTCTAGTAAGCGGATGGCTGCGTCCATGGTGTCTTTGAGATGATCGCTTTTGACGAACCTAGGGTACGAGACTAAGGTCAAACAAAGTGAGGCTTAGAGCCTTCTCTGTGATGGCTTGTCACAGCAAGAACGATGCCTAAGCGATCGATTAAGTGGCAATGCATCAACAATTGTGGAGCCTGCTGCCGCTTGGATCCAAGTGAAAGAGCGGAAGCTATAGAGGTACTCGATGAAAAGCAACGAAAAATCTATTTTGAGATGGTCAACCGTGATGGCTGGTGTCGTCATTACGACAGTGGTAGCAGGCGATGCCGTATCTATGACTCGCGTCCTGATTTTTGCAGGGTCAGTAGTTTGAAATCACTTTTTCATCTACGGCAAGGTGATTCAGATTCATTTGCCATCAATTGCTGCCGGCAGCAAATTCGTTGGGTCTATGGAGGCAAAAGCCCTGAGCTACGTAAATTTGAACGTAACCTGCGCCTTCTGAACAAAAAAGATGGTTGACGCATCGAAATCAGTGGACACTAAAGATGAAACTGTGGCTTCAAATCAGGAAGCGGGTTTTGCAACAGTGATGGTGACAACATTCACAACCGTTTTTTTAGCTGAACTAGGTGATAAGACCCAACTTGCAACCCTTTTGCTCTCTGCGCAGTCTGGCCAGCCATGGGTTGTATTCCTAGGAGCAGCCCTAGCTCTTATTTCTGCAAGCTTTGTCGGCGTTGTTGTTGGTCGCTGGCTTGCCAGCTTTCTACCACCAGCAAGACTTGAAAAAATGGCCGGCTTGCTGATGGTGGGCTTGGGATTGTGGCTTGGAATTCAAGCCACACAATCGATCGTGCTTGCAAACAGTTGAGAAAAAAATGGATCTAACACTTTTGCTATCGACTTTCATCACGGTATTTCTGGCCGAACTGGGAGACAAGACACAACTGGCAACCGTGGCCCTTAGTGGGACAACAAATAGGCCACTAGCTGTTTTTGTAGGTTCTGCAAGTGCCTTAGTTTTTGCAAGCCTTTTGGGAGCCATCGCAGGTGGATCTATGGCAACTGTGATCCCAGGGAACCTTTTGCAGTTGGTGGCCTCGGTCGGCTTTTTAGTCATTGGCATAAGGCTTTTGTGGTCAAACCTGATGCTTGCTCCTGCAGTTGAAAAACCCTCAAACTAAGAATTGATCAACCAATGTCTAGAGTTACAGCACACCCTGAGTTGACGCCACGTGTTTTTTGGGCGCCTCTGCGGTGATGGCACCCCCGGACATGAAGCCCGGTTCCCTCCCTTTTATCTCAATGAAGTTCACGGTCGCTGACCTACTCGAGCAGTTCCCACCAACTGGGTCTCTAGAGACAAAAAAACTTGAAAAGATTCTCAAGCTCACCACTAAGGCCGAACGCCACGCCCTTGAAGTAGCACTACAAGCGCTGATTCGTCTCGGCATTGTCGAGAATGAAGAGGGAGCTGGAATAAAGCGAAGTGATGATCAATCGCTCATAGAAGCTCGCCTGCGTTGCAGCAGTAAAGGATTCTGTTTTGCCCTTAGAGATGACGGAGAAGATGATATTTATATTCGCGATCATCAGCTCAACCATGCCTGGAATGGAGACAGAGTTCTAGTTCGAATTACTAGAGAAGGAGGACGCAGAAGATCGCCAGAAGGTGGAGTTCAATGCATACTCGAAAGGACCACTACAAGCCTGCTTGCTCATGTTGAACAACAGGATCAAAATATTGTTGCTTTACCACTTGATGACCGTATTCTTGCCACGATCAAGCTGCCAGATGATGATAAAGCTCATCTAAATGATGGCGAGCAAACTTCGGTTGTGGAAGTAAAGCTTGACCGTTATCCAATTGCGCAGTTTCCCGCCGAAGGCCATGTAGCAAGGTCACTACCTCTTAATGGAGGCCCTTCAAGCGATAGAGATCTTCTGCTTACAAAGGCTAATCTTCAAGATCGAGCGGCTCCACCTCGAGGCACACTTAAAACCCCATCAAGCAAACGTAGAAAGGATTTCACCTCACAGCCTTCTTTGTTGCTTCGTAGTTGGCAGGTATCAGACGCCCCTCCATTACCGGCTGTTCATGTCGAGCCCCATGCAGGCGGAACTCGCTTATGGGTGCATGTACCTACGGTTGCAGAACGACTAGGAATCGGCAATAACCTAGATATATGGATTAAAGACCGTGCAGAAGCTCTATGCCTAGGAGAGGTGTGGCATCCTCTACTCAGCCAAGCTTTTTCAAAGGCATGCGGTTTTAATGTTGGAGAAATAAATGAAGCTTTAAGCGTTGCTCTTGATATCACAGCTGATGGAGAGCTGACAGGGTGGGATTTCAGCCTTAGCACTATTAAACCAGTAGCCGAGATTAGTCCTAAAGCCCTCAGCGCTCTTAATAACAGGAAGCCAAAAGCACGTACTATCCCTGTTGCACTAAAGAGCATTAAAGATCACCTAGCTCAACTTGAAACCCTTGTTTTTTGTGCTCGTTCACTACAAACAGGAGAGCTAGCAAGTGGCTCTATAGAACTTAATCTGCCGATACCAGAACTTAATAGCTTAGGTGACTTAAGTTGGGCTGAGCCTGATTCGTATCGACATCAATGGACTTTGCCACTTAATCAAGCCGACCCTCACTCAGTGTTAAGTCCAATACTAAGAGCTGCTAATAGAGCCTGGGCACAACACGCAAAGAGTCTGCAACTTCCCAGTATCCAGATTGAAACTTTAGAAGCTGATACTAGCACCTTAAATGATGTAGCAAAATGTGCAATAGCCCTTGATTTGCCATTGGAACTTGATGCGGATGGCGGCTCATCTGCTGCTGAACTTGCAAAAGCGTTTAGCAAAGTAGAAAGCAGAAGGGTTTTGGAACAACAACTGCGTTATGCACTACCAGATACAACATTAAAGCTTGACATTCCAGTCACTCTAAATGAAAACAATGATGCAGGAATTCCACTTGAGAGTGATAACTCAATAAAATCAACCCCACAGGCTCCCTGGTGCTGCCCGACTCTTCATTACAGCGATATTATCAATCAACAAATTATGGCTACACTTCTAAATGAAGGCAAAGATCGTCCCAATGTCCGCCAGAGGGAAAAAGTCGATTTAGGATCTAGCGACTGCCCAACAACGATTAGCTGGCCTCTCTTCAGCGGCAGCCAAGATAAGAGCCTTAAGGCCCTATGTGACGAAAAACAAATTAATCGCCTCAATACACTTCGGCATCAAGCCCAGCTACTACGACAAGATCTTATAAATATGGCTCAAGCTCGTGAGGCTGAACCTCTAGTAGGGAAAGAACATCCAGGTGTTATTAGTGGAGTGCAAAGCTATGGCTTCTTTGTAGAGATACCACCATCAATGGTGGAAGGATTGGTACATGTTAGCTCTTTAAATGATGACTGGTACGAATATCGCTCCCGTCAAAATCGACTGGTTGGCCGAAAGAATCGTAGAGTTTTTCAGCTTGGTGATTTGGTTAATGTGAAGGTTCTCAAGGTAGATGTCTTACGTAACCAGATCGACCTGGAAGTAAATAGATCTGTTGCGGAGTCTCAGACAGATGGCGAACTTGAAATAACCCAAGAGAGTAAAGAAGCTGATATAAATAAATCTAAGCAGGATGAAAACCAAACCATGGAGCAACTACCTGTGAACCTAAGTGAAATTTAGCTTGTGAATCCCTATATTCTTGCTGTAACTGGAGCCTCAGCCCAGCCACTGGCGGAGCGATCGCTGCAACTATTGCTTGAGAACGATCGCTACGTTCATCTAATTATCAGCCAAGGTGCTCATGAACTATGGAAAGCCGAAAAGGGTATTGTAATTCCAGGTGATCCATCTAAGCAGGAAATATTTTGGCGAAATCGTCTTAATGTAAAAACTGGAAAACTTGATTGTCATCGCTGGAATGATCACTCTGCCAGCATCGCCAGTGGCAGTTATCGCACCAAAGGTATGGCAATCATCCCCTGCAGCATGGGCACAATTGGTCGAATCTGCGCTGGTGTGTCTACCACTTTGATCGAGCGATGTGCCGACGTGCACCTAAAGGAGAACCGTCCGCTGCTCATTGCACCAAGAGAAATGCCTTTAAGCCTTATTCATCTTCGTAACCTCACATCACTTGCAGAAGCCGGAGCAAGAATTGCAGCGCCAATTCCTGCCTGGTACACCAAGCCCAGCACTATCGAGGAAATGATCGACTTTCTTGTAGTGAGATTGTTCGATGGCTTTGGAGAGACGCTTGCTCCCATAAATCGCTGGAATGGACCTTGCTGATGACTGGGCTGCAAAAACTCTTACTTCTGCCCTGTCTTAGCCCCCTGTTGGCGGTGCTGATTGTGGCAGGACTCAATCTCAACAAGCCTGTAAACCTAAGGTTATTAACTTGGCGTTCTCCAACCTGGACACTTGGAGGTTGGATGGCCATTGGCAGCAGCGCTGGCGCACTATTTGCTTTAGCCGCAGGCATTTCTTTGCCACAACATCAAGAGTCCTTACGCCGTCATGTACATCAAAGAGTCAGAGAGGCTTCACCTAGCTCAGACATGCCACCAAGACAGGACTGGGAGGCAGCTAAAAATGAATCAAATCAACCAAGAAGATCTCATCAAGAAAGTCCTGAAAGAGATCTAAGGGATCCATCACCAACGGTGGCAGTTCCCTTCCGGGTAATCCGAAAAAGTTCAATAAAGCCCCCGCCGCACTTCGAAGCAGATCCTTATCCCCAACCAGTAGTGCCCTACTCAGAGAGATCATCTCCTTCAAAAGAAGATGATGGCTCATGGGGTGATCCTATTAAAGAAGACTGGTAAAAGTCGTTTATGACTTCGTAGTACTCGTCTTCTCACCTAATCAGTCTTTTGGCGAGATAGGCCTAAAGCTGCTTAAAGTCCATCGAGATGTGTTGATCTAGTGAGCGAAAACTCAGAGAGTCCAAAAGCAGGCAGCCAACTGCCCGGCGCTGGCAAAGAAGCTGCGCAAAAATCAGAGCCAGCCAAGCAAACTGCTGGCAAACCCGACGTTGAAAACCCTCAGACCGCAAAAGCGGCAAAACCAAAACTGGAAGACAAGCCGTTTGACGACTTTATCCGTAATCACTTGCTGCCAGACATTGAAAAAGCAATAACTGAAAAGGGCTATAAACCATCAACACTCGAGCTGATTCAAGGAGATAGACCAGTAGTCGGCGGATCTTGCTGGATGATCTATGGCGCCATCAGGCCTGATCGTCAGTTTTGGCTTTGCTTTGCAAGTGACTCGATTGCCTCAAAAAAGACAATCTCCCTTGCTGATTCAGGAACAGAACCTAGCCTCCTTGAACCATTCCTGATCGATGAAAAAAAGATGACACTGCAATTGTTGAGATCTCGTCTAATGCAGCGCCTCAATGGACAGCAGTGGTTTGGAGCAAGCTAGAAACTCTGATCTTTTCGTTTCGCCTGGATCAATGCTGTCCATGACCATATCTACGCCGATTTTCACCATAATCAGCTCAAGCTGCACGAGGAGTGGTTGGTCTCTACCCACACCACAGATCAAGGCATGGCACTCAAGGAAGAATCCTTTGATAGCAACTGGCAACCCAAACTGGAATCACTTCTCTGGCGCGGTCGAACTGCCGGGGCTGACCTTATTGAGATCTTCCTTGAGAATACCGATCATCTAGGCGTGCTTGCAGAACAAGACACCATCACCAGTGTCAATCCTTCCTTCAGCAGGGGGGCCGGGATAAGGGTCTTCCTAGGAGAGCGAGATGGATTCGTTAGCACCAATGATCTCTCTGAATCAGGTTTGAATTTGGCATTGGAACAAGCTCTAAGCATGCTTGGACTGCAGCCAAACGAAGCTGACTACTCTTCATTTGATGGACTGCCAAAGCTCCGAGATTTTGCTATTGCAAAGATCCAATGGCTCAATAGCTGCCCTCAACTAAAACAAGCAAGCGAACGTCTTTTATACGGCACCAACTTGCTGGATAACTATGGAACCCACCTGCAAGTACGCCGAGGTAGTTATGCACGCGACTGGCAGGAGGTTCTTGTTGCCGCAAGTGATGGCACCTATGCACGTGATATCCGCTTAAATCAATCAATGGGACTTAATGTCCTAGCCACAGATGGCCAACACCGTTCCAGCATTGGCCGCCGTTATGGCACATCGGGTCGACCTGAGGAGCTTCTTGAGTGGGATGCGGAGACATGCGCTCGCGAAGTGTGTGAAAGCGCTGGAACAATGCTTTATGCCGATTACGTAGAAGCTGGGCAAATGCCGGTGGTACTTGCTAACCGTTTCGGTGGTGTGATTTTTCACGAAGCATGCGGCCACTTGCTTGAGACCACTCAGATTGAAAGAGGGACGACCCCATTTAGCGAAAAATTGAATCAACCAATTGCCCATGAAGCAGTAACGGCAATAGATGAGGGTCTTACAGATGGAGCCTTCGGCTCCTTCTGCATGGATGATGAGGGAATGGAGGCACAGCGAACAGTATTGATCGAAAACGGCGTTCTGAAACGCTTTATTAGTGATCGAGCTGGCGAACTCCGCACTGGACATAAACGAACTGGCAGCGGCCGCCGACAGGCGCACACATTCGCGGCAGCCAGTCGCATGCGAAACACCTACATAGCCGCTGGGCCACACACCCCTGACGGTCTTATTTCCTCTATCGAGCGTGGGCTGTACTGCAAATCAATGGGTGGAGGCAGCGTTGGACCAACTGGACAATTCAATTTTGCTGTTGAGGAGGGTTATCTAATCGAACAAGGAGCACTCAGCAAACCTTTAAAAGGAGCCACTCTGATTGGCGAAGCAAAAGAGGTGATGCCACGCATCTCAATGTGCGCAAATGACCTAGAGCTTGCCGCTGGATTTTGCGGATCAGTAAGCGGCAACATCTTTGTCACTGTGGGGCAACCACACATCAAAGTCGATTCAATCACCGTTGGAGGCCGCTGAATATGTCCACTAAACCAGGAAAAATCATTGAACTCGATAGCAAAGCACTACGAGACAAGCTCAGCAATCTTGCCAAGCGCGAAGGTATCCATCAGTGGGATCTAGGTGCAGCTTGCAGCAAAGACAGTTCTGTTCAAGTTGATCGCGGCGAAGCCAAACAATTAAAAGGAGCTCAGCGAAGCTCGATCACTGTTCGGGTATGGAACAACAAAGGACTAGTTGGCATAACAAGTACTTCAGATCTTTCTGATATAGGCCTAGAAAAAGCACTTATTGGCGCACATCAGGCAAGTGATTTTGGCAACGCCAATGATATTCCTGCTTTCTCGCCGCTTGCAAAGGCACCATTGCCAAACTTAGACAGACCGCTAAGGCCAGCGCAAGGGATCTCAAGACTCCTAGAGCTGCTAAAACAAGCAGAAGCTGAATTACTTAGTCGTCATCCAGCCATCCAAACTGTTCCTTATAACGCTCTAGGAGAAACAAACTCAGAACGTATTTATCTCAATAGTGATGGTGCTCTTCGGCAAATGAAGCGTACCGATGCCTGCATCTACCTATATGCTCGTGCAGAAGAAGATGGGCGAAAACCACGCAGCGCTGGTGCGGTTCGCCTTGCTGTAGGAAGTCAAGATTTAGATATTAAAGGATGCATCGATGAGGCTGCAGAGCTAACTATCAGTCATCTCAATTATGGTCCAATCGACACTGGGCGCTACCTAGTTTGCTTTACACCAGAGGCATTTCTAGATCTGATTGGTGCTTTCAGCAGCATATTCAATGCTCGTTCAATTCTCGATGGTGTAAGCCTCAGCCAGCGAGATTCGCTCGGAAGCAGCATCGCAGTGCCATTCTTTTCCTTGTATGACAATGGACTGCACCCAGCAAATGTAGGTGCCTCTACCTTCGATGGAGAAGGCACACCAACTCAAAAACTTTGCCTAATCAATCAGGGCAGACTCGAGAATTTCCTCCATTCAGAAGCAACTGCGAGGGCGTTTGGTGTTGCCCCAACAGGCCATGCAGGACTTGGTGCAAAGGTCTCTGTAGGGCCAGATTGGTTTGAAGTGAGCAGCACTGAAACTCACAACAGCACAATTAATAAATTAGACCACAACAGCAGCCAAGAAACATTTGTTCTAATTGATGGGCTTAATGCTCTACATGCTGGTGTAAAAGCAAGTCAAGGTTCTTTTTCCCTGCCATTTAGTGGTTGGCTATTAAAGAAAGGAGAAAAGATTTCTATCGAGGCAGCAACAGTAGCTGGCGATATCCGCACACTGCTCAACAACATTGAACATATGGAATCCGAGCAAGTAATTACCCACAATGGATTATGCCCACATGTGTGGATAAACGGATTATCCATCAGCGGAGAGGCGTGAAAGTTCTCTTCTGGGGAACACCTGCATATGCGGTGTTAACTCTTAATGCACTAATTAATGCAGGTCAAGATCTAGTTGGAGTAGTTACACAGCCAGACAGGAGGAGAGCCCGAGGTAAGCAACTAATTCCTTCCCCTGTAAAACAACGCGCACTTGAACTTGGCCTACCTGTATTCACGCCAGTAAATTTGCGTAAAGAACACGACATGCAGAGTTGCCTGAGCGAACTGCAAGCTGACATCTCTGTGGTTGTGGCATTTGGCCAAATTTTGCCAAGGGAAGTCCTTTCTCAACCACCTTTCGGCTGCTGGAACGGGCATGGCTCTTTACTTCCTCGCTGGCGAGGTGCAGGACCAATCCAATGGAGTCTTTTAAGCGGAGACGCTAATACTGGCGTAGGGATAATGGCCATGGAACAAGGACTCGACACTGGTCCTGTATTACTCCAGGAGAGCATTAGCATCGGTCTGCTAGAAAATGCTGATCAGTTAGCAAATCGATTAAGCGCACTCACAGCACGTTTAATGATTGAAGCCTTACCACGTATTGCGACAGCTGGTTCTGATCAAGAATCAATACGCATGAATCGCTTGAAAGTTATCAAGCAAGAACAACTTCCAGGCGAGCCTACATATGCACGAATGTTGTCAAAAGGTGATTACATTCTCGACTGGACTCAAGGAGTATTAGATATACATCGAAAGGTTATGGGGCTTTACCCAAACGCATTAACAAAGTGCGGAGGTAAAAGATTAAAGGTGCAAACAACTGAACCCCTTATTGAACAGCTTAGACCTCACCTATCAAAAGATACACAAGAACTTTTAGGACGCTGGGAATCAGGCAAATACCAACCTGGCAAGGTTATTGCTGTTGAGTCCGAATTGGGGATTGTAGTAAGTACAAATGACTGGCCAATACTAATTCGAGAAGCCCAGCTTGAGGGTAAAAATACTGCAAGAGGATGTGCGTTAGCGCAACAACTTAATACATGCTTAGGTTCTTATTTGGGCGATCAAATCACTTAACTACATCCTCTCACAGATAAGAAAGTGTTCAAATATTTCACATATGGCCCTATAAATATGAAGAAGACTGATTGATTTATTCGAACTAGTTAAATAAATAGAAGCTAAAACTGGTCCTCAACAGTCATGCTACGCGAAGAGAAGCCCCAGGCAAAAAATACTGAGACCGTAATCAGTGTAAACCAGTTTGGGACATCCAAAAATGGCATGACAATAGCTAATAGCAATTTAATTCCAACGAATGCCACGGCCAAGTAACCGGCAGTCTCCAAGCGTGGATAAACCTTCAACCACCTTATGAAAAGCTCGCTAGAGAAACGAAGAGCAATTACGCCTATAGTTGCACCAGTAATTACTAGTATCAATTGATCGCTTACCGCTATAGCAGCACTTACACTATCTACTGAAAAAGCAAGATCTGTAAGTGCTAGCAGTAATACTGTGCGATAAAAAGGGATTGGAGCACTTACTCTATTATTGTCAATATTCTCTTCTAAGGGTAGCTCTAGGCTCTGATCATACAAATGGTTTATGAATAAATAAAGTAGAAATATCCCAGCCACTAGTTGCATAAGCCAGAAATCGAGCAACAACTTGGCGAATAGAATCAATAAGATACGTAGAACAAAAGCAAGAGTGATACCGAGGTTTAGAGCCTTTGACTGAAGATCAATTCGTTTCTGGGCCTTAGAGATCGCAGCAAGGGCTATAGCGTTATCTGCTGACAACACGAGTTCAAGAACGATAATTACCGGCAGTAGCTGAAGCAATTCAATCCAGTGGTCAACATCACCAAGTCCTGGGATAAGGGAAGAAAGCGCAATGGAATCCATGTCGACAGCAATACTCAAGCTCTTATGGCAACTGGGCTGACTCATTCGATGAGCCACAGTTGCTCAATAGAGCTTAGAAAGGTTGTCAGCAGGAGTGAGTGATGAGGATCCAGGCAAAGTTATGCCATATAGACGCTGAGCGCTGCGTAGTACAGGTTTCGGCTTGGCATGCAGACAATCCTTTAGGGAGTGCCCTTGGAGAGGGCAAGACAGCGGAATCAGCCGAAGATCGCGCGTTAGAGAGACTTCTCCAACGCCTAGGCAATAGCAAAGCAAGCGCATATGCCCCCGTCAAAGACGAAAGCAAACAAATGCAAAGCACTAAATCAGCAAAGCAGCCCCTTCTTGAGAAAGGCCAAGCAATCCAAGAGAAGCGCACGCAAGTAGAAGAGTTAATACCAATGCCCTCAAGCGATGGGCAAGATGAAAGCCCAAAGGAGCCAGATGACTGGAGTGAGGAACTAGCAGCGATCGATCTCGAACTAAAGAGGATCGGCTGGAATAGAGATCAAGAGCAGAATTACCTAGAGAGGGCTTTTGGGTACACAAGCCGGCTCCGGATAACGAAGTACGGCGATCTAATAGCCTTCCTCAAGCGCCTAAAGCAGATTCAACCTGGAGAAAGGGCTGACCAAGCAGCAGGCCCAGTACGGCGAAGTGACCTTCTCATCCAAAGTGATCAAGTGCTAAATAAACTCAATTGGACACCAGAACAAGGACGTTCATTTTTGAAAGAACAACT
>Ga0208766_1000427_pt1 | contig 23258 bp, 23 predicted proteins | sample ETN01SmetaG_3_FD_185792 | JGI IMG/M metagenome (GOLD analysis project Ga0208766, IMG submission 185792) | Marine microbial and viral communities from oxygen minimum zone, Eastern Pacific Ocean - ETNP2014F12-01SV263 (SPAdes) (version 2) | ecosystem: Environmental > Aquatic > Marine > Oceanic ... | reverse complement strand
AGGGGAATCCTTTATTTACCCCCTATCCTGCCGACACATCCATCCCATGGAGGGAAATAATAATGGCTCAAAAACAACACTTGAATGTAGTATTCATCGGTCACGTCGACCACGGTAAGTCAACAACAGTAGGTAGAGTACTTTTGGAAGGCGGTGCAATTGAACAGCACTTGATTGATAAATACAGGAAAGAAGCTGAAGAACGTGGAAAAGCTGGTTTCGAATTAGCTTACGTTATGGACAATCTCAAAGAAGAGAGAGAACGTGGTGTGACTATAGATGTTGCTCACAAAGAATTCAAAACTGATACAAAACATTTCACTATCATTGACGCACCAGGACACAGAGATTTCGTAAAGAATATGATTACTGGAACATCGCAGGCTGATGCTGCTGTTTTAGTCGTAGCTGCTGATGACGGTATTGCTGCACAAACAAAAGAACATTTATGGCTCTCAAAAGTTATGGGTATTGAACAGATGATCGTTTCTGTAAATAAAATGGATATTACTAAACCTGCCTATAGTGAAGATCGTTTCAATGAAGTTGTTGCTGAAGTAAAAAAGATGTTAGCAATGGTTGGATTCAAAGATGAACAAGTCAATATTATTCCAGCATCAGGTTGGAAGGCTGATAACATTAAAGAAAAAGGCGAATTGAAATGGTGGAACGGAGATAACATGATGCAAGCTCTGGATAAACTCAACCCACCTTCAGGCGCAGCTGATGCAAAAATCAGAATACCAATTCAAGATGTTTACAAAATATCAGGTATTGGAGCTGTTCCAGTAGGCCGTGTTGAATCGGGAACTATCAAAGCCGGTACAAAATTGATTTTCAAACCATCTGCCCACCCTGGTGGTAAAGTTGGTGAAGTTAAATCTGTAGAAATGCATCACGCTGAAGTTCCACAAGCTGTCCCTGGTGACAACATCGGATTTAATTGTAGAGGTATTTCTCATACTGATATTAGAAAAGGTGATGTTGGAGGACCTGAAGATGATCCGCCTTCAGTAGCTCGTGCTTTCAAAGCTCAGATTATGATTTTAGATCACCCTAATGTAATAACACAAGGTTATACGCCAGTATTCCACTGTCACACAGCACAAGTTGCTTGTACATTTGAAAAATTGCTTGCTAAAATGGACCCAAGAACAGGTGAGGTTACAGAAGAAAATCCTGATTTCTTGAAGAAAGGAGATGCAGCAATGGTTCTTATCAGACCAACAAAACCATTGGCTATTGAAGAACAATCAAAATACAAGGCCTTGGCTAGATTTGCTATCAGAGATATGGGAGCTACTGTAGCTGCCGGAATGTGTCTGAAAATAGAAGAACACTGGGATTAAGCTCTAACATATGGCTCCAAAAAAGGCATCCAGTAGAGCTTGTATCTCATTGCATGCCTTGAAGCATGATATCGTAGATGGTGTATGTGATCAAATAAAATCCATCTCAGATAGAACTGGTGTTGACATGACGGGCCCTATTCCGTTACCAACAAGAAAACTCAAAGTGCCTGTTAGAAAATCACCTGATGGCGAAGGATCGGAAACGTGGGATAGATGGGAAGCTAGATTGCATAAGAGATTAATCTATATTGATGCTGACGAAAGAGCAATGCGTCAACTAATGAGAATTCAAATACCTGACGGTGTCAAAATATCTATACAGATTCAAACCTAAAGATAAGGCGACATCATTATACAAAACATAGTTGCTGAAGAATATATTGGCAGCCAAGAATATCTTGCAACTTCAATTATTGAGTTAGCTGCAGCACTGATCTTATCTTGCTTACCTTGGCCTAGAATTTCTACACCTTCGACATAAACTGTACCCATCGAGGATTCTGCTGGTGAAATATCATCTATTGCCTCTTCTAAAACCTGTTTAGCAATTGGTAAGATTCCTTCAGAATCTATCAATGGATTGAACCCGCCTGGTTTGACATTAACATAATGATTATCCGTTGTAGCTAAAAGAAGCTCATCAACTGAACCACTAAGTCCTTCTTGGAGTTCAGTATTCATACCTGGCCCCAATCCATTAGCGTCCCACAGCAAAATAGCAGTTCGTTGATTATTCTTATCAGACAAATAATCATTCTCTATAACTAATGCCCTAATTCCACCAGGTCCAATACCTCTTGACAAATCTTCACCTGGAATATGTGAGATTCCAACTTTTAATTTTCCTTTAGTAGATGAAGAACTCAGTCGTAGTGCTTTAGACGTTGAAATTTCCAAACTAGTTCCTTCTTTGGTTCCAGCAGCTAAAGGTGGACGACCCCATCCTTCTTGATTATGTAAATCAATCATTATTCTTTTACCTGTTACACTTGAGGACGATCTTTCTAAACGAGCTGCTAATTCTGGAAGAATATCATCACTGTCGCCCGGTTTTGCAAATATTAATGTTCCATTACCAATGCCTGTAACATATGCTGCTGGAACTTCTCCTTCTTTAACTGTAGGATAAGAATCTTCACTGTATTCAGCATCTTCAGAAGCTGAAACCATTGCCTTTGCAATTCGCGTTAAATCTTCATCTCGTAAAGGATTATGGTCATTTGTAGATGCACCATGAAATGCAAAACCAAGGCCTGGTAAAACAGAATCTATCTTTGAAGGTAAATTAGAACCACCTAATGTTCCAACAGGGCCAGGATGCACGCCTGGTACTGCTAAGAAAGCTATAGTTTTACCTTCTTTCCTAATAGATGTCCAACTATTCTTAGTTTCTATAGTCTGACATATTTCTCTTATTGCTTTAGTCAAACGCCGACCATCGCCTGTTGAAAAATGTTCAATAAAAGCTGACATGTGCTTTGTTCCACTAACGCCTATTGCTTTCTTGTATGGTGAATCTACTAAGAAAAGAAAGAAATGACTTGCAAATGATAAAGCAAAAATAGCTAGGATTCCAAAATTGAAATCTTCTGTTAAATTACCATCCCATAGATAATATAAACTTGTAATTGGAGACAATAAAGACATGGGAAATGCAATTCGTGCAGGGGCGCTACCATGAGTTCTTAGTGTCAAATACCATAAACCACCCATACAGCCAAGCCCAAAAGCTAAACCCTTACTTGGTTCTCCAAAATAGGATCCAATCAATATTGTAATCAATATAATAACGGATCCTGTTGCGCCGGCCTGAAGACCATAACGAATGGGATAACGACCATCCCATAGCCAAGATATGTTAGAAACAAGATAAGAGACTAAAATAACTGGAATTGAAAAAGACATCAGTGCTACTACTATGAAATCAAAGGAATTTGCACTAACGCCTAAACTATGAAAACTGCCGTAAACTAAAAGTAAAGTTACAGACAAGAAAAGTATTAGACTAGACAAAACATGAGGTGTATGATAAAGAAAAGCTGAAAGACGCGCTGGTGGTGGACTAATCTTATCTACTTTTAGAGGAGGTGCCATTTAATTTTATCCTGAATGTATTGATTTTATGAGATTAGACATTTCTTCTTTTAATTTTTCAGATGTTTCAACTAAAGTTCCTGTAACAACAATATCTGCGCCCGCCCTTACCACTTCAGATGCAACTTCGGGAGTTTTAATTCCACCACCAACTATCTGGAATACATCTATTTCATCTCTTACTGCCTTAATTATTTCTGAAGGAACTGGCTCTGATGCGCCTGAACCTGCTTCTAAATATATATAATTCATACCTAAATATTGGCCAGCTAATGCATGTGAAACTACCAAATCTGGATTATCTCGAGGCAAAGGTTGAGCTTGACCCACTCTTCCTGCAGCCATACCTGGTTCAACAACTAGATAAGCCATTGATAATGGCTCGAGACCTGTTTTCTTGACCCATTGTGCACTAGCTATTTGTTCTCCAACTAAAAATTGCCTACTTTCACTGTTTAGAAGTGACATGAAAAATATAGCATCAGCTCTTCCTGAAACTGATGAGGCATGTGTCGGAAATAGGATAACTGGGAGATTAGTCGTTTCTTTAATTATATCAACTGCAGCATCTACTTTTTCTAAACTTAAATCAGTAGAACCTCCAACTAAAAAACCATCTGTTCCTGCTTTAGCTGTTTGATTTGCTAAATTAATTAATTCTTCAGGACTTGTTTTACCGGGATCTAATAATGTAAAATGAAGTGGGTGCTCTTTACGCTTATTTTTTATGTAATCATGAATCATTATTTTACCACCCTAATCAAAATGGAATTAATCCCATTCCATATCAAAGTCCATCTCCTCTTCTTCCTCAACTGGCGTTGGTTGAATGACTGGAGTTGGGACGGCTTCTGCAACTTCACCGGCAACTGGAACTGCTTCTGCAACCTCACCAACAACTGGAACTGCTTCTGCAACCTCACCAACAACTGGAACTGCTTCTGCAACCTCACCAACAACTGGAACTGCTTCTGCAACCTCACCAACAAAGGGCTGTGAACTAATTTGAGAATTATTAGGTTCGACTTCTTTAGACATAACTGAAGCTATCTTAGAAGAAGGAAATTTGTCAATTCTAATGCCAGGTAATTTCAAAAGATTCATATCAGGCGTCATTTCTGAACGGAGTCTGAGTATTGTATCTTTATCTGCTTGAACATAAGAATCTGAATAATCTCCGCCTCCTACTGCTAAAGGATAAGTAACAAAATCTCTTCGTCTTCGAGCTGCACGTATTGGCCTAGGTGGGAGTTTTACTTGAGGTGTAGGAATTTCTTCTGGAATTTCAGATAGACCTAAAGTTGAGGGAAGAGCCGTATAAAATTGAGGTTCTTTTTCTTGAGGTTTTGGCCTACTACGAGGGCGGCGGCGCCTACGTGGTTTAGGTTTAGATATTAAATAAAATAATGCACCTAATATAACCATACATACTACAGCTCCAACTGTAGCTGGTAAAACTTCAGCAGCAATCAAAAATATAACTAATATAAAAGAGATAATCGCACCTAAAGAAGGCATAAGCAAGGCATTACTTTGCTTAGATTTTTTGGGACGAGGGCGTCTTTTCCCCCTTTTTGGACCAGTTGCCATTGGTTATCTCCATATTCACACAGTAGATGAGGTATAAGCATTTACCTGATAGAAGTCTTTTTGTATTGCAGCCTTACGCAATTAAATTATGGCTAATTATCTAGAATATCATTGGGAGATGAGTTTTAGTAGGCCAAAGATTAATGACTACTCACTAATACCCACAGGAGAGGTAACAGAACATCCATGATTAAAATTGATTTTAAAGATAAAGATTCAAATGATTTTGAAAGTGGAACTAGTGCTGAAGAAATTATTAAGAAAACATACGGTCGTAAGTCTGGTGCTGTAGCTATTTTAATCGAGGGAAATGAGTATGACCTTTCACATAAAATAGTAAATAATTGTAAAATTGATCTCATTAAAGATGATTCTGATGAAGGGCTCTATATTCTAAGACATTCCTGTGCACATCTCTTAGCTCAAGCAGTCACTGAGTTGTTCCCAAATGCAAAACCAACAATTGGCCCACCTGTAGATGATGGATTCTATTATGATTTCTATATGGATCCCATAAATGACGACGATTTAAGAAAAATAGAAAAGAAAATGAGAGAGCTAGTAAAAAAAAATATCGCTATTATAAGAGAAGAACATGATAATAAAACACTTAGAGAAATGTTTTCTAAAAACCAATTTAAAATAGAGATTATGGATGATAAAATTGGTCATGACATCGGCTCATCGGCATACCGCCAAGGCGATTTTGTAGATTTATGTAAAGGACCTCATGTGTCCCAAACATCTAAATTACAATGGTTTAAACTTACAAGTACTAGTCAAGCATATTGGAGAGCCGATTCTAAGCGGGAATCACTCATAAGAATTTATGGGATGTGCTATGCTAATAAAAATGATTTAAAAGAAAGAGAAAAACAACTTAGAGAAGCTGCACTTAGAGATCATAAAAAGATAGGTAAAGAAATGGAACTCTATATGATTAATGAATTAATTGGTAAAGGATTACCCATATGGTTACCAAATGGTGAAATTTTAAAAAATGAAATTGAGAAATTTGCAAATGAAACTGAAGAACTATACGGTTATGAAAAAGTTACAACACCAGTGTTGGGAAAAAAACAACTTTTTGAAGCTAGTGGTCATCTTCCACATTATGCTGAATCTATGTACCCTCCTATGGAAATGGATGATGGTACCTATTATCTCAAAGCTATGAACTGCCCTATGCATCATTTAATTTATAGTAACAAAAAACGATCATATCGAGAACTACCTCTAAGAATTGCAGAATATGGAACTGTCTATCGAAATGAACTCTCTGGTACACTATCTGGTTTGTTGCGAGTAAGAATGCTCTCTATGAATGATGCACACATATATTGTACTCTAGATCAAATTGCACAGGAATTTGCACATAATATCAAAATGGTTCAAGATTATTATAAAGCATTTGGATTTGATAATTATCATTTCAGATTATCATTATGGGATCCTGAAAATACAGATAAATATATTGATCAACCTGATAATTGGAAAACTTCTCAAAACCATCTTAGACAAATTTTAGATGATTTAGGGGTTAAATATGAAGAAAGTATAGGTGAAGCAGCCTTTTACGGACCTAAAGTAGACATCCAATTTACTACACTTTTAGGAAGAGAAGAATCCATGTCTACAATACAATTAGATTTTGCCGCCAAAGAAAGATTTGGGTTGACATTCATGGATGATTCGGGTACTGAAAATAATGAAATATTTGTAATACATAGAGCTCCACTTTCAACACATGAACGGTTTGTAGCATTCTTAACTGAAAATTGGGCAGGCAACTTTCCCACATGGCTCTCACCAATACAAGTACAATTGATAACTATTTCAGAGAAACATAAGAAATATGCAATTCAAGTTGAGAAAAAACTAAAACAATTAGGAATAAGAGTAAAAACTGATTATTCAGACCATACAATTGGTAAGAAAATAAGAATGCATCGCCAAATGAGACCTGCCTATATGGCAATTATTGGAGATGACGAAGTTAAGAATAAAACTATATCTATAAGAGCAAGAAATGGAAACCAAAAGAATGGTGTCTTATTGGAAAAGTTTCTCAAAGAAATTAAATCTGAAAGTTTTTCTAGAAGCAAAACTTTGAAACTAGCTTAATACAAAGTGGCGCAGAGGGAGGGATTTGAACCCCCGAGGGAATTATCCCACCGGCTTTCAAGGCCGGCGCTATACCGGGCTAAGCGACCTCTGCCATAAAAAAGAAAGCCCAAGCTAGATGCTAGGGCTAATTTGTAAGATTCTAAAGGAATCTTATTTGCGGCCGCGGGCCATTGGAGATCTTGCTACATTTCCACCTTTGTCTATGTAGTAAAGAAATCCATCTTCACGCGTAACGCCTGCTGAAGCTACCATTTCTGGGCCTCCACCAGTCTTCTTTCCACCGCGGGCCATTTTGGTCCGCCATACGTTACCATCTTTTCCTAGATAATATAAATATCCAGAATCTTTACTTACTCCTGTGTTAGCTACTACTTCAGCCATTAGTTATTCACCATAGTTACAGGAAGTAGACAGTATATATACTTAACCACCCTATCGTCGAGAAAATACAAAATCATGCAATAGTTAAATTTATATGGTCGGCTGAAGAGTTAGTTACATGGACATGTCTATGAATTTTGATGGCGAGCTGGTAATGGATTTCTTTGTATCAATGTTATTAATTGGTATTGGAGTAGCGTTACTTGCAACTGGAATGTTTACTTCATATTTTGGTGCAGGAAAATCTCAAAAGATAGGTTTTGCTTTGTTATTTTTTGGAATAGCAATATTAGCCTATTTTATTGTATTATATCCGCTTGATGAAAATACATTCATGGAGGCTCTAATATCGGGTGTATCAGTCCTTAGTGGAATGGTAATAGGAATGTTTATGATACTCTTTGTTCTAATGAAAGTAGACACTGTTGATGATTTAGAAGATTTAGACCTTGAAGATCTTGAAGATTTGGATTTAGATGAAGAGTTAAAGAAATTAGAGGAAGAATTAAATCAAGCAGACAATAAGGAGGATGAAGAATGATGGATATCATATTTTCAATGGGACTTGTTGGCTTTATGCTTTCGATGCTCGGTATGGGTTTACTAATTGCTTACTATGGAAGTAGTAAAACCCGAAATGTAGGAGTTGGATTTTTATTGCTTGGCATAGTATTAGCTTATTATCTTGTCGAGATGCCTTCGAACCATCTAGTAGACACAAGTGATGTCGTATTTTGGAATGGAATGTTGGCTTTTATCGGAGGAATGACTGGTGGAATAATCGGAATAGTTATTTTCCTTATAGCTATTATAAAATCATAAAATTGATATTATAATCCCAACATTACTCTAAAATAGAATAACTATTCGTAACTACTGTGAGCTCGGATGATGAACTGTGGAATTCGGGTGAAAACTCTGTCTCAAAAGGCATCCCAGATGAAGATAATGCTTTAGATCTTTCATCACCTTCCCCTGAAGTTAATGAAGATTTAAACTTAAAAAACAAAGAAACAACAGAAAATGATGATTGGGTTACTCCAGCTCTTGAAAACAATGAAGGCATTAATATCAAAGTAATTGGTGCAATTGGAGTAACGGTTATACTTCTTCTAACTGGAACTTTATTCTTTTTATTTGTAGAACAAAATATTGTAGTAAATGTGCCTTATGAAAAATATGAAGAAAAAATTACATATGATATTGAAGGTAGCATAAACTTTGAAAGTACTATTGATATTCCTTTACCTCTAGGGTTCATCGATAATGATGTAATTATTAATGAATTAGACATTATCTTTACTGGAGAATTGAATGCAGGCATTGAAGCCCCATCAACTACAAAAAGCATAAAAGACGGATATGGTAATAACAAAACCGTATTTAAGAAATATTTAGAACAAAATTTAAATGATATTGATGGGACAATAAAGCAAGAAGGAAAAACTGCAAATAATTTAGAAAATGCACAAATTGTTACTTTTCAACATCAATTTATTGATGCTACAGCCCTAGAAGTAATAAGAACTGATATTGAATCTAATGCTTCTTATTCAGATACATTTACTGGAGATACTTGGTACTGGCAAAGTTCAACGGATTGGGTACCTCGTGATAGTGAACCTGGATTATTGCCTCATGGGAATTTGTATATCGGAAAAACATTAGAAGAAGGAACTAAAGGAACAACTGAAGAAGGTGGAATTGGATTTAATTGGGAAGTTCTTGATGGAGGGAACATAAAGGGTGAACAAACTGTACTTCTAAAAATAACTACATCTTATGCTCCACCAGAACCAATCTTGGGTTATACATATCAATATCAATATACTTTTGATTTATATCTATCTGAAAAGAGCAGTCTACCTCTAAAATTTAAATTAAACTTAAATTCTGATGCCAGCTCACCAAGTGGTAAACTATATTCAATTAATTTAGATTACAAGGGAACCTCTTCCGTAATAGATGAAGGATATAAAGCCGGAGAAGTACCAACAACACCATACAAGGACACTTCCAAACAAATGACTGGTGAATTTCAAAGCTGGGATAATGGAGCTCCAGCATTGGGCACTGGAGATTGTAATATAAATTCAAATTTTTCATTAACGACAGGAATACAAAAAGCAAGAAATGAAATTAATGAATTTGATAGTTATATCAAAGATCAAATTGCTAAAGAAGAAGAATCTAGAAAGCCAGTCCAAGCATTTGTTGTTGAAGCAAACTACACTGCAGGACATCTAAATAAGTGGAATTTTACAATGGCACATAATAATGAACAAACTCCAAATGTTGATGGTTGGAGTTTAGAATATGAACTTTTAAAAGATGATAATAATACATTCATTATTTCAGGAAATGAAACTACTGTTGATAATCCTATTCTGACAATGGAAGAAATACCAACTCCTTTGACTATATGCTCTGCTGAAGTAGTTATGACTGACTTTGAAGAAATTTCAGAATGGGCTGAAAATAATCAACTCAGTAATGTTAATTATGAAAAAGTTACGCTCCTTTTAGGACAGAATCTAGTTTCAAAACAAAGCCTTTCTTCTCCTACATCAATTTTAAGCTTTGGAAACCTTGATTTAATAAGTATTATTTCGGATTTAAATAGTGGAAATTTAAATTTGAATGATTACTCTAACAATATTGATGTAGATACTGCAGGCAGCTATGCATATTTCTTGGATAAAAAAGGCTTAGATGAAAATGGAAATAATTATCAGAAAGTAGCTGGCGTTGATGCAAAAGATGGACTCGTATTATTCAATATACAAACAATTAATACAACTTAACCAATATAGTTAACATCTGGCTTATCAACTGCTTCATTTGTATCTATATCTTTTAACTGATTAGTTATTGAATCTACTTGCTTAGCTCTTTCTTCTAATTCTTTGAGATTAATTTTTATACCAAGTAATTTTTGGAGGGATTTTAGAACGATACTAGCTGACTTTGGATCTACCATATATCCGCTAGTCTCACCCATTAAGCAACCACCATGAATACCTTGTAATTTGCCAAGGCCGAGTAATAAACCTGAAGCGCCAACAATTCCAGCCCCTGGTTCACCATCAATAAATTCAACATTTGCTTTCTTAAATGACTTAACTATCTCTTCAGATGTTGCAGCACCTAATACTCTGGGTTCAGGAACTAATTTACCAAGACCGTAGCCTCCAAGTGTATAAATCGTAGTAACTCCTATATCCTTGACAATTTCTATTAACTTTTGACAAATATCATATTGACCTGATGAATCCATTCCTTGATATTCACCAACTAAGAAAAGTAAATCCCTTCCTTTTTTATTCTTATAAAAATATAACTCATTGTTAACTAAATTTACAATTCCATCATCATCAATCAGTACTTGGGGCGGAAAATGAGAGGAATATATTTCCATACATTTTTTTGCTTCAAGCTCTTCAATAAGATGCATTGCTGCTAATTTACCAACATTACCAACGCCTGGAAGCCCTTCTAGAAGAATTGCATCTTTCAATTTAACCTCATTTGTCCAAACAATTTCAGTAAAAGTCATTATTCCTTCCTAAGCATACGTCGATACTTACCATATTTATCTTGAGGTGAATATCTAGGAGGCAAGGGATTTATAGTTGAAACATTGCAATCATTACATTTATCCAAAGTTGTGAACGATTTACAACTTTTACACTGAAAAATTAATGTCTGCATTAAGACCTCTCAAAAGAACCTATACCGCCATCTGCCTTAAAAGTCTTAAGAACTAAATCAACTGCTAATTTCAATTCATCTTCAGCCTGTTTGTAATTAGGAGCTTTAACAGATATACGATATGATGGAGAGCCATTAGAAGATATTTTCAAATGTGTATTTTCATTAACTGCAGAAGGTTGCATCAAAGCATTCTTTACTTTTTCAACACCACTAGAATCATGAGAAACTAAATCAAATTTACCCTCAATCGAAACATAAGGTGGAGTAACATTATCAACTGCAATCTTAATAAAATTATCAACCCATTTGCCCTTCCATTCTTTCTTAAATAACGATTCATCCATTAAAGAATTTTCAAAGGCTGAATACATACTTCCATAAATATTTATCATGTCTGCCTTTATTTCATCAACTAATTTTTCATGGTCCAACTTGGATTGGGATGAAACTAATTCTAAAAGTTTTGAAGCTCTTTGTTCATTTTTCCAGTCTCTTATTTTTTCTTGTTTCCGATGTCCTGAAACTTGACGAACTGAAGCATCGCTAATCTTACTTCCTTCTTTGACTCTTGTTATTTTGGCAACTACCATTTGCCCTTCGCGAATAAAATCACGAATATATTTTACCCACCCTGAAGCAACTTCTGAAATATGTACGAAAGCTTTGCGTTCTGGAAATTCTAATAAATTTAATGTGGCTCCAAAATCTTTAACTTCAACAACTCGCCCTATTACGTATTCACCTTCTTCTGGACTTCCCTGAGGACTCACTCAAGTTCCTCGAGGATTTCTCCTAGAATCTTAGCTTTACCACCCGTTGGCAAGGCTATAGTTGAACCTGTAACTGGATCTGTAACTACTGTATCACATTTATCAAATATAACTACTGTATAATCACTATCTGGGCTTTTAACTTTAAGAAATTTACTACGTGGACCTGCCATTTTACTCCGTTAACTCAAACTTTTTAGCTCTAAAATTTTTCCTGTGGTGAGCTTTACCTGTTTCTGTGCATCTGTATCTTAGATACACTCGCTTAGTAGGTTTTTCTCTGCCTTCTGGTTTTGGCCTTGGAAAACCACCGTAACCTGCTGTAACTCTCCTGAAAAGTCTTTGACCTCTTGCCAATTCAGATGCACGCTTCTTTTTTACAACCTCAACTTCGTGAAGAGTATGCTTCTTTGCAAATGGACTATACATCTTGATTCTTCGTGGTAATTTCATACTATAGACCCCTTCAGGAAATCGTCCGACTCAACGGGTTTAATAAAGCTATCCAGAATGTATTAAGTTATAGCTTTTAGATCTTTATGCTTCATACCAAAGGTCGCTTGCAATAAGGCAAGTGGAAGTTTAAGCCAAAATGAACGTGTAGCTTTACCCTCATATTCACCTCTAGTAAGACTAGCTAACATGCCATACATTGCCGGAGTACGGCCTAATATGAAACCTACACGCATAAAAAAGGAACGATATATTTTATGCTTAGTACTAGCTGCTCTATACATATCACGACTGTAATGAGAACGCCAATATTTCTCAAAAAGTGTCGGATCTCCTTTAGATACTGCTTTTGCTGCTAAACGACCTCCTAATACTGAATGGTTCAAGCCCTCTCCATGTATTGGATTAACATGACCTGCTGCGTCTCCACATAAAACCCATGTTTCACCGGAAACTGGGACATCGAATAGTTTAGGGTCATTGTAAGATGGAATGGCAGAACCAAATTGTTTACAATCTACTACTTCACCAGTATCTGCTAACTTCCATTTACTATTCTCTACAAACTCACCTGGCCACCTTTCTTGCATTAATTTATGTAATGCATCTTTCATTCCAGGTGTTCCTGCATTGTAACAATAGCCTATGTTATAGTGATCACTTTTAGGAAATACCCATAGATAGCCTTCTTTACCAGGTAAAGCTCCAACAATAAATTCAACTTCATTTTCTGTTGGTTTGATATCTAAGTAATATCCTGCAGCTGCAAAAAGATTATCTCGTGATATCTTCTCCATAAAATGGCGGCGAGTAAAACCATTAACTCCATCTGCACCGACAATAAATTTAGCTTTGTATTTTTCATTAATCGTCCAAATATCATCTGCAAAAGTTAAAGACTTGACTCTTTCAACAACATGTCCTGCCCCTGCTTCTTTAGCTCGATTATATAGATAAAAATCCCAATCATCTCTTCTAATTAGTTTACCTTTATTTACTGGAATTTTTAATTTTATTTTATTATACGTAAAAGAAATCGAACTCATTTCACATTCAATTGCACTCTCTGGTGCATCCATCCACTCAATGCCCTTAACTGGTAAACCCCCACCACAAGCTTTTCGGCGAGGATGGGCATGATCAAATAGTAATACCGAAAGACCTCTTTCAGACGCTTCTCTAGCTGCTGATGAACCTGCAGGACCACCGCCTACCACTGCAACGTCTACAATTTCCACACTAAGTTACAACGAACGCAGTAAATTAAGCCACTTATGATTCTGATTGTAATTTAGAATATGATAAAGAACATTTATTGCCAATTATTTCCCTAATAATGCATCCTTGTAAAATTAAATCTTTACTTCCAAGCCGAGACACTACGTAAATTACACGCGGTTCTTCAAAATCTAGAAGAGTATACAGTGGATTTTCAGAACCGAATAACTCTAAATCTGCAGAACCATTGTGATTAACAAGAAATTTATGAAAATCAAAACCTCTACCCTCTATGAAAAGACGGTGTTTAACACCGTCAAAGCAAATATCTGATTCACTCTCTGAAACCATTTCCATAATTAGAAGATATTTACTATCTTGAGGTAGTTTATACTATTTCTTATTTCCAAAAAATTTCATTTAAAACTAAAAATGCAGGGCCCCATTTGAATCTAGACATGATCTCTTCAGCTTGATTTTTATTTCCACATATCATTAATGCACTTGCTATTGCCTCAGCTGTTGTCAATTTACCTATTTTACCTGCATTAACTGGATTAGCAGGTACAATTCCAGGTAAAGAACGAGGTTCTAAGCCCATCAATCTCAATTTTGAAAAAGTCTGATGAGCCATATTCCAAGAACAATCAACTCCAACAATTCCGCCAACTTCTGCAAGAATTGCATCTTCTTTGGATAAAATAATATCTGAAAAGGGATCCAATACTATTCCTTTGGGCGGCAAATTTTTGAATGAACTATAATTCTCTGAATGACCAAAACGCTCTAACCTCTTTGCAGTACATTTTTTAGGATCGTCTTGATCAAAGCAGAGAATTCGAATTTCAAATGACATGTAATGAAAAGTCAACTGGCGGTGCCGACATTGTTAAACTACTCATACTTATAAAGTCTGCATAAGGAGCATAACCTGCTATATTATCTAAATTAATTCCTCCTGATATCTCAATTTCGATATCAGATATTTGCCTTATTTTAGAGGTTGCTTCAGATACATCTTCAATACTGAAATTATCAAGCATTACACGATCGGCATGTGCCTTTGTAGCTTCAAGTGCTTGTGAGATAGTATCAGCTTCAACTTCAACTGTTAAATCAGGGTAAAGTTCTCGAGACTTTCTAACTGCTTCTGTAATGCTATCAGACAATTTCAAATGATTGTCTTTAATCAATATTGCATCATCCAATCTAAATCTATGAGTCATGCCGCCTCCATGTACTACTGCTCTTTTGGAAAATTTCCGAATTCCTGGAACTGTTTTACGTGTAGCTAAAATTACAACATTGGGATTAATCTCTTTAGTAAGTTTAACTAATTTTGAAGTTAAAGAAGCAATGCCGCTAAAATATGATAAAATATTAAGAGATAATCTTTCCACTTTCATGATATCATGAGAATTGCCTTCTAAATTATAAACTAAAGTATTATCTAAAATTGTATGGCCGTCTATGAAATTTGTACTGAAATTTATGTGCATTTTATTTAATAAATTATTAACTAGTTCAATTCCTGAGAGTGTACCTGGGCCTCCAGTAATTTGAGCATTACAAAATGAGTTAGAAAGAACTGCTTCGGTGGTAAAATCGCCTTTACCTAAATCTTCTGCTAACCAATCTTCCAAAATATCTTTCATTATATTACTAAAGACTGCAAATTATAAGGTATTTAGTTTTATAGAAACTAATCTTTCCTTCGGCCATATACTACGAATGTAAAGGCAAGTAAAGAAGCCAAAATACCAAATCCTGGGCTGTCATCTTCTTCTTCTAATACTTCCTCTTCAACAACTGTAGAATCAGTTTCCTTCGCTTCAATTTCGGCAGTCATATCTGGACTTGTCCATTCAGTACCATCTAATGATGTTGCAACAACTTGGAATGTATAATCTCTTCCAGAAAGAGCTGCTGTATCAGGTGATAATGTAATGACTAAAGGAACTGGAAGAGTGCCTACGACCAGGCTCTCTGCGCCCAATGTAGCCCATGTTGGCGCATTAACTAATTCTAATGTTAATGTATCTATACCATTTCCATTATTAGTTATGTTAAGCTTCATTTGTAAAGAAGTATCCTGACTGACTGTCACAACACCATCTGAACCTGTTGCATAATCTATGCTTATATCAAATACTTGTAAAGCGATAACCTGAATTGTTAAATTTACAGTATTCTCATTATCAGAAGAAGTTATAGTAACTATAATATCTCCACTATTAGATTTTGCCGTCATTGTTGTTGGAACTACAACTGAAACTAAAAACTGTCCAGAACTTACGGCGTCTAATGTTAAGATAGGAGTGCTTGACATTGGTGACCACAAGCTAGCTCCTTCTACATTTATATCAAAATTATCTTGACCATTACCTGTATTTGTTACATTAAAACTAAATGTAACATTTGAACCTGGGGCTCCTTCTTTTACATATGTAATCTCAGTTTCAGACCAACCTACTATTGCCATTGAAACTCCATAATGTTGATCAACTGCGACTTCAAATGTCTGACTTGCAGTTTCACTTGGTGAAGAAGTTGATGTTGCCTCCATTGAAAATGAAGCGGTGCTTCCTGCTAATGCATCTGCAGGTATAGTTAATGAAACATCAAAATTATTTGAACCTTGCCAGCCCACTTCACCTGTAGTACTTGGTGTAGCGCTAATTGTCCAACCGGTAGGGATATTTCCTAAATCCCAAACCAAACTAAAAGTGTCTGCAGTATTGCCAAAGTTGCTAACAAATACTGACCAAGTTTCAATTGCAGCCCCTTCGGAAACATCAATATTACGCATTCCTGCACCTGAAACTCCAACACCATACCATTCTGCTGCATTCACTGGAATTACTGTAAGTCCGTAAGGTTGAAAGTAAGGCATTCCAAAAGGATCGTCTGGATTAGTACTAGAAGCTTGGAAATTTAGAATATCTTCACCTGCTTTAACACTTCCAGTTAATTCAACTCTCACTTCCCATGTCTTTACTTCATCAGCTAGCATTCCGGCCAATTGACCACCATAAAATGGATGCCAAGACACATCAGTACTAGTTACTGACCATCCTGAAAGGGAAGAATACTGTAATTGAATATTATCATTTATGTCCATTGGAGAAGTTGTACCATCTGGATTTAAAGTAACTGCAATATTTCTAACTGATAAATTATAGGTATAATTATCACCTTTATCATAAGTATTCAATTCGGATGAAGAAGGGTAATTAGATTCATAGGCTATCCAATTAGTTACACAAACTACAGCAACTATACTAGATTCCATACCATCTGCATTAATTTCTATAGTTAAAGGTACTTCAGAAAAATCAATTTTAGCCCCATCACCAACAAAAACCGAAACATGAACTTGAGATAATGTGTCAGCAGCTAATGACAATGAAAAAGTTCCATTATTACTTTCTGAAGATGTTGAAAATGTTACATTTTGTATCCACCAAGTTGTATCCTGAAACGAGGCTGTTAGTGAAACGGTATCAAAATCTACATCACCATCATTACTTAGTGTAATATCATACTCTGCAGTTCCGTTTACTGAGGCAAAAGAATACTCATTGTAAAAACCTTCCAAAGTAGTATTGAGTGATGCATCTGCCCGAGCTGAAGGTGTGAAAGCAAACGCAGACACAACCATCATTAATATAGCTACAAACGATAAAATTTGTCTACGATTACTTTGCATTTGAACTCCTTACGACCTACGTCTTAGAAGAAGAACTGCACCTAATACTGCAATTGCTGATAATGCACTAAATCCTGGTGAATCGTCTTCTTCAACATCTTCAGTAGTTGGACCAGTACCGGCTCCTTTTTCTGTGACTGATACTGTTAAATCACCTGTAGTTGAAGTAACTGTATTATCTGAAGAAGTTGCAAGAACTTGAAATACAAGGTCTCCTTTATCACCAGATGCTGGTGCATTAATTGTTATTGTAATTGGCTGTGATGTTGCACCTGCACCAACTAAAATAGGATCCTCAGATATGGTAACCCATAATGGAGCATTCACAAGAGACAATGTCACTTGATCAATTCCATTTCCGTTATTAGTAACTAAAACTTTCATCTGAACAGACATTCCTTCTTCAACAGAAGCACTGCTCTTGGCAATACCTGTTTCGTTAACAAAGTATCCTGCTGTTAAATCAAAAACTTGATTAGCTGATACGCTTACTATTTTTGAAACTTCAAAGTCACAATCGTCTTTGTCAGCACCACATCCTTCAGAATAAGCGTGGACCATAATATTTCCACTAACTGCATCCGAACTAGCATCGGCTGGAACTGTTACAGTCAATACATTTTGACCAGAGTCTCCGCTAGCTACTTCAGTTTCAGTAGAGGCTAAATTGGGATTCCAAGTAGCTGCACCCATTACCATGTAAGTGAATGTATCCACGCCATTACCTGTATTAGATACAGTAAAAGTGAAATCTGTATCACTACCTGGATTGGCGCCATTCATCATACTATCTACAGTCATATCCAACCCATAACATTGTGCTATAGTTGCAGAAAATGTTTGTGTTTGTGAAACTGAATCTGTAGTTGACATTGCAGTCATTGAAAAACTCTGTGTTGTGCCTGCTGCCAAACCTGAAGGTATCAAAAAGCCGACACCAAAAGATTCAACTCCATCGTATTTTTTAGGTTCTAGTGAAGCCGTTGTAAAAGAGTCTACACCAGTTACTGTCCAACCACCGGCATTTGTTGTGTCAAAAGTAACATCGAAACTATCTCTGTCATTACCATGATTGAATACAGATATGTCAAAACCGATTGCTGCATCAATATTAGTACATCCATTATCTACTTGCGTAGTACTAGCATCCCAAACATCAGTGTCATCACTTGAAGATGTAACATGAACTGCAGTAAAAGAAGCTATTTCAGCATATAATGAAATAAGAGTTGTAACTGGTTTTCCAGAGGTATCAAATGCGTTAAAAACAATAGTTCCTGGCGCTCCAGTATAGGAAGATGAAAGCTCAATCTGACCTACTAGTTGAATATCTAGTACCAAATCAACAGTCCCATTCGCTGTAATGAAATTTATAGTAGCAGTTACACTTGATTTATCCCAAGAAGGAGAAGTACTATCTATATTCCATCCACCACTGGTTCCTACAAATGTAATGTAAACTGAATTCTCTAAATCAACACCTCCACCATCTGCATCAAGCATAATATTTTCCACAGTTAGAGTATATGTGTGTGTTTCATTTTCTGAATAAGACTGAAGTCCATCGGTTGAATAAATTATCCAATTAGTGATTTTTATCTCACCAGTAGTACTCGTTCCAGTTCCATCTTCATCAGAAGTAACTGTAACAGTCATGTCTCTTGCATCACCTGTTGGGGTGCCTGAAGAGCCCATGAACACTTCAATACATGCCATACTAGTTCCGCCTTCTGTTAAATTATAATCAGTACCGCCACTACAGTCATCAATTGTAGCTGAATTACCACCTTCTAACCAACCATCAAATGCTACGCTGATTGCTACATTATTGTGGGCTGCGTCTGATGCGCTTGATATGTCTACAGTAAATACTGCAGTGCCATTTTCAGAAGCGAAAGAAGTTGCACCGTCATCACCACTAATTGTAGCTTGGAGATCACCTTCTTCTGCACTTGTGACTGGCATAACTAAAACTGATGCAATCATAGCTAAAGTTGCTAAGACAACACCTAAAGTTTTCATGTTTTGTTCCATTTATTTCACCTTTTTTGCGTTCTACATACCCTAGTCTAGGACTTGGGGTAACTTTAGGCATCATAGAACGTATTTAAATAGTTTCTGAAAAATTAGATTTATATCTTTTAAGATATTTTTTACAATTGTAAATCAATTAGGAAGCCTTTTATAGTTGTCTCATTAGCGAAGAACCCCGTGTTTGTGTCGGGGAGTTGGTTAAATTTGAGAGAACATTCAAGATTTGAAAAAGCACGCGTAATAGGAGCTAGAGCTCTTCAGATTTCTATGGGTGCTCCAGTCGATATTAAAGTACCTAAGGAAATTATTGATCCTGTGATAATTGCTCAAATGGAATACGACAAAGGCGTAATTCCAATTGACATTGTAGACCGCGAGAATAAGTGATTATTGAAGACGTTACAATACGTAGAATTATTGATTCAAGAGGAAACCCTACTGTAGAAGCTGAAATCAAGACTGATTTTGGATTTGGAAGAGCAGCAGCGCCTGCGGGGGCTTCAACTGGAACTCATGAAGCTGTAGCTTGGCCTGATGGTGACGTCTCAAAAGGAATAAAATTTGCTGAAGAAAAATTAATGCCGGAACTAATTGGGAAAAGTGTAGAAGAACAAGCAATATTTGATAGTATTCTAAGAGAAACGGATGGAACAAATAATTTTAGAAATATGGGAGGCAATATTAGCGTAGCATTTTCATTAGCTGCTGCAAAAGCTGCTGCAAATTCTAAAAAAATCGCATTATATCATCACATAGGCAATAAAACTGAATATTCACTTCCAGCACCAATGGCTAATGTTTTGGGAGGAGGTGCCCATGCAATTGGAGGAACTGATATACAAGAATATTTAGTTACTGCATTTGATAAAGATATTAACACAGCCATTGAAGCGAATGCAATGGTTCATAAAAAAGTAGGATCTTTATTAAAAGATAAATTTCCTAATATTGCATTGGGTAAAGGGGATGAAGGCGCTTGGGTAGCTCCCTTGGAAAATGTTGAGGCGCTTGAATTAGTTTGTAAAGCTACAAATCAAATTGAAAAAGAAACTGGCGTAGAAATTAGGCCAGGCTTAGATGTTGCTGCAAGTGAATTTTACCATGATGGAAAATATAAATATAAGGAACAAACATTAACACCTGAGCAACAAGTAGATTTTATTTTAGGAATGATAGAAGAATATAACTTACATTCCGTTGAAGATCCTCTTGACCAAGAAGACTTTGAATCATGGGCAAGCCTTACTGAACAAACTGACGCATTAATAATAGGAGATGATCTCTATGTTACAAATTCAGAAAGATTACAGAAAGGCATAGATATGAATTCAACAAATTCAATATTAATTAAACCTAACCAAATAGGTACATTGACTGATACGATTAAAGCTGTAGAATTAGCTAAGCAAGCTGACATGGCGACTGTCATTTCACATCGTAGTGGTGAAACTACTGATGCGACAATTGCCCATCTGGGAGTAGCTTTTGATTCGCATGCAATTAAAACCGGAATTATGGGTGGAGAAAGGATTGCAAAGCTTAATGAACTGGTCCGAATCAGCGAGGAACTCTGATGACTGAAGTCGAAGCAAAAGAACTGCTCATTGACGAGGATACTTTCCTCACCTGTGGAGTCCATATTGGAACAAAACAGAAGAGCAAAGATATGGAACCTTACGTATACAAAGTAAGAGACGATGGGTTACGAATACTTAATGTAAATAAAACCTCAGAAAAAATCACTGAAGCTGCTAACTTTCTCAAGGATTATGAACCAAAAGATGTTTTAGTTGTTTCTGCAAGACAATATGGATGGAAACCTGCAAAGAAATTTGCAGATACTTGTGGATTTACGTGTATTGCTGGAAGGTTTACTCCAGGTAGATTAACAAATCCTGAAATGCAATTTTTCATAGAACCTAAAGTTATAGTTCTAACTGATCCTGCAGCTGATGCTCAGGCATTTAGAGAAGCGATAAACATTAGCGTTCCAGTGGTTGCTATGTGCGATTCAAATAATTTAACTACAGATATTGATATTATAATACCTGGTAATAACAAAGGAAGACGTTCTCTTGCTTTGATTTACTGGTTAATGGCAAGAGAAATATTGAGAATTAATGGTGCACTTGGTTCTGATGAAGAACTTGATGAAACCATTGATGATTTCGAAGCTCCACTAATTTAGATAAAGAGTTTTCTTTTTAACTGCAAAGCCTTAGGGCATTAGTGTGGTTATTCGAACTCCTGTACTTTGTATACTTTTTTGTTAGATTAAGGCTTGAAACGGGCCTATATACTAAAGAAGAATACAAAAAATTATTAACTATCAGAGCTCGAAAACTTTCCAAACGCTACAATATGAAAATATATGTACATGGAAAGCCTCAACCTGGTTTTTTGGCTGCAAATCATACTAGCTATCTTGATCCTGTAGTCGTAATTGCTTTGAAAGCTGGCGGTGCCGTTTCAAAAATAGAAGTAAAAGACTATTTACTTTTTGGACCTATTGCTCAGAAAGTAGGAATGTTGTGGGTAAAACGTGAAAATAAAAAATCCAGAACTGGAGTTATAAATCAATTAAATCAATGGAATGCAGCTAAAGACCCCTTGTGGATTTTTCCAGAAGGTACAACCTCTACATATGGTGATTTAGATCCATTCAAAATGGGAGTTTTCAAGGCTGCTGAAAATACAGGCCACATGATACAACCTCTAGTTTTCTGTTATGATAATCCACTGGTAGATTGGGGAAGAACTGGAAAAGAAAAGGATCTCTTTACTAGTATAATTGATTTTTATAAAGATAATATCAGAACAAATGTATACTGTTTTTGGATGGAACCAATGAAGGTTGGTCCTGGTGAAGCACAAATGAAAGCTGATGAATTGCACAAGAAAATGTTAATATACATAAAACGCTTTGAGAGACCTAGAGATGAGTAAGGAAGATACCATTTACTTCAAGGGCAGAAGAGATAAAGATGGTGAATTATCTCAAGATTCTGAAGAATATCGCAGGTGGAAAGCCGGAGGTAAAACTGATATTGTCCACTTATGTCCTAGAGGTTGTAAAGGTTCTCTAATAGAAAAAGATGAATTCTTAACTTGTAACGGATGTGACGGATTGAAAATTAGTGTGGATAATATGGCTGAAGGTACAAGAAGTGGCCTTGAACGGATGACTGGTGAACATCGTGTGAGAGACGCTCTCTTGCAATTTATTAGAATGGGTAAAGAAAGTGATCTAAATTGTGCCTTGTGTAATAAAAAAATGTCTGAGATTGAACTTCAATATGATCCTAACCAAGTTGCTGACTTTCAATTTATATTCGGGCGGGGCCTTGGACACGGCGGTGATCACCCGATTTTATTATTGATTGAGGCAACTCTGATTTCTATAGAGGTTGTGAATGCAACAAGACATATAACTAAAAAAATTGCAGCTGGTATGAAGAAGAAAGTTACCAGAACAATGACACTTGATGGTTGTTTAAGTTGTGAAAGTATGTGGTTTGATGGAAAGAAATATTGCAGCCCTTCAGGTTCCTATAACCATGAAATTGAACTTATCAATAGATTTTGGACTTCGACTAAAAAATCGGCAGCAATCAACAGATTGGATGAAAAAAAGGCTGAAGATGATGCTGTAAAATTGTTAGAGAAGGAAAAAGAAAAAGAAAGGAAGGAAAGAGAAAAAGAAAGGAAGAAAAGAGAAGCAAAGAAAAAAGAAGAAGCTAGAAGAGCCGCTTTAACTCCAGAACAAAGACAAGCTGAAGATGAAATATTAAGAGATAATAGGCCTTATTGGCAACG
>Ga0208766_1000425_pt1 | contig 23438 bp, 23 predicted proteins | sample ETN01SmetaG_3_FD_185792 | JGI IMG/M metagenome (GOLD analysis project Ga0208766, IMG submission 185792) | Marine microbial and viral communities from oxygen minimum zone, Eastern Pacific Ocean - ETNP2014F12-01SV263 (SPAdes) (version 2) | ecosystem: Environmental > Aquatic > Marine > Oceanic ... | reverse complement strand
GCTGCATGATCTTGAGTTGAAAAAATGTTACATGAAGACCATCTTACTTCAGCTCCTAAAGCAACCAATGTTTCAATTAAAACAGCTGTTTGAATAGTCATATGCAAACAACCAATAATTCTTGCCCCTTTTAAAGGTTTAGTTTCTGAATACTCTTCTCTTAGAGCCATTAATCCTGGCATTTCACTTTCGGCGATCGAGATCTCTTTTCTGCCAAATTCAGCTGACGATATGTCTTTTACTTTAAAATCTTCCATGGGAAAGTTTTATACAGTTAACAATGGATTAATCAAGTTAAGATTAGACACTTGGAAACTTTATTTCTACGATTGCACCATCCTTATCTAATCGATTAGATGCTAAAATTTCACCGTCATGAAGATCAACTAAATTTTTAACAATGTTTAGCCCAAGACCCGAGTGTTCTCCAAACTTATCTGGTCTATTACTATAAAATCTTTTGAATATTTTTGATGTATCCTTCTCTTTAAATCCCTGACCTTCATCAATAATTTTAACTACAATTTTTTTATCTAAAGTATTTGATATATTTACAAAAATATTTTCTCCATCTTCGCAAAATGAAATTGAATTATCTAATAAATTAGCAATTATTTGCTCAATTCTATTTTCTATACCATTAATAATATATTTTTCATTACCATCATTTTCGTAATTGATTTTAATATTTTTTTTGACTTTTTGGATATTATTATAATCGTCTACAACAGATTGAATTATTGGCTCTATATTAATTTGATTCATCTTTTCTTTACTAAGCGCAACTTCATCTTTTAACATCTGGGAATAATCAGTTATTAATCTTTCAATTCTCAAGACATCATGGCTAAGAATATTTAATAATTTTAGTCTTTGTTCAGAGTTGTTAGTGTCTTGTAATATCTCAGAAGCACTTTTTAAAGATGCCAATGGGTTTCTTATTTCATGTACTAGGTCTGTTGAAAAATTTTCAGCATGAGCAACTCTTTTTTGAAGTTCAATTGTCATATCATCTAATGAATTTGATAAAAGACCTAATTCATCATTACGATTTTTTAGACTCTCAATATTTGTTTTGATTTGACTTTTTTCTTTAATAACTTTTGTATAACTTACAAGATTTTGGATTGGTTTAATAAAATATCTACTTAAAACAAAAGAAAAAATTAGAATTACAAAACCCACGGCAATTGCTGTTCTAACAACAAAAGCTTTTCTCTCATCAGTAGCTGCTTTGATATCATTAGCATTTTCTGTAATAGCAAGAAATCCAATATTCGAATTATCTTTAATTACATTTTTAATTGTAATTAATTTAAATTGATTAAGATCTTCCTGTATAAAAGTGTAAGAACTTCCATAAGCATCTGAGTTAAAATATTTTTTTAAAATATCTTTAAAAGATAAAGTTTTATTTTCAGTTAAATTAATATTCTTATTTTTGTTATTTTTATCATTTTCGCTTTTATTTAAACTTTCAAATTCAATTTCATCTAATCTTTTAGAAAAAGATCTTGGATCGAGATCCAGTGTGTCTGTGTCTCCAATAAGATTAAAATCATTATCAAAAAATATTACTCTATCCAAGTTTTGAAATATAAATCGAGTTGAAAATAAAAATTTTCTAATATCATCATCATCAAATTTTATATCTAATCTTATAAGAGTATTGATTGTATTATTTATAACATTTATGTGTTTGACTGATTTCTTTTTAATTAAATTAGGTTGAACATTACTTAAATAAACAAAAGTAAATAAACCAATAATTGTAAAAATTATAAAATTTATGAATAAAAATTTTTTTAATATAGATAGACTTTTTAAGTATTTACTAAACATTAGCTAACATTCCATCTATATCCACTACCATATCTAGTTTCAATAGCTGAAAAATCAGGGTCAATTTTTTTAAATTTTTTACGAATTCTTTTAACGTGACTATCGATAGTTCTATCTTCGATATCTGTATCTTCTCTATAAGCAATATCCATCAATTGTGCTCGTTCTTTAATAATTCCTGGTCTTTTTGCCAACTCTTTAACGATTAAAAATTCTGTTGTAGTTAATTTATCTGGAAGCTGTTTATTATTCCATTCACATTCAAGTTGAGATGGGTCCAATTTTAGTCTTCCATGTGAAATTAAACTTTTATTTTCCTCTAAAATATTATTGGAATCTTTTTTTCTTAACTGAACTCTAATTCTTTCAATCAAAACTTTAATTGAAAAACCTCCAGATTTTTTTACAAAATCATCAGCTCCTAATTTTAATCCAAGCAACTCATCAATTTCTTCATCTTTAGATGTCAAAAAAATTACCGGCAAAGATGTTTTCTTTCTAAGTTTTTTTAGCAATTCCTCTCCATCCATTTTAGGCATCTTTATATCAATTACTGCTAGATCAGGAGGCGTTCGGGTTAAACCAATCAATGCACTTTCTCCATCTATATAAGTTTGAACTTTAAAACCTTCTTTTTCTAAAGCTATACTCAAACTAGTTAGAATATTTCTATCATCATCTATTAAAGCTATAGTTTGTTTATGCATTACTTATATAAAAATACTAAATTGTTCTAAATTGGGCAATCTAATAAAATTAATGAAGCATTCCCCAATTATCTCCAACATTAACATCAACGGTTATTGAAGTTGAAAATGAATGATAATCACTTTGTGCAACACTAGTCATTTCCTCTTTAATTAGTTTGACCATTATTTTTTCATCTTTTTTTGGTACCTCAAATATTAATTCATCATGAATTTGCAAAAGCATTTTAGATTTAATATTTTTTTGCTCTAATAATTTTTTATCCAATCTAATCATTGCTAAACGCATAATTTCTGATGCTGATCCCTGTATAGGTGCATTGATTGCAGCTCGTTCCTGAAAGTTTCTTACATTAAAATTTTTATCGTTAATTGCACTGAAATGAGACCGTCTGCCAAAAATATTATTTACATAACCGCTTTTTCTACAAAACTTAATTGTGTTATCCATATAAATTTTAATTTCAGGAAATTTTCCAAAATATGCGTTTAAAAATTCCTCTGCTTCATAATTTGAAACATTAATCTGTTTTGCTAACCCATATTGTGAAATTCCATAAATAATTCCAAAATTAATTGCTTTAGCTTTTCTTCTATGTTCTTGATCTACTTTTTTAATATCAATATTAAAAATCTGGCTAGCCGTTAATGAATGGATGTCTTCATTATTTTTAAAAGCTTTTTTAAGCTCTTTAACATCTGCTAGATCTGCTAAAATTCTCATTTCAATTTGATTATAATCTGCTGAAATTAACAAATGATCTTTTTTTGCTGCAAAAGCTTTTCTAATATCTTTTCCGTCCTCTGATTTAATTGGAATATTTTGTAAATTTGGATCACTGGATGCTAATCTACCAGTTGTTGTTGCTGCCAATAAAAAAGAAGTGTGTACTCTTTTTGTTGTTGGATTAATGTGTTCTGGCAAAGCGTCAGAGTAAGTATTTTTGAGCTTTGAGACTTGTCTCCAGTCTAAAACTAATTGTGGAAATTCATGTCCTTTAAAAGCTAAATCTTCCAAAACACTTGCGCTTGTTGCAAAACTTCCCTTTTTAGTTTTTTTTAAACCTGTAATCTTAAGATCATTATAAATTATTTCACCTAATTGCTTTGGCGAGGCAATGTTAAATTCCTTTTTTGAAATCTTAAAAACTTTTTTTTCTAAGTTTTTTATTTTTTTTTCAAATTTTAAAGAAAGTGATTTTAAGAATTTACTATCAACTTCAATTCCTTCCATTTCCATAAAGGCGAGAATTTTAATTAATGGCTTCTCAAACATCTCATAAATATTAATCATTTTTTCAAGTTTTAAATTTTTAATGAATCTTTTATATAATCTAAAAGTTATATCTGCATCTTCAGCAGCATAATCCTTGGCTTTATCAATCTCTACATCACTAAAATTTATCTCTTTCTTTCCGGTTCCAACAATTTCTTTAAAAGATATTGTTTTATGCCCTAAATGAATTTCTGACAGTGTATCCATATTGTGTCTGTTTTTTCCTGCATCTAAAACATAAGACATAAGCATTGTATCTTCCATCGATGAAATTGTTATTCCTTGCTTATATAAAACTATAAAATCAAATTTAATATTTTGACCAATTTTTTTAACACTAGGATCTTCTAATAAAGGTTTTAATTTTTTTATGACAACATCTTTATTAATACATTTTGATGATTTATGTCCTATAGGAATATAACCAGCTTTTCCAATTTTTGAACATAAGGAAACACCTATTAAATCTGCTTGATGTGGATCTAAAGAATTTGTTTCTGTATCAACCGCAACCTCTCCTACCTCTTCTGCTTCTTTTATCCATTCATCTATTTGATCAGGGTTATTGATTAAGTGATAATTCTTATTATTAATTGATTGATGTTTTTCTATAGTTTTTGTTTCATTAGATGTGTTTGATAGCTTTGGTTCGCCATATGCAGAAATGACAGAACTTAAAAGTCGGTTAAATTCCATCTCTCTTAAAAATGAATATAATTTATCTTTATCTATTTCTTTTAATTTAAACTCACCTAATTCTCTATTGATTGGAGCATTTTTCATTAAAGTTACAAGCTGTTTGCTAATCAATGCTTTTTCTTTATTTTCAATTAATGTTTCTCTTCTTTTGTTTTGTTTTATTTCATTTGCTGACTTTAAAAGTTTTTCTAAAGTTCCATATTTATTAATTAGTTCGGCTGCTGTTTTAACTCCTATACCTGGAACACCTGGGACATTATCGCTACTATCACCAGCAAGAGATTGTACATCAATTACTTTTTCTGCATCAACTCCAAACTTTGTAAAAATATCATCTTCAGAAATAAATTTATTTTTCATGGGGTCAAAAATACGAACACCTTTTTTATATAACTGCATTAGATCTTTGTCTGATGAAACAATTGTAGCTTTAGCACCTTTCTTGATTATTTTTTCAACATAAGTTGCAATTAAATCATCTGCCTCATAATTGGGTAAATCAACTGAAGGTAAGTTGAAAGCTAGTACTGACTTTCTGATATACTCAAATTGAGGTGCTAAATCATCAGGTGCCTCTGAACGATTAGCTTTATAATCACTATAAATATCATTTCTAAATGTCTTTCTTGCTGAATCAAAAATTACTGCAAAATGGGTAGGTTTTTGTAAATTTTGGTCTGACTTTGAATCTTCAAGAAGTTTAAAAAGCATACTACAAAAACCACTGACAGCGCCTGTAGGTAGTCCATCACTTTTTCTAGTTAGTGGTGGTAGGGCATAATAAGCTCTAAAAATATATCCTGAGCCATCAATAAGGTAAAAATGATCTGTTTTTTGAATTTTATCCATTGAAATATCGTTAAATATTACAGTCGTATTAAAATCTGTATATAAAAAAATTTACTTTTTTTAATATCATTAATTATATCTAGATTATTTTAAAGTTTAATAGTATCATTTAAATATGGAGTTAACTAAAAATATAACTCAAACTAAAATAATAAAATCAGTGTTAGCTATAATACTTGGGTCTATAGCATTAACTATATCAGCTAAAATCAAGATACCTTTTTATCCAGTTCCAATGACCATGCAAACATTTGTGGTTCTATTTTTGGGTGTAAGTCTTGGATATAAAATTGGACTTGCAAGTGTAGGGTTGTATTTACTTGAGGGAATTTTAGGTTTGCCTGTTTTTTCAAATTCTCCTGAAAAAGGTGTTGGATTAATTTATTTTACAGGCCCAACTATGGGTTATTTGATAGGTTTTTTAACTGCAGGCTATTTGGCCTCAAAAGTAAATAGTAAAGACAGTTTTTTGATGGTTTTAACTAAACTTACAATAGCAACTTCTACAATTTATGTGTTGGGATTATTGTGGTTAGGAACTCTTATTGGATGGGACAAGCCAATTATAGCCTTAGGAGCTAAGCCATTTCTACTAGCAGAAATTTTTAAATTAGTACTTTTAGCTTTGATAACTAAACAAATTTTAAAAATTAGAAATTTTATCTAGGCGATCTTTTAGAGAGAATTCTTTGAAGAGTTCTTCTATGCATTTTTAATCTTCTCGCAGTTTCAGAAACATTTCTATTACATAGTTCAAATACTCTATGAATATGTTCCCACTTCACTCTATCTGCAGACATTGGATTTTCTGGAGGAGCAGCTTTTTTTGTAGGATCTGCTAGTAGCGCTTTTTCAACATCTTCTGCGTCAGCTGGCTTTGCAAGATAATCTATAGCACCCTCTTTAATTGCCGCTACTGCAGTTGGAATATTTCCATAACCAGTCAGCATAATTATTCTGCTTTCACTGTTTGTAATTTGAATTTCTTTTACAACCTCTAATCCGTTACCATCTTCGAGTCTTAAGTCTACTACTGCAAAACCAGGCTTCTTCGCTTTAACCGATTCTACACCTCTTTGTACACTTTCTGCTTGAGTAACTTCAAATCCCTTTTTCTCCATTGCTCTAGCTAATCTCTCTCTAAATGGATTGTCATCATCAACTATAAGTAGAGATTTATTATCAAAATCGTTGATATTTTTAAGGACTACTTGTTCTTTCATTTGGCTTATATGGTAATTAGCTAACATAATTCAATACCTATTATTTGCTTTACATTATTAATCTATGGGCTTAATAGGAAGAAATTTTAAAGTTTTTTAGAGATAAAAAGCTTTTTTTTGTTAAATTTTTTTTTGGAGGCATTTTAAATGCAAAAATTTAAATCAGTTGCACAAATAATAAATCAACTGAAACCTGAAAAACCGATATATTGTATCAGAAAGAATTCTATTCGATCTGCAGTAAAATATTTCAATAAAAATTTTCCTGGTAAAATCCTTTATGCAGTTAAGACAAACCCACATCCTGCAGTAATTCAAACAATCATAGATAATGGTGTAGAACAATTTGATGTTGCTTCTATAGAAGAAATTAAAAGCATAAGAAATTTTAGCCAATCAGCAAAATGTTCGTACATGCATACGGTAAAAAGTAGAGAAAGTATTAAAGAAGCTTACTTTAATTACGGTGTAAAAACATTCTCACTAGATACTAAGGATGAACTAATAAAGATTATTGAAAGCACAAATAGTGCGAAAGATTTGGAATTATTTGTTAGAGTTGCGGTTTCTAATGAACATGCTGAAATAGATTTATCAAAAAAATTTGGCGCTTTAAACTCAGAAGCAGCAGGATTATTAAGATTAGTAAAACAACATGCAAAAAAAATTGGACTAAGCTTTCATGTTGGTTCCCAGTGTATGCATCCAATTTCATATTCAAAAGGTATTAATGAAATTGGAAATATAATTAAAAAAACAAAAATTTTACCTGATTACATTAACGTTGGTGGAGGATTTCCAACAATTTATCCAGACTTAATACCTCAATCTATGGATAATTATTTTAATGAAATTAAAAAAGGTTTAGAAAACTTAAAACTTGAAAAATTACCTGAAATAATTTGTGAGCCAGGAAGAGCCTTAGTTGCTGAAAGTGGCTCTACAATTGTAAGAGTTAATTTAAGAAAAAAACAAAAACTTTATATAAATGATGGTACATATGGAACTCTGTTTGATGCAGGAACTCCAAATATAGTTTTTCCGTCTAAAATGATTAAAGAAAATTCTAATAAAATAATATCAAAAAAATTAACTGCTTTTGATTTTTTTGGTCCAACATGTGATAGCATGGATTATATGAAAGGTCCTTTTCTTCTTCCAAATAACATAAAAGAGAATGATTATATTGAACTTGGGCAACTTGGTGCTTATGGCTTAACATTCAGAACTCAATTTAATGGTTACTACTCAGATGAAATCATTGAAGTTGAGGATAAACCAATCATGACAATGTATGACAAAGACATTAACAATGCTACTTTGGTGGCTTAATGTCAGATCATAAAAACCCAGGTCACAATAGTAAAAAAGATTTTTTAAAAAATCCTATTGAGCATATCGATATCACTTCGTTCGACTCTCGAAAAATAATCTCTTCAATGGAAAAAATGTCTTTTGTTTCAAGAGAAACAGCTAACGCTGCAAACATTTATAATGATATGCTGAAAGATAAAGATTGTACAATATTTCTAACTTTGGCTGGATCATCATCGGCTGCTGGGTGTATGAATATTTATAAAGATCTAGTGAAATACAATATGGTTGATGCAATTGTTGCAACAGGAGCATCCATAGTAGATATGGATTTTTTTGAAGCACTTGGATTTAAACACTATCAAGGTTCTCAATTTCAAGATGATACTGAACTAAGAAATAATTATATAGATAGAATATATGACACTTATATTGACGAAGAAGAGCTTCAAATGTGTGATAAAATTATTTGCGACATTGCTGATGGATTAGAACCAAGAAGTTACACATCGAGAGAATTTATTTGTGAAATGGGAAAATATTTAAAGAAAAATTCTAAAAAGAAAGACTCTTTAATCGAAACAGCTTTTGATAATAATGTGCCAATTTTTTGTCCAGCTTTCACAGATTCAAGTGCCGGTTTTGGTTTAGTGATTCATCAAGAAAAAAATCCAAAACAACACATGACTATAGACTCCGTAAGGGAATTCAGAGAGTTAACAGAAATAAAGATTAAATCTAAAGGCTCGGGACTATTTATGATTGGTGGAGGTGTACCAAAAAATTTTATTCAAGACACGGTAATTTGTGCTGAACTATTAGGTAAGGAGGTTGATATGCATAAATATGCTGTACAAATAACTGTTGCTGATAGTCGAGATGGTGCTTGCAGTAGCTCTACCTTAAAGGAAGCAAGTTCTTGGGGGAAAGTAGATATTACAAAAGAACAAATGGTATTTGCAGAGGCAACGAGTGTATTACCTTTGATTGCAAGTGACGCTTATCATAAAGGTAAGTGGAAGAATAGAGTTAGAAAAAACTTTACAAAAATTTTTGAATAAAATTGAAATATCTTTCAAATAAAAATGGATTTCTAGGAATTGACAATAAAGTTAATTTCAAAGAAAAAGTTGTCATAGTTCCATTTGGCCTAGAAAAAACTGTTAGTTATGGTGGAGGAACAAAAAATGGACCAAAAGAAATTATAAAAGCATCACATCAAGTAGAGCTTTATGATGAAGAATTAAATTGTGAACCATACAAAAAAATAGGTATCAAAACTTTAAGACCATTTAAGATAGATAAAAATATCAAAAAAGCACTTGGAAAGATGTCTAAAATTAATAAAGAAATTTTAGATAAAAAACTTTTTCCAATGACTTTTGGTGGTGAACATTCAATCACACCTGGGTGTATTGCTCCTTTTGTTAAAAAATATAAAGATATTTGTCTTCTACACTTTGATGCTCATGCAGATTTACGTGAAAGTTATAATGGAGAAAAATTCTCACATGCCTCAGCTATAAAAAGATGTTTAGACCATCCAAATGTTTCGTTGATTTCTTTTGGTATAAGAAATATATCAGAAAGTGAGATTCCTTTTTTAAAGAAAAACTCATCAAGAATTAATATATTTTGGGCAAAAGATAAAAATAAATGGAATCTTAATAGATTTAAAAAATTAATTAAGAATAAAATAGTTTATCTAACCTTTGACGTTGATGGGTTAGACTCGAGTATTATGCCAGCAACTGGAACTCCTGAGCCAGGTGGATTGTTATGGGATGAAACTTTAAATATTATTAAAATTGCGGCAAAAAATTCAAAAATTGTTGGTGCAGATATTAATGAATTATCGCCAATAAAAGGCTTTAACTCATATAATTTTCTTGTAGCAAAACTAGCTTACAAAATTTTATCTTATAAATTTTTATATTAAGTTTAGATTGGCTTACTAATCTTAAGTAAAATTTTAAATGGCACTAACATTACCAGAGATACAAATATTTTTACTGCTAGATCACCTAATGATAGTGTTATCCAAGGTACACCCGTTGCATAGAATGAAATCGAAAAAAATAAAAAAGTGTCAACTGTAGATCCAATAACAGATGAAGTTAAAGGCGCTATAAACCACTCTTTTTTTCTTAGACTATCAAAAATTTGAATATCTAATAGTTGTGCCACAATAAAAGCAACTCCGGATCCGATTGCTATTCTAATGGAAATTAAATCAGCAAAATCAGTTGAAAATAAAAGTGTAAAAATGATCCCTATAAAAAATCCAAAATATACAATTTTTCTAGCAACAAATTTACCATAGAATCTATTAGCTAAATCTGTAATCAAAAAAGCTACTGGGTAACTAAAAGCTCCATAAGTGAGAATTTCACTTAATCCATAATAATTAATTGGAAATTGAACAAGATAATTTGAGGATAAAACAACCACTCCCATCAAAATTGATAGGGCAATAAAAAGTTTGCTCATTAAGCAGATTTAGCTACAGGCTTCTTCTTAAATGGAGATTTAATTAAAATACTTTTTTTTAATTTTTTTAGTCTTGGTGATAAATTTTTATTTTTAACAGCCTTAAGAAATTCATCGAAGCTACCTTTTTTATCAACAGATCTAACACCAGAATTGCTTACTGTTAACTTTAAGCTTCTCTTCATTAATCCGCTTGTGAATTTTACTTTTTTTAAATTTGGCAAAAATCTTCTCTTGGTCTTGTTGTTAGCATGACTAACGTTATGACCTTTCATTGGGATTTTTCCGGTTAATTCACATTTTTTAGACATAATAATAGTGCCTATATAAGGGGAGATATGGAAAGCGTCAAGTTTAATAGATTTAAGATAGAGTTTTATTTCCTACAATTTCAGTATAATTTTTAACTCCATCTCTAATTAATAATTCTTTTAGGTCTTTTTTTATAATTCCTGCAATATTTGGACCTTTAAAAACCATCCCTGTATATAGCTGCACATAATCTGCACCCGCTGTGAACTTGTCATAAGCTGCCTTACCAGAATCGACCCCACCAACACCTATAATTTTTATTTTTCCTTTTAACAATTTATAAAATCTATTTATTAAAATATTAGATTTTTCTTCAATTGGCTTTCCAGACAAGCCTCCTTTTTGATGTCTTTGGATATCGCTCAGTTTATCCCTTGTAGCATCTGATGTGTTTGAAATGATGATTGCTTTTATTTCATATTCCAAAAGAATTTCAGAAATCAGGTTAACTTGATTTTTATCTATATCTGGTGAAATTTTTACGGCGATAGGAATATTTGATTTTAAATTTTTTTTTTCTGTCATAATAGACTTAAGCAAATCTTGCAATTTATTACCTTCATGAAATGTTCTTAAATTTTCAGTGTTTGGTGATGAAATATTGATTGTTATATAATCTGCATCATCATAGAAAGTTTTTAATCCAATTAAATAATCATTCAATCTATCCTTAGAATCTTTATTGGGTCCAATGTTAATACCAAGTAAGCCCATCTTGTTATTACGCTTAATACGGTCTTTAACAATTTCAGCACCATGATTATTAAAGCCTAGTCTATTAATTAATGACTCATCTTCTATCAATCTAAACACTCTAGGTTTAGGATTTCCATATTGTTTCAAAGGAGTAATCGTTCCAACCTCTACAAATCCAAATCCTAATTTAAATAATGAGTTGTATACCTCTGCATTTTTATCAAAACCAGCTGCCATTCCGATTGGATTATCTAATTCTTTATCAAAAATTTTTGTTTGAAAAATAGGATCATTTTTATTTTCATCAAATACGTTGGGAATTAAATTAAATTTTAATGATTTTATTGCTAGAGTATGTGCTTTTTCAGGATCTACTTTAAATATTAGCGGTCTTAATTTAGAAAACATTATTTTAATTTATTTATTAACAACTCAGTAGTTTCTTTTACACCAAAAAAACTTATAAAAAATCCCATTCGAGGTCCATTTTCATCACCAAAAACTACCTCATATATTAATTTGAACCAATCTCTCAGACTATCTGCATAACCATTTTCCTTTCCTGTGGAATAAATCAAAGTTTGAATATCTTCTGGGGACATTTCATCTGTACATTTTTCAAGAGTTTTCACTAATGCCTCAAGAGCTAGTTTTTCTGACTCATTTGGCGTTTTATATTTTTTCTGAGCTTTAATTACATCATTAAAATATTTAATCGCATAACCAACTAAGTCGTCAAAAATTAGAAAATTTTTTTCAATAATATCTGACTTATATTTTTTAACAAACTTCCATAATAAATCTTTACTATCAGCATTGCTTGTTTCAACTAAATTAAGCAACATTGAAAATGTCATAATCATTTCTTCTTTTGGAATATTTCCATTATGAACATGCCAAACAGGATTCATTAATAACTGCAGCTCATTTTGATTTTTTGATTTTTCAATACAATCTAAATACTCATCTACGGCTTTAGGAACTATTTCTTTATATAGTTTTTTTGCTCTTTTTGGATTTTGATACATATACAAAGATAAACTTTCTGGTGATGCATATTTCAACCATTGATCAATTGTAATTCCATTTCCTTTTGATTTAGAAATTTTTTCACCTTTTTCATCTAAAAATAGCTCATAGGCAAAGCCAGATGGATTTTTCTTTCCTAATAAATTTATTATTTTTGTAGATAAAATTGCACTTTCTATCAAATCTTTTCCATACATCTCAAAGTCAATATCTAAAGCATACCATCTCATAGCCCAATCAACTTTCCATTGTAATTTACAATTTCCATCCAAGATACTTGCCTCTAGTTTTTTTCCCTTATTATCAAAAATAATATTTGATTTTTCTTTATCAATTTCGATAACAGGAATTTCTAAAACATATCCTGTCTCAGGACAAATAGGCAAAAAAGGACTATAAGTTTCTTGACGTTCCTTACCTAATGTTGGAATTATAATATTCATAATCCCTTCGTAATTTTCTAAAATAATTTTAAGTGTCGGGTTAAAAAATCCACTTTTATAAAGTGACGTAGAACTCTGAAAATTATAATTAAATTTAAAGCTATCTAAAAATTTTTTTAACATTTCATTATTATGTTCACCGAAGCTACCAAATTTTTCAAACGGATCGGGAACTTGCGTTAGTGGTTTATGAAGATTATTTTTTAATAATTCTTGATTAGGGACATTATCTGGTACCTTTCGTAAACCATCCATATCGTCAGAAAATGTTATTATTTCAGTTGGAAAATCTGATAACTGTTTTAAGGCATTTACCATCATTGAAGTTCTTGCAACTTCACCAAACGTTCCTATATGTGGAAGACCGCTAGGACCATAACCTGTTTGAAGTGTAATTTTACCTTTTTTTTCTATGAAAGATTTTCTCTCTCTAAGTAATTTTTTTGCTTCAACAAAAGGCCAAGCACTAGTTTTGTCTAAATTTTCCTTTTTAATCATGAATTATACTTCTAAAAATCTTAAATCAGTGGTTTTACTAATTCTTATAGAGTTGAAATTTATTTACCATAAAATAATGTTCTTTCAAAATGTCTAATTATAAAACTGTTTTTTTTACACTGGGAATTTTGCAAATAATTCTTGGTGTATCCATGTTCATACCTATTATTGCTCAATTTGCTTACTCTGAAATAGACTCTTCATTTTTTGGAGCATCAATTGTTACAATAATTTTTGGAACTTTATTTTTTTTGTCAAACTTAGATCATGATAAAAAATTAAATTTACAGCAGGCCTTTCTACTCACTGCACTTTCATGGCTGAGTATAGCAATTTTTGGATCTCTTCCATTTATATTTTCAACAATAGAACTATCAATAACAGATGCATTTTTTGAGAGTATGTCTGGAATAACAACCACCGGCTCAACAATTATTTCAAATCTAGAGTTTACACCAAAAGGAATTTTATTATGGAGGGCCATATTACAGTGGCTAGGTGGTATTGGTATTATTGTTATGGCTATCACTTTAATGCCAATAATGAACGTTGGTGGAATGCAATTATTCAAAATTTCTAGCAATGACTCTTCTGAAAAAATACTTCCAAAATCTAAAGAGATAGCTTTAAGATTAATCTATATTTACTCAGGCTTAACTATAATGTGTGCAATAACTTATTGGTTTTTTGGAATGAGTAAGTTTGATAGTTTAACTCATTCTATGACCACAATAGCTACAGGTGGTTTTTCGAATTATAATCAATCTATCGGATATTTTAATAGTGTTACCATAGAAATATCATCAATGATTTTTATTATTATGGGAAGTTTACCTTTTATTGCCTATATAAAATTTATTAGTGGCGATAAAAAAATTTTTTTAAAAGATATTCAAATAAAAACATTTTTTAAAATTATCATAGCAACCATAGTTTTACTTTCTATTTATTTGTTAATAACGAATAGTGGTAATTTTAGTTTAAGATCAATTTTTTTTAATACGATTTCTATTTTAACTGGAACAGGTTATGTGAGTACCGAATTTGATGGATGGGGAAGTTTTCCATTAACTTTATTTTTAGCTTTAATGTTTATAGGTGGTTGTGCAGGATCAACTACATGTGGAATTAAAATTTTTAGAGTTCAAATTTTATATTTATTTATATCAAATCAGCTTAAAAAAATTATATATCCAAAAGGAGTTTTTGCGATCAAGTATGATCAAAACTCTGTTGATGATAAATTTATTGCATCTATAATTTCCTTTATTTATTTTTACTTTGTAATTTTCTTTATATTAACTGCCTTATTGTCACTAACTGGTCTTGATTTTATTACTGCAATCTCTGGAGCAGCAACTTCAATTTCAAATGTTGGTCCTGGTTTAGGTCCTATAATCGGCCCTAATGGAGATTTTTCATCTTTACCTGATATTTCTAAATGGATTTTAACAATTGGTATGATTTTAGGTAGACTTGAGCTATTTGCAATATTAGTATTGTTCTTGCCATCTTTTTGGAGAAGTTAAAATGATTGAAATAAAAAAACAATCTCTATCAGAAACCTTTTCGGTTTATTTTGATAGAAGAATGATAAGAATACTACTACTTGGGGCCATCTCTGGTTTTCCATGGGTTTTAATTGGCAGTAGTTTGAGTTTATGGCTTAAAGAAGAAGGTCTAAGTAGGTCTACAATAGGATGGGCAGGATTAATATTTGGGGTATATGCATTTAATTATTTATGGGCGCCTCTAATAGATAGACTTCAAATTCCTTATCTTACAAAAAAACTTGGTCATAGACGTGGCTGGATAGTTTTAATGCAAACTGCAATTTTAATCTGCTTGGTCGTTTGGAGTTTAATAAACCCAACAGAAAATCTTGCGCTATTAATTACAATTGGGTTAATCATTGCAATTGCTTCAGCAACACAAGACATAACTGTGGATGCATTAAGAATTGAACAGATCGGTGAAAATGAGGGCAAATCAATGGCTGCAGGTGCTGCAATGGCAGTTGTTGGTTGGTGGAGTGGTTATAAATTAGGTGGTGTAATAGCTTTATTTACCGCTGAATACTTTCAAAATATTGGCATAGCTAATTATTGGCAATCAACATTTTTAATTTTGGGAATTGTAGTAATTTTAATGAATATTGGGCTTATGTTTGTTTATGAAGCTCCTTCAAGTACCAGGAAGGTTAATCAAAAAAAAACTGACCAACTAATTCAGAGTAAACTTGGATCGCAAAATTTTATTACAAATATAATTGCTTGGATAAGTGGAACTCTTGGAGGCCCCGTAATAAGTTTTTTCAAAAAAAATGGGTTTTCAATTGCAATAGGTATTTTAGGTTTCGTGTTTTTATTTAAGATAGGTGAGGCATTTTTGGGTCGCATGTCTATAGTCTTTTATAAGGAAATAGGATTTTCTAAAGGTGATATTGCTATTTATTCAAAAACTTTGGGCTGGATTACAACAGTTATCTTTACATTGTTAGGTGGTCTATTTGTAATTAGATCAGGAGTTTTAAAAGCAATGTTTCTTGCAGGTATTTTAATGGCAGCAACTAATTTATTATTTACTGCATTAGCATGGAGTGGAAAATCGGAGTGGCTATTTGCAGTTGCTGTTATTTTTGATGATATAGCTGCAGCTTTTGCAACAGTTGCTTTTGTAGCTTTTATTTCATTGCTTGTAGACAGAACCTACACGGCTACTCAATACGCTCTATTAGCATCGATAGGAACGGCAGGAAGAACTACACTTGCATCATCATCTGGAGCCTTAGTTGATTGGTTAAATGGTGATTGGGGTACATTTTTTATTCTAACTGCTATTATGGTTATCCCATCTTTAATTTGCTTATGGTTCATTAAAGATAAGTTAAAACTTAGTGAAAAATAATTTTTTTTATAAAAAACAATTTTCAAATATTTACAAAAAAACTTCTAGATTTTCAGAGGTTACTTCGCAAATTCTATATGGAGAAAAATTTAAAATTTTATCTAAAAATAAAAATTGGATAAAAATAAAATCTTTTTTTGATAATTATGTGGGCTATATTAAGAATGAAAATTATGTAAAAAACTATAAACCAACACACAAAGTTTGTAGCTTAAAAGCTATTATTTATAGCAAGCAACATAATAAAACTAAAACTTTTTTACCTTTTGCATCAAAATTTTCAATAATTCATGAAAATAAAAATTTTATACAATTTGATAAAAATAAATGGTTAAAAAAAAAAGATATCAAAAAAATTGATCACAAAGAAAAAAATTTTTTTAAAATATTAAGATTATTTTTAAAAACTAAATATGTGTGGGGTGGTAAAACTTGCAATGGAATAGATTGTTCAGCTTTATTGCAGCTATTTTATTATTATAATAACTCCTTTTACCCAAGAGATACCAAAGACCAAATCAAATATTCAAAAAGAAAATTAAAAAGAAAAGTATTTAAAAAAGGTGATGTAATCTTTTGGAAAGGTCATGTTGCTGTATGTATTAATTCTAAAAAATTAATTCATGCTTATGGTCCAGAAAAAAAAGTATTAGTCATGCCGATAACAAAAACAATAGAAAGAATTGAGAGAACTGCCAATCTGTCTATTAAAAAAATATCCTCAATAAGATATTAACTTCTTCCAAAATCAGGTTTATTAATATCTTGTTTTAATTTAATGATTTTTGTTCTTACTTTTTTAGTTTGAATTAATTTTTTTAAAATTGATTTATTATTTTTTGAATTAATATCTTTTTTAAAAGAATTTAGGTTTTTGATAAACAGATCAATGGCTTTTAAGATATTTTTATTATTGTTAAAAAATATATCTCTCCACATAATTTCATTTGAAGCTGCTATCCTTGAAAAATCTCGCAAACCACCTGCACTATATTTAATCAAATCATAATTTTGTATTTTTTCAAAATCTTGTGCTGACTTGACTAGATTGTATGCAATCAAGTGTGGGAGATGACTTGTTATAGAAAAAATTTTATCATGTTTTTCTGGACTCATAATAACTATTTTTGATCCAATCTTTTTCCAAAATTTATTTAATATAGTTAAATGATTCTTCTTAGTATTTTTCTCTTTTATCAAAACACACCATTTATCCTCAAATATATCTTGCCTTCCATGCTCTGGTCCACTTACCTCAGATCCTGTTATTGGGTGACTTTGTGTCCAAGAGATACCTTTTCTTAAAAATTTTTTAATAATCTTTGAAGACTCTATTTTTGACGAACCTATGTCAGTTATAATAGTTTTGGATAATAAACATTTGTTCATTTTAATAATAAGATTCTTATACTCATTCATTGGTGTGCATAAAATAATCAAATCTGCTTTTACAACTCCGTCCTCTAATTTTTTTATAATTATTCCAGGTAGTTTTAATTTTTTTATTTTTGTAATGTTAGACTTTGATTTCTCATAAATATAAATTTTATTAGCCATCTTTTTTTTTTGAATTCTTCTCAATAAAGATGATCCTAATAAACCACATCCAATAATTAAAATATTTTTCATATTAATTTAATATTTTTTTTGCAGCACTCATAAATGCTAAATTTTCATTTTTAGATCCAATAGTTAATCTTAATTTATTCTTAATGTGATAACCGTCTTCTGTGGATCTTACAATAATTCCTTTTTTTTTTAATCTTTCATAAAAATACTTTGCTGTATATTTGCATTTTTCAAAATCTAAAAATAAAAAATTTGCAGAAATTGGATTTGAAATAATTCTATATTTTTCAAGAAAAGATTTTATTTTTTTTGCATAATATAAGTTATGTTTTATTGAGCGTTCTATAAACTTTTGATCTTTAAGCGACTCAGTTGCTGCCAATTGTCCAAGGTGACTAACATTAAATGGCGGTTTAATAACATTTAATGCATTTATTATTTTTTTTGATCCATATCCCCACCCAACTCTTAAAGAAGCTAGTCCAAATATTTTAGAGAATGTTCTTAATACAAAAACATTGTCTTTGTTTTTAAACAAATCTAATCCTGATTTGTAGTCAGCATTTTTCATATATTCTGCATAAGCATCATCTACTACCAATAAAATATTTTTATTTAATTTTTTTCTAAGGTCTAATATCTCTTTTTTTGTCAAATAAGTTCCAGTAGGATTATTGGGGTTGGCAAGAAAAACGATTTTTGTATTTTTTGTTACTTTTTTGAATATCTCAATGTTTGAAATTTTATAGTTAATTTCTTTTGCAAATTTAACCTTTGCATCAACAATATTTGCATAGATTCTGTACATTAGAAAACTATATTCTGGAACTACAACTTCATCTTTTGGCTTTAAAAATAATTGACAGATCATTTGAATAACTTCATCCGAACCTGCTCCACATATAACTTTATCAGGATTGCATTTAAATTTTTTTGATATTTCTTTTCTTAAATTTTGAGATTTACCATCTGGATATCTCTCTAAATTTAATTTTTTACTATATATGACTTTAGTTGCTTTAGAGCTCATTCCCAGAGCTGACTCATTTGCTGATAATTTTATAATTTTTTTTAGTTTTTTAATTTTAGATTTACCCGGTTTGTAAGGCTCAATATTAAAATTTTTAAATTTTGGAGTGGTCATTTTTTTAATTTATGAGTTCTTTATAGATAAAATTATAAATTTTTACATAGAATAAGACATTTTTTAAAAAAATTGACATAATAAATAACATCTAGTACAAAATTTATGCGCTGATTTAACTGAATTGCGAGCGCTTAAAAAAAACCGCTAAAATAGTTTTTTTTTCTCTCAATTCAAATAATAGCATTTATTATGAATACAGAATTAAACTTAAAAACTCTAATAGTAAAAAAACCACTTAAGCTAGATTGTGGAAAAACTATTAATGATTTTCCAATTGCATACGAAACCTATGGAACTTTGAATGAAAAAAAAGATAATGCTATTTTAGTTTTTCATGCATTGACAGGTGACCAATTTGTAACTGGCTTAAATCCAATTACAAATAAAGATGGCTGGTGGTCTTATGCTGTGGGTCCTGATAAGGCAATTGATACAAAAAAATATTTTGTAATTTGTTCAAATGTAATTGGTGGATGTCTTGGCTCATTTGGGCCAAGTCATAAAGATCCAGATACTCAAAAAGTTTTTGGTACCAATTTTCCAGTAATCACTATTAATGATATGGTAAATGCTCAGAATAATTTACTTGATCACTTTGGTATAGAAAAACTTTTTTCTATTGTGGGAGGATCAATGGGTGGAATGCAAGTTCTACAATTTATTAGTAATTTTCCAGATAAGGCTAAAACTGTAATTCCTATTGCATGTACCTCGAGTCATTCTGCACAAAATATTGCATTTAATGAACTTGGAAGACAAGCGATTGCTGCAGATAGTAATTGGAATGAAGGAAATTATAATTCTAAAGATGCTATACCCAATAAAGGTTTAGCAGTTGCAAGAATGGCTGCTCATATCACATATCTTTCAAAAAAAGGCCTTCAAGAAAAATTTGGAAGAAAATTACAAGAAAGAGAAGATCTTAAATTTGGATTCGACGCTGATTTTCAAATTGAAAGTTACTTGAGATATCAAGGATCAGTTTTTGTAGATAGATTTGATGCAAATAGTTACCTTTATATTACAAGAGCTATGGATTACTTTGATTTAGCTAAACAATTTAAAGGAAATTTATCAGATGCTTTTAAAGAGACCAAAGCTAAATTTTTCATAATATCTTTTACATCAGATTGGCTTTACCCTACTCAGGAAAATAAAGATATCGTAATTGCTTTAAATGCTATTGGTGCTGATGTAGGTTTTGTTGAAATTGAGTCAGACAAAGGACACGACTCTTTCTTACTTGATGTTCCAGATTTTCTAAGTGCTCTTAAAAATTTTATAGATAAATCTTATATAGATAATTAATTATGAAAAATGAATTCAAAGTTATTGCTAATTTAATTGAAAAAGATAAAAAAGTTTTAGATGTTGGATGTGCAGATGGCACTTTGATGAAATTTTTAAAAGAAAATAAAAATATTAACATTAGAGGATTAGAAATCTCAAAAGATAAAGTTCAAAAATGTATAGCAAAAGGTCTAACAGTAATTGAAGGAAATGCTGAGAAAGATTTAATACAATTTCCTGACAAATCTTTTGATTATGTTGTTTTAAGTCAAACACTTCAGGCATTTTTAAATCCTGAACTAGTAATAAATGAATTATTAAGAGTTGGAAAAAAAGCAATAGTTACCATACCTAATTTTGGTTATTGGAAAATTAGACTTCATTTATTGACCAAAGGAACAATGCCTATAACCAAAACATTACCTGATGAATGGTATAACACTCCAAATTTACATATGTGTACAATTAAAGATTTTGTTCATTTTGTGAAATCTAGAAATTTTAAAATTTTCAAATCAATAGCTCTAAATAATGAAAACGTATCATCAATTAATGATACTAATTTAGTTATTAAAAATTTATTTGCTGATCTTGGTATATTTTTAATTGAAAAATAATATGAGAATAGAAATAATCCCATGCTTAAAAGATAACTACAGTTATCTTATAATTGATGAGTCTAATAATACCGCATGTGTTATTGACCCCAGTGAAGCTGGACCAGTCATTAATTTTATTGAAAAAGAAAATATTACTTTAAAATATATCCTAAACACACATCATCATTTTGATCATATTGGAGGAAATAAAGATCTAAAAAATAGATACAATTCAATTGTAGTTGGTTATAAGGATGATGCTAACAGAATTCCAGAAATCCAGGTTTTAGTTGAGGATGATCAAATTTGGAAGGCTGATAATTTTGAGGCAAAAATTATTCATGTTCCTGGTCATACGAGTGGTCATATTAGTTTTCATTTTTTTAAAGAAAAACTAATCTTTACAGGTGACACATTATTTTCTCTTGGTTGTGGGAAAATTTTTGAAGGCACTTATCAAGAAATGTTTAACTCTTTAGGCAAGTTAAAAAGCCTTCCTGAAGACACTAAAATTTATTGTGGGCATGAATATACACTCCAAAATTCTAAGTTTTGTATCAAGCATGAGCCTAAAAATTTAAATTTACAAAATAAAATATTAAGAGTTAATGAAAAGCTTAAAAATAACCTGCCCACTATTCCATCCAGTCTTAAAGATGAAATAGAATGCAATATATTTTTAAGAGCAAAAAATGTTGAATCCTTTTCAAAATTGAGAGATTTAAAGGATAATTTCTAGTTAATACGACTTGACTAAAACCTTGCTACAACTATATTGCGGTAACTTAAATTTAAATTCTTACTATGTCATACGCTATAATAAAAACAGGTGGAAAACAGTACAAAGTAAAAGCTGGTGAAATCCTGAAAATTGAAAAATTACCAGATTCAAAACCTGAGTCTAAAGTAGAATTCAACGAAATACTTGCATATGGAGATGATAAATCTATAGAAATAGGTACCCCACATGTTGAAGGTGCAAAAGTAGAGGCTGATTTAATTAAAAATGGTAAAGATAGAACAATTTTAATCTTCAAAAAAAGAAGAAGACAAAATTCAAGAAGAAAAAATGGTCATAGACAAGAACACACAATGATTAGAATTAATAAAATTTTTTCTAAAGATGGTAAAGTTTTATCTGAAGCAGAAAAAATAGTTAAACCAACTAAAAAAGTTGAAGCTGAAGTTAAACCAAAAAAAGAAGCAGCAAATAAATAAATTAGGTAAGTTATGGCAACAAAAAAAGCAGGTGGATCATCGAGAAACGGAAGAGATAGTGCTGGGCGGAGGCTTGGTGTTAAAAAGTACGGTGGTGAAACAGTAATTCCTGGAAATATAATTGTAAGACAAAGAGGAACTAAAATTTTTCCTGGCGAAAACGTAGGAATGGGTAAAGATCATTCTATTTTTTCAGTAGCAAAAGGTAAAGTTGTATTCAAAAAATCTAAAGCAGATAGAACTTTCGTTTCAGTAAAGCCCAATTAATAGTACAACTTAAATAGATGTTGTATTATGAAATTCCTAGATCAAGTAAAAATTTATATTAAAGCTGGAAACGGTGGTGATGGCTCACCAAGCTTCAGAAGAGAAAAATATGTTGAATATGGAGGTCCAGATGGAGGTGATGGAGGAAAAGGTGGATCAATAATTTTAAAAGCTGAAGAAAATCTTAACACACTTATAGATTATAGATACCAACAACATCATAAGGCACAAAGAGGAGAAAATGGCGCTGGACAAAATCGTACAGGTAAAGGGGGTGATGATTTATTTTTAAAGGTACCACTTGGAACTCAAGTCTTTGAGGAAGATAACAAAACTTTACTATTTGATTTTAATAAAAGAGGAGAAGAGTTTGTCGTTGCTATTGGTGGTAAAGGCGGACTTGGAAATACTAGATTTAAAAGTTCTACAAATAGAGCCCCAAGAAAATTTACTAAAGGTGAAATTGGAGAAGAGTTTACAATTTGGCTTCAATTAAAAACAATTGCTGATATTGGAATAATTGGATTACCAAATGCTGGAAAATCAAGTTTGTTAGCTGCTATAACAAATGCAAATCCAAAAATCGCAAATTATAGATTTACTACTTTAAATCCTAATTTAGGAGTTGCATCTTATGACGATAAAGAAATTACTATTGCAGATATTCCAGGACTTGTAGAGGGAGCTCATGAAGGTGTTGGTCTTGGTATACAGTTTTTAAAGCATATAGAAAGATGTAAATCATTATTGCATCTTATAGATATTACTAACTTAGATTTAAATGAGTCTTATGAACAAGTTAAAAATGAATTAAAAAATTACAGCTCAAAATTAATTGATAAAAAAGAGCTTGTAGTACTTAATAAAGTTGATTTAATAGATGAAGATACTGTTAAAGATGTAATTGATCATTTCTCAAAAGGAAAAAATTGTGAGATAATGACTATGACAACATTGGAAAAAGACTCTATATCTAAAATTAAAGCTAAACTTTTGTCATATGTCTCTTAAAAATTCTAAAATAATTGTTGTCAAAATAGGATCTTCACTTCTCGTTGATAGT
>Ga0208766_1000424_pt1 | contig 23486 bp, 21 predicted proteins | sample ETN01SmetaG_3_FD_185792 | JGI IMG/M metagenome (GOLD analysis project Ga0208766, IMG submission 185792) | Marine microbial and viral communities from oxygen minimum zone, Eastern Pacific Ocean - ETNP2014F12-01SV263 (SPAdes) (version 2) | ecosystem: Environmental > Aquatic > Marine > Oceanic ... | reverse complement strand
GTAGAAGAAATGCATTTTATGAGAAAGGTTGTCGTTGATGGGTCAAATACAAGTGGATTCCAGCGAACTGGACTAATTGCAACTGGAGGTAAAATTGAATATGGAGATAAAATACTTGAATTAGACCAATTATGCCTTGAAGAAGATTCTTGTAGGCATGGTAATGAAAATCATGAATATTTATTAGATAGACTTGGAATACCTCTCCTGGAAATTACTACAAAACCTCAACTAAAGGATAGTAATGACGTACAAAAAGCTGCTAAAGCTATCGGAAGGCTTCTTAGGGCTTGTAACGTCAAAAGAGGGCTTGGAACAATAAGGCAAGACGTGAATGTTTCAATAAATGATGGACAGAGAGTAGAACTGAAAGGGTTCCAAGACCTAACTTCAATGCCAACGGTAGTAGAAAATGAAGTAAGAAGACAAGCTAGCCTGAGCAAAATTGAAAACGTGAATATTGGCCAAACTACTGTCGTGAATGACTGTTTAAAAAACAAAAAAGATTTTGCTCTAGCCCTAAGGATTGAAAACTGGAAAGGAATTTTAGGAAATAAAGAATCTCCAAAAGATCACCTAAGAATGGGAAGAGAACTGGCAGATTATGCTAAAAGAGCTGGAATGAAAGGAATTATGCACAGCGATGAACTACCTGCCTATGGAATTGATGCTAATGAAACAAATCAAATCAAAAGTAAACTTCAATGTAATAAGAATGACGCATTCATTCTGATATTTGGGAAAGAGAAAATGGTTGAAAATGCTATGAGTCTTGTAATTGAAAGAATTGAAACTAACGGAGTTCCTGCAGAAGTAAGAAAAGTCACTTCTGAAAATTTTACTAGATATTTAAGACCCATGCCAGGAGCTTCAAGAATGTATCCTGAAACTGATATTTCTCCTCTGAAAATTAATAATATAAAAATATCGAAACCTAAAACTTTAGATGAAAGAGAATATGAATTACCACTTAATGATGAAGAGTCAAAACAACTAGTGAATAGAGACCTTGACTCTCAATTTAATATTATAAACAAAACATATGAGAACCCAAAATTAATATCTCGTATTCTATTACACACACTACCTCAATTGAAAGATGATGGAGAAACTATTAGTACATATGATCTTGAAAAAGTTCTAGACTTATTCAAGAAGGGTGTAATTGTAAAAGAGGGAATACCTAATGCCCTTATTCAATCAAGCAATAACGAAGAAATAGAAATAAACAGTGAGAATATAGAAGAAGATATTGAAGAATTTATTAACAACTTAATCAAAGAAAAAGAAGTATTCATAAAAGAAAGAGGAATGGGTGCTGTTGGTGCTTTAATGGGTCCTGTAATGTCTGAATTTAGAGGCAAAATGGACGGTGGAGCTATAAATAAACTATTAATAGAGAAAATTAAGGAGATTGTATGATTACAGAAGCTCTAATTTTGGCCGCTGGAAAAGGTACCAGAATGTGGCCATTAACTGAAAATTTACCTAAACCTTTACTACCCTTGTGTGGAAAATCAATCATTGAACACCAAATTGTAGCATTGGAAAATGTAGGTGTCAAAAAAATCAATATATTAATTGGGCACAGGATGAAGGAAATCTCTGATTTACTCGGTAATGGTGAAAAATATAAAGTTAAAATTAATTATATAGTTCAAAGTGAGCAAAAAGGTACAGGTCATGCTGTATCTTTAGCTGAAAAACATATAGAAAATTCTTTTTTTTGCTTAAACGGAGATACTTTAATTGATGAAGAGAATCTGAAATCATTAGCTGAAAAAGATAATGAAATGGCCATGATGGTAACTAATGTTGACGATGGAAGTAACTTCGGTGCCGTTAAAAGTAATGATGGAGTGCTCACTGAAATTATTGAGAAAGGATTTAGCGGCAAATCATCAATAAATGCAGGAATATATTTATTCAATAAAAAAATATTTAAATCTTTAAAATCAGTTAAAAAATCTATTAGAGGAGAAATAGAATTAACTGATGCACTAATATTAAACCAAATTCACATTATTGAATACATAGGATTTTGGAAGGATATTGGAACTCCATGGGACTTATTAACTGCTAATGAAATTTGCATTAATCAAATTGAAAATGAGATTTATGGCAATATAGAAGATAATGTGAATGTAAACGGCAATATTCATTTAGGGGAAAATTCCATAATAAAATCAGGAACATATATCGAAGGACCTCTTTGGATTGGTGATAATTGTATAATTGGACCAAATGCCTACCTTAGGAAAGGAACTGTTTTGTGTGGAAATAATAAAGTGGGTGCAGCTTCTGAAATTAAAAATTCTATATTATTTGAGGGTGCAAAAACCCCACATCATAATTACGTAGGCGATTCTATAATTGGGGGAAATTGTAACTTAGGAGCTGGCACTAAGATAGCAAATTTAAGATTAGACAAAAAAGAAATAAATGTTGTTCACAAAGGTAAACGTGTTGATACTGGCAGAAGAAAATTGGGAGTCATTATGGGAGATAACGTAGCAACAGGAATAAATTCATCAATTAATTCTGGAACAATTATTGGAAATGATACCAATATTGGTCCACATGCCCTCGTCTCTGGGACTTATGAAGCTAAAAGTCTGATAATATAATGCACATTCTTCAAGTAACTCCATATTTTTTTCCACACTTTGGAGGCGTGGAATCACATGTACTAGGTCTTTCTGAGAATTTAATAAAATTAGGTCATGAAGTTGAAGTTGTGACGTCAAGATATAGTCGAATGCCTGAAACCGAGAATCTTAATGGAATTAAAATAACCCGTTTGCCTCAATGGATAAACATGTACAATACTCCCCTTGTAACATCAATAAAAGAATTTGTTAGAAGAACACATGCAGATATAGTACATGTGCATTCACCACCTCCCTTTACTGAAAGATTTGCTGCAAAAGGAGCTAAAGAAGCTGGAAAACCTTTTGTTGTGACTCATCACTGTGATTTAGAATTAAATGGTTTTTTTGGAAATACTGCAGTAAATCTTTATCAAAAATTTTTAGGAAATTACCCCTTAAAAGTAGCTGATAGAGTTATTTCGACAACTGAAAGTTATGCCACTACGTCTCGTACATTATGGGATATTGATGTCACAGTTATTCCGAATGCTGTAGATGTAAATCGATTTAAGCCTGAAAATAACGGTAAAATTATCAGGGACAAATATTCCAGTGATAATGAGCCTTTGGCACTCTTCGTGGGAAGACTTGTACCTCACAAAGGAATCGGAATTTTAATACGAAGTTTGACTTATACTGATAGAGGAAAATTGTTAATTGTCGGAGATGGCCCCTATAAAAAATGGCTAACTAATTTAGTGAAAATACTAGATTTGAGTGAAAGAGTCGTGTTTGTTGGTCCTGTTGATGATTATTGGTTACCTGCATATTATGCTGCTACAGATGTAGTTATTTTACCATCCACATCGAGATTAGAAGCCTTTGGAATTGTTGGACTTGAAGGGATGGCATCTGGAAAACCTCTTATCTTAAGTGATATTCCTGGAGTGAGAGATGTTATTTCTGAGAAAGAGGGATATATTGTAGAGCCATTAGATCCAAACGCAATTGCAGAGGCTCTTGAAAAAATATGGAATGCCCCTGAGATGGCTCGTGAAATGGGAACTAGAGGAAGACAACGAGTAAAAGAATTATTTTCTTGGAAAAAAGTTTCTAAAGATGTTGAGCAAGTATTTAATGAAATATTAACTAAATAATTAATTCTTTATCTATTTGTGAGAGTATCCTTTGATAAGCCTCATAATCTTCACCTTTCTTTTTCAATGCTAAACCTTTGCCATATATCGCCTCAGGAGATAATTTATCTACGCCCAAAGCCATATCAAAGAAATTGCTAGCTTCATCAAAATTTTCCATCTCAAATAATATCCAACCGCCATTCAAAAATCCCACAATTTCTCTAGGATTAGAATTGATAAATTTGTTTGCAAATAATAGAGAATCTGGGAAATTTCCGATTTCAAAAAAACATTGGCTGATTAAAAGGAAATGTTTTGGATTATTAAAATCAAGAAACTCCAAACCTAATTCAGGATCTGTTTGCATTAATTTATGGGCGATAATTTCTTGTGCTTCCGTGGTTTTATCTCTAAATGCCGAAAACTCATTTTTTCTATTTTTTATTTCATCACCGGACAATGTTCTTAACAATAAAATTTGGCCAGTAATAGAATTAGGATCTATTTCTAAACCTTTATCTATTAATTTCCGTGCTTCTACCAAATCATTAAAATCAATTAATACTCGTGCACTTCTAAAATACGGCCTACCTGTTCCTGGAGCAACTGCAATTGCATTCGTATATTGACGGAAACCCTCATGTACTATTCCTGCAGTCTGCAAAATGCGCCCCTTTTCAATCCAATCAAGATCTCTCATCCTATTACGGGACAATACATCTTGGGCTCTCACAGCCTCATCAAAACATTGCATGCCTTGCAAAGTATTTCCTATTTCCATATTTATATCTCCTAATGCAACCCAACATGGAACGTGCTGCCCATCTATTGATAAACCTAAATTGATTATTTGTCTCGCTTTATCATATAGTGCTAATTCTTGGAAACAACGACCTAATGCTTCATGATAATCTGGGTCTTCAGATTCTAATTCTATTGAAGTTTCAATGAATTCTAAACCTTCTTCAGGGCGTCCTAGGCGCGCAAGTGCTCTTCCCTTTGCCATCCACGCATAATGAAATGTTGAGTCTAATTCTATTGCCTTTTCATGGTAATATATTGATTCATCATACCTATGCAAGTGATCTAAAGCATTTCCAATATTATTAACTGCAATTACATACTCTTCATCTAATTTTAATGACTCTTTGTAAAGCTCAATACTTCTCTCATAAAGGCCTTGATTATAGTGGACATTAGCTAAATTATTCCATGCTATTTTGTCACTTGGATCTAAATCCACAGCCCGCTGATAATAATCCTTTGAATCATTTAATCTTCCTGATAATTGAAGAGTATAACCGTAATTGTACCAAGCTACAGCATATGTTGGATCTGATTTCATAGATTCATCATAACATCTTAAGGCTTCATTCCAACGATTAATATTGAAGTTTGCAAAACCCCTATTATTCCATGCTGGCGCATTTCTTGGTTCTAATTCTAAAGATTTTGCATAAGCCTCTATTGCTTCTTCATACCTTGACAGCCTTTGCAGTGAATCACCTAAACGCATATGATATCTGGCTACTTCTGGAGCCAAACTACATGCCTTCTCATAGTAATCCCTAGCAGTACTTGGTGAAGATCTAGACATCTCAAGCATACCTAATCTGTTATAAATTTGAGGGTCATCTGGCGCAAGTGAAGAAGCTTGCACGAATTTTTTTTTCGCTAAAGTTGAATCTCCATTCTCATAAAGAAACTCTCCTTCTTCAATCAGATCTATAACATCCATTATTCACCAATAACTTTTTTCAACCTTTCGATAGCATCTTCTGTATCTTTCTTTAATTTGTCCCATTCTACACCACCATGTTCACTGGAAGATGGTTTATGAATAAGGGCTGTTGTATAACTTTCAAGTGCCTCACGAGGCCTATCTAATAATTCTAATGCATAACCTTTGTTGTGCCAGGCCCAAGCATATTCTTTCTTTAAAGCTAAAGCTCTCTCATAACAATCAAGAGATTCTTCTAACCTATTTAATTGTCTCAAAGTAACTCCCCTATTATTCCATGCACTTCTATTGTTGGGATTAAGCTCTGTTGATGTTTGAAATGCCGTGAGAGCCTCTTTGAGATCTCCAACTCTAAAAAGTGCTTTACCGAGGTTAAACCAACAAATAGAATATTTAGGATTTGATGCAAGTGCCCTTCGATAACTATCAATTGCTTTATGGTTATATCCTAATCTACTAAGTGCAACACCTCTATCATTAAACACAATTTCATCATCTACATCTATGCTTTTCATCAAGGCCTCAGAGGCTTCTTTATACTCATCTAATTCATCATGAGAAATTCCTTTTGCCTTCAAAACTTCGTTGTCTCTAGGTCTAAACTCTAAAACTTTATCAAAAGATTCTAAAGCTTCCCTATATCTACCTCTTTGATGATTAATCTTTCCTAATTGGTAAAGTGCATCTCTATTATTTGAATCTAAACCTAGCAGCTTGCTAAATGAAGAAATTGACTTTGTAAACTCCCCTAATTCTCTATAAATTAATCCTTCTACATATATTGAAGAAATATTATCTGGATTCTCAGATAATGAAACTTGTACGGCATCTAGGGCCTCTTCTAATTTATTCATTCGATAATAACACATCGCGATGTCCTTGAAAAGAATTTGGCGACGCTTAATTCTCTCAGATAAAGTTAATAATGTTTCAAGGCATTGGTCATATTTTTTATTTTTAAAAAAAATCTTAGCCAATTCGTGATTAAAGCTATTATCCTCTGGTTTTAGTTCCAATCCTTTCAGAATACTTTTTTCAGCTTTACTATAATCTCCCAACTTTTTGTAGGAATTTGCCTCTGATTTTAGTGATTTTAGCTGTGATTTTATACTACTACTCACAATTTAGCATAAACCGGTTATAAAAAAAGTAGGGGACCGTGAATTTTATTTAAGTACTAATATCTTGTCAAGAATGTCCGTAGTAATTGATGGTAAATCTTTAACGATTGATAAAGTTGTTGAAGTAGCTAGAAACAAAACTAATGTTTCAGTATCTAGCGACTCATGGAAAAAGATTAATGCTTGTAGAAAAATGCTAGAAGAAAAAATAGATAACCATGAAATTATGTATGGGATAACAACGGGCATCGGAGAATTTTCAGAAGTGACATTGACTCCTGAACAAACACAAGAATTTCAAAAATTGTTGGTTAGAAATCATGCAGCTGGAATTGGTGAACCTATGGATATTGAAATTGTTAGAGGTGCAATTTGTGGACGAATTAACGTACATGCAAAGGGGCATTCGGGTGGTCGGAAAGAAATAACTGAATACCTTAGAGATGTTCTAAATAGTGAAATTACACCTGTAGTCTGCGAAAAAGGTTCTGTTGGGGCATGTGGAGATTTAGCTCCAATGTCACAGATTGCATTAGCATTAATGGGAGAGGGTGAAATGTTTGTAAATGGAAAAATAATTGACTCCAAAACAGCTCTGAAAGATATTAATTTAGTTCCCCTAGAATTGAAAGCAAGAGATGGATTAGCCCTAATTAATGGAAGTAATATCCTTACTGCACTGGCAGCTCTCATACTATATGATGCTGAAAGATGGATGAAAATGCATGACATTGCTGCAGCTATGACATTAGAAGCTTTGAAAGCAAATATGAAGCCATATGACAAACGCATACACACTTTAAGAGGATTTACAGGTTCTCAAAAAATAGCAGCCAACCTAAATCTATTGACTGAAGACTCAGAAATATTATTTGGTAGTGAAAAGAAAGTTCAAGATGCTTATTCTATGAGATCTACTCCTCAAGTTGCAGGGGCTCTTAGAGATTCATTAGAATTTGCACGAAAGCAAGTAGAAACGGAGCTTAATGGTGTAGGTGATAATCCTATCTTCTTAACAAACGAAAAAGAAGTCTTAACTGGGGCAAATTTCCAAGGCAGTCCAGTTGCTTTACCAATGGAAATGGTTGGAACTGGGCTTAGTATGGTGGCTGTTTTATCTGAAAGAAGATTAAACCGGTTAACAAATCCTGCATTGTCTGTTGGATTACCTCCATTCTTAACTGAAAACCCCGGTCTAAATTCAGGGATGATGCTTTCGCAATATACTGCAGATGCATTAATAGTTGAAGCAAAAATACTATCACATCCTGCAGCAAATCAATCTATACCTGCAGCTGCAGATCAAGAAGATTTTGTTTCTATGGGGTTAACTACATGCCAGAAAGTAAGACAGATTATGGATAATTGCTTTGGTGTTTTAGCTATTGAAATGATGGCTGCTGCACAAGCCTTAGATATTAGAGTTAAACAACAAAAACAGAAAACCACTGATGTTAATACTATAAAAATGGGTAAAGGTACTTCTATTGCACACCAGATTATACGTGAGCATGTAGAATATTTAGATGAAGATAGGCCATTATACAGAGATCATAATGCTATGGTAAAATTATTAAAATCTAATAAAATTCTAGAAGCTGTAGAAAAAGGTTTAGATACTAAACTTAATTAGTTATCTTTGAAGTCAATAATTCCTTCTCTTACAATTGAAATTATCAAATCTATTTCTTCAGAGGTTATACCGAAATGTGGTGTAAATCTCAGGGCATTGGTCCCTCCATGAATTACTCCAAGTCCTCTTTTACGACACCACGGTTCCATACCATTAAACCCAACAACGGGTATTTCAGACACCAATTCTGCACTACACAACAATCCAGTCCCCTGCACTTTGAGAACCTCATCAGGAAATTCAAACATAAGATTATTCAATTTGTCAACAAATTCCTTCCCTTTTTCCCTAATATTTAGTCTTAATTCTGGAGTTATACTTTCCAGAACACTTACGGCAGTCTCTAATGCTCGAGGATTAGTAGTCATTGTATTTCCATAAATGCCATTTACATACAACTCTGAGGCTCTTGAATTCATACCAAGAACTGATAAGGGATATTGGCCAGCATTGAGTGCCTTAGACCATGTTTCAAGATCTGGCGCCTCACAGTCTTCAAAACCTTCGTAATCAATAATCGAAAGACAGCCTTGCCCTCTAAAACCAGCCTGAATTGAATCAATTAGTAATAATGAACCATATTTCTTTGTTAATTTTCTTGCTTCATCATAAAATTCTCTAGTTATACATTGACCTGGATTACCTTCTCCCTGAACTGGTTCAATTGCCATTAACTCAATAAATACATTGTTTTTATCTGCATAATTATATACTTTTCTTAGAGCATCTATATCATTTGGGGGAACTAAATACAAATTATCTCTATCCCTAAATGATGCTAAATTCTTATCATATCCGTCCTTACATGAATGTGATATTTGAGCAGGCCTATCAGTTCGGCCATGAAATCCTTGCTCAATGGCTAATAATTTTATTTCTTTACCTTCGTGTTTTCCCCCTGGAGAGGTATGTAGATTAGAATTAACATCTGCAATCCTAAGGCTTACTGATACTGATTCTGAACCACTATTAACACAAAGATATCTATCAAACGGGCAAGAACCCCGTGTATGGCCTAGCTCTTTGTTTAATGCCTCAACAAACCTTTGCTGAGAAAAAGAAGGTGTCATCACATTTGCCATAACCCAATTTTTAGACATTGAAGATATTATCTTCTCTGGACCATGTCCTGAACCTAACATCCCGTAACCACCATTGTCATGTATTACTGCACCATGAGATGTGATTATCCATGGCCCTTGGGCTCCAATCGCTACATAAGGATTTATTGTAGCTGGGGCATAAAAATTCACAAATCCTTCTTGTAAATATTTCACTAATGATGACTCTGATTTCATAAGTATTTCATTACCAACTAATTGTCTAAGTGCTAAATGATAATCAAAAGCCTGTAAAATAGCCTCCTTAAGGCTTGAATCTTGCGCAAGAAAAGACAAAATTACAGAATCTGAAAGACCTGCTGTATCTGAATCACCACTATTATTTCTAATCACTTCTAGCTTAGAAAGATAAACTGGAGAATCATCTGCACTACCTTCCTGTTTATTACCTAGAGCTTGCATACTTTTCTGAACAGATATGGATTATTAAAGGGAGAGGGCCTCGCCCCTAAGTCCCTTTACAAATGTTGGTAATTCTTCTACACAAGATATCTCCTTATTTGTAAACGTTGAAAGTTTACGCCTTAATTGGTCATTTGGTTTCAAATCTGAAGCTTCGCCATATGAAATTAATTGCTTAGCTAATTTATTTCCTGTTTTGTCCCAATCTGTCAAGATAATAAATTTAGTTAACGAACCAAAATTTTGAAATATGCGCTCAACTGTATTTAATACAGAAGTTCCATCATTTATCTCAATAATCTCACTATTTATTTCTAATTTTCGTAAAGCTATAGTATCTCTTTTCCCTTCAACAACAATAGGCGAATTAAGTGATTGCAAATCATTCAGAATTCTCTGAAAATCAAAAAGGCGTTTCTCTTTATTTGATTTCATGCACGTAACTCCTTGCTCTAATATATTATGCAATGTCATATATAATTGAAATGTATCTTACCTTAATTTTTAAGTTAAGGTGCCTTTCACGGGTAATGATTAGAGTTGCAGGGTTAACAAAATACTACAGTGGTAAGCCTGCAGCAAAAGAAATTACTTTTAGTGTAGAAAAGGGCGAAGTCTTTGGATTATTAGGAACAAATGGAGCTGGAAAATCTACAACAATAAAAATGCTTTGTGGATTACTTAAACCAAGTAAAGGTAGTATAACTATTGGAGGTATAGATTTACAGAGAACTCCACTGAAAGCAAAGTCAATAATGGGATATCTTCCTGAAAATCCTCTGCTTTATGATAAACTAACTGGTGCAGAATGCTTAGAACTAATCGGAAAATTGCGGAAATTATCAGCTGATATGATTAAGCAAAGGGTCTCTTATTATGCTAAAACATTGGGTTTAGATGAGCAGATTTACCAAGAAGTAGGAACCTATTCTAAAGGTATGAGACAAAAAATTGCTATTGCAATGACCTTGATTCACGACCCCGAAATGGTATTGCTGGATGAACCTGCAAGTGGATTAGATCCAAGATATACTAAATTACTTAAAGATTGGATTAAAAATCTTGCTGCTAATGGGAGAACTGTCCTACTTTCAACACACATTATTGAAATGGCTGAAAGTCTATGTAACAAAATTGCAATCATTGATAGGGGACAACTTCTGGCTGTAGGCACAATACAAGAAATACTGGCTAGTACGAGAACCAATAATCTAGAAGATGCATTCATCAGACTAATTGGTGATTAGAAAACCTGAACTTTACCTGTTTCTTCTTTACACTTATCTACTATTTTGCGTGCCCATGATAATTTTTGAAGTTTCTTAAAACTAAACTTACCTGTATATTCACCAACCTTTTCAAAATCAAAGCCTACTAAATTAACTAAATCAGCACCCAAGCCTAACGACATCATAAGAGATCTATCTCCATCTGTAAAACCGCCCCAGCAATTAGTATTAGAGGAAGGATAGGTAGTTGTCAAACTTATTGGTTGAATCTTAGTTGAAAACTCAAAAAGTCTAGATAAATTATCTCCGTGACCATGTACTACTATCTCTGAACCCTTTGTGTTTGCCAACACCATATCTGGTAAATGACCATCTAAATCTGTAACTACTATATCTGGAATCAAATTTCTCTTAAGACAGGCTGAAACTGCACCATCTGCAGCGATTAAAACACCATCTGGAATTATTTCATTTGCTGTTATTCCTGCACCAACTATAGTTACTGTATTATGCAATAATAGTTTTGATAAATTTCCTTTAGGTTGATATAACCTAGAGATTAGACGTGACGAAACTTCCTCTCTAGATTTTGAAAAACCAAACTGAGAGTTTATTTCCTCTTGGAAAGGCCACCACCAGTCTATGGCTAAAGACAACTGAATCTAATTATTTCTTAGAATCGTGCCTATAAGGCATTACCGTCTTCGTCACAAGGAACTTCTTCACCTGTGTCTGGATCTATGTAATAGAATGAACCATCTTCGTCTTCATAAATCTCAACTTCATATTCATCGTCATCCCCAAAGTCTCCGAAATCTCCGAAGTTTGCGTCATTCATTGAACCACCTGATGCTGCTGCACTCAGCATGTTCATAATGTTGTTTTCAACTGCGGCTGCATCTCTGGCTTCTTTTGATGATTCTAAAGCATCAATTTTACGTTTAGTTGATTCATAAGATTCAGTCATCTCTGTTAGCTTCTCTAATTGCTCATCGCGTTCCATTGTTAGAATGCGTGCAAGATGCTTTTCAATTTTTGATAAGTCATCACGTGCTGCAACTAAGCGTGCTAAAGATTCGTGGAACCTTTCTGCAACCATTTCTATGTCTGGATCTTCCAAGTCAAGTTGCATTTCCTCTTCCTTCTTTTGGCGTGCTTCTTCAGCAGCCTCTAGCTCTTTGAGTTTATCTTCTGCAGCTATCTCCTGGGCTTTTACCAGTATGCTATTGAAAGCAGCAATATGCTCTTCCAACTTTGTCGCTGCACGGGATGCATCATAAGCGGAGACTTCCATAAGTTCTTCACGCTCAGATATACTTTCCATGCGGCGCTCTACACTCTCTAATCTTTGTCGGTCTCTTTCGTTCATTTCTTCGTCACCTGCTATTTCACCTTGTTGCATCTTGAATGCTGTTCCTGATAAGATTGTTCCTAACAAGAAGAATCCAAGTAAAGCAATTAGGTTGTAAGTATAACCTTTTTCCAATGTTACCATTTCGTCGCCAACGGAAACTGCAACTGTTTGTTTAGTGCTGCCTCCTGAATTATCATATGCTGTTGCTACTACATCAAAATTACCTGATTCTGAATAAGTATGTGTTGCTGTAACTGTTTGTCCAACGAAATCTGATATTTGGAATGATTGTTCTTCTCCATCCCCAAACTCAACAACAAAGTGGGTTACAGTACCATCTGCATCTGTTGGTATTGTAAATGAAAACTGATGCTTTGCACCCTGTACTGGATTGCTCAATGACGGTTCTGCAACTGTTGGATTAGTATTAGCTATTGTAGTGTCGAATGAATGAGTTCCACTTTGGCCATTTGCATCTACATAAACCATACTTGTAGTCCATGTTCCTGCATTAGCATATGCTGAACCATCCCATGAATTATCATAAGTACAGGTAACTCCTGCATTGCTACACTCTGCAAGACCCCAAGAACTCATATCTTCATTAAAAGTTCTAGCATTTAAGGCAAAAGTGTGTGTAAATGGGTTGAAATCAACATTATCTGAAATAGTAAATGATTGATCACCACTAGCTGTAGCCATTATGTCAAATGTAATTGCTTCACTTGCTCCAGCATTAACTTGATATGATGAAGTTGCAAAACTAACTGAATCTGACATAGATGTCACAATAAATGTTGTGGAAACTCCCTTATTTTGAATTGTAGCTGTTCCTTGACCTACTGTACCTTCATTGAAAGTATATGCGGCAGCCCCAGTAATTTCTAATGATCTGGTTGATGAAGCAACTACTACATCATATGAATCACTAGCGCCAGTGTCCATTGAACCTGAGGCCGATAATCCAACAACGGATGATGCTCCACTAGCTGCATCAGCTGGAATTGCTACATCTACTGTTATTGTAGCAAAACTACCTGAAGCTATAGGTTCCACAGATGATGATACTCCTGTAGCCCATATTCCGTTGTATTCTATGGCATATGTATCAAAACCGTTACCTTCATTGGTTACTGTAAATGATAACGTGCCTGTATCACCTGGTTTCAAATCGGTTAAAGTACCTGCTGAAACTGATAATTCATAAACCTGATTAGCTGTAGTAGTAACTTCAGAAGTAGATCCTCCAACAACAGTGAAAGTTACCTTAGAGTTGTCACCTGCGCCTGCATCAGCTGGAACTGTGTGAGTAACGACTATTGTTTCAGAAGCTCCCATAGCTAATGTGAATGGGCCTCCTGCAGGAAGTGCAGTCCAACCCTTAGTAGCTGTAACAGTGTAAGCATAAGTTTCTTCAGCATTTCCTGTGTTCAAAACAGTAAAAGAATAGGTTACAGTATCTCCAGGATTTCCTGAAAGGTCGCTGTCTCCAGTTATATCATGTCCTGTAACTCTATCTACTGTTGTGGTACCGCTTACAACTTCATCATCGACTGTAACATCATTAGTTGCTGTTGAAGTAACACTCCATGTATCTTTAGTACCTGCAAGAGCATTAGGTACTGTTACAGTCACATCAAAATCTGAAGTGCTCTCATAAGCAACCGTAACATCATCAACTGCTGAGAACCAGCCATTAACACTACTAGTTGCAATTGTGTAAGTATCTTCAAAATTACCATTATTAGTTATAGTGTAAGTGTAAGTGCTAGTTCCTGGAACTGTAGTAACATCAGTACTTCCATCTTTGAATTCCAAAACAAAATTACTTGTCTTATTAACTTCAATTGTGCTACCAAAATCTGCTGGAACATCTACACCGTATGAATCAGATACTACGAAAGTTACAGTTCTCAAACCTCCTCTTTCATCTATTATTGCAGCTTCAGCTATAGTAATTGTATAATTAGAATCTGCATCAAAGTTCATGACATCTGCACCAGAGCTAAATTCAACTATTGCTTTAACTGAAAGTGTATCTCCATCATCAGAATTGGCATCATCTACCGTTACATTTATGACAAAATTTGAATCAACTTTCTTAGCTGAACCATCTGAAACAACTGGCAAATCATTGATAGTCACAAAGAATGGAACTGTATTTTCTCCTGTATCTGCATCATTAAATGCTGAAAATTGAACTGCTTGAGCAGCTGCAGCCCATGCAACAGTAGTCGATACAGTGTAATTTTTACCAACACCATTTACACAAAGCCCTGCGTCAGCATCCCCATCTTCGGATAATGCATGAGAAGAGCCACCTACATTTACAGACACTGAAGGGCCAGTTTGTGCTTCCCAAACGCAATATACTACACTAAATTCTATTTCTTCAGATGTAGTTGCTGAAGTTGAACTTACTGAATCGCTTACGAGCCATGGCTTGTCTGTGTCAACTGAAAAAGATGCTGTTCTCTCATCTTCAGCAGGATTAAATCCATCTGTACCACTGACTGTAGCTGTAAGGGCACCACCGAATGCAGTTGTAAATGTTGCTGAATATACTGCACCTAATGTATTATCTTCTCCATCCTCTTTTGTTAAACCGAATTCAGTTTCACAGCTTGCCGGATTACTATCTTCACACACCTCTGCGAAAAGTACGCCATCATGATCATCTAGATCAGTATAAGTTATTGAAATAGTTCTTTCTGAAAAAGGCATGTCGACACCAGTAACTGCGGCATCATCCTCCAATATTGGCAGTGTGTTAACTACAACGCCAGTATCCTGGTTACTTACGAAAAAATCACCTACGCTAGTACTAACTTCGAAACCATACCAGATATTCTCATCACCTGGTGCTGAAACTGTTTGACCTGCAGTTAATGTAACTGGAGTTGTCCAAGTACCGTCTAAATCATTTCCCTCTCCATCAGTCTCACCGTCAACACAACTTGAAACGTCATCAGTACATTCTAACTCTACTTCAAACTCCCAACCTCCATCCGGATCTCCAAAGGTAGCTACAAATGTATCACCAACTATAGATTCTCCATCTTCAGCATCAAATACTATACTAAAGCTCACACCTGACTCGGCATCAACTCGAGTATCGTCCTCTGACTCAAAAGTAGCCCCATTCAAAGTAGCTGCTTGCGAGTTCCCTAATAAGAAAAGGGACAATATCCCAAGAGCCAAAGCCGACATAAATGCAACACGATTATTTATCATTTGTACACCAATTGCGTGAAATTAAAAACCTGTGAAATATTTTCACTGCCTTTAAGTTCAGGTATTGTACTACAATCGCTCTTTATATAAATTTATTTGTGGAAATATAGGTGTAAAAAGAGATAAATATGAGCTTTGATGGATTGCTATTGTAATGTCCACTAATTCCAAATTTAAAATAAACACTCCAGATTCCATTAAATGCATATCATCCTCGAGAGATGGGATGAAAATAGCCTTTGGAGATAACAGCGGAAATATTTCTTTAGCTACGAACGAAGGTAGTATTATTTGGGAAAAAAATATTGATGAGGGCACATACGGAATTGCAATTATGAAGGATGGGAATAGAGTGGTATGCGGTGGTAAAGATTGTAAACTAAGAATGTTTAATTCCTTAGGTAATGTTGAATGGGAAGTTAATGTTGGGAAATCTATTTGGTCTCTTGCTGTAGATCCAAACGGCCAAGTTATTGTAATTGGAACTGGGGATTCAATATCTATGTTTACTGACAGTGGTTCTAAATTATGGGAATATGATACCAGAAGGGCCATGGTGGGAGTAGGCGTTTCAAGAAATGGGACAAATGTAGTAGCATGCGGTGACGAATTTTTGTACTGCCTCGATTCAGAAGGAAACTTGTCATGGAAAAAACAGAGAAGTGACGCCTTATGGGATGTAGATATTGAAAAAGATAGTAATGCAATATTAATTGGCGGATGGGATTGTACTGTTCATTCACTAGATTTACAAGGAAATGAATTGTGGAATTTCGAAACAAAGGGCTATGTTCGCTCAGTGAGGCCTATTGAGAATAGAGGTGTACTTGCGGGCTCACATGATCACAATATTTATCAACTAAATGACAGAGGAGAGGTAGTAAAGGTATTTGAAACAAACAGTGAAATTACATGTGTTTCAACCTCTTTATCAACTGATGTTGTTTATGCTGGTGCTGGAAATAGTATATTAGGGTTTGATGTAAAAGACGGAAGTTCACCTTCTGCATTGGAAGAAACTATAGATGCAAGTCAAATGCATGAAGAAGTTAAAGAAATGCCCTCTTCTTCTGACGAAAACGAAGAATACGAACCCATGTTTGGATTTGGAATGTTTGATGAACCAAGTCCAGATACAACTGAGATTTTAGAAAGAGAAGTTTATAGCCAAAGTGAGACTACAACCTCTAATAGTTATTCAAGTAATTCAGAAAATTATAGCAACAACTACCAGAGTAACGCCTCTTCATATCAAGAGAATAATGAAAATATAGATAAGGGTGGCGAATATAGAGAATTTGCATCTAAAGTTGCCAAGGGAGATGTTGCAAATTATCTAAGGCTGGGTAATGCTGCTTGGGCTGAAAAACGTCTTGAAAGAGCTGCGGAACATTTCCGAAAAGCTACCGAAATAAATCCTGATGAACCTAGAGCTTGGCACAATTTAGCAGTTTGTAACTATCACCTTGCACTCAAACGAAACCCTGATGATGTAGAAGGTGCTGTAGAAAGTGCATTTGAGCCTCTCAAAATTGCAAAAGAAAAAGGCGGTAGTGAATATAATAGTGTAAACAAAACACTGGCCTTTTTAGCATCACAAATTGGAATTGAAGAAGAAAATTAAATCTCCATAATTATTGATTCATAGTAAATATAACTAACATAAAGTATCCAGTCGTTACCTTGATCTACTTCGGTAAATATTTCCGGAACTATAGATGGTGCATCATTGCAAGTAATAGAAGTTGCCCAAGAACCTTGACCTTTTGCACTCGTATATCCATTTTGAAATAAATGCTGCATTACTTCATTTTCAGAACCAAATGATAAAACTAAATCCTCAGGTATAGACGTTAAAACCTCAAAATTAAGTTCCAAATTGCCTGAAGTACCATTTTCTGTTAAATTGAAAATATAATTTGTTGAGACTCCAAGAGAAAAATCATCCGGAAAGAGATTAAGTGAATCTAAATCTTCATCTTCTTCCCATTCTAAATCATAATTTACTGATGTAATATTGTAAGGATATGCATGATTTTGATTTGTCGTTGCTCCTTCAGCAGTATAACCTGCAAATGCAGGAATAGTAATCTGATTCTGAATAAATTCAACGCTATATGTTCTTATGTTAACAAGAACCCAAGTTTGTGATGTACTTGATTCATTACTAGAGTCTCTTACTGTTAAAGTCACAGTATAATTTCCAGTACTAACATACTCATAGTTTGGTCGCATAAGTGATGAAGTCCCGCCATCCCCAAAATCCCATTCAAATTCTAATATATCTCCATCAGGATCGCTAGAGGCACCACCGTCAAAAAAAGCTATACTATTAACTTTAATTTGCTGCCCAAATCCTCCATATGTTGCATCCAAACTTGCTACAGGAGCCTGATTCCTATACAATATCTCTATATCCTTCTTAACTACACCTATTTTACTATCTGCATCCACTACTGTTAAAGTAACTGTGTAAGAACCTTCATCTGTATATGTATGCTTCACTGATTTACCTGAACTGCCTGAGCTATCCCCAAAATCCCACAAAAAATTAGCCCCGCTAGGATTGTTACCTGAGGCCATAAAAGAAATTGAATCACCCTCGACAAATGATTCTGCTAAAATTGAAATCTCAACTCCTTCTAAGGATTCCGGAGTACTATCCAAACAGCCTGGAATCAGCATCATCAATGCAATAATCCATATTTTGCGCACAGTATGGTAAATACTGCTCATTTAATAATTAAGCTACCTACCGATACCCTTTATTAGAGCGTGAAACGGTGGCATGTAGGTATTTTTATGCAAGCAGGACACATGGCATATGACCGCGCAATAACTGTATTTTCTCCAGACGGGAGATTATTTCAAGTTGAATACGCAAGGGAAGCAGTAAAAAGAGGGACCACCACAGTTGGTATTAAATTCAAAAATGGTGTTGTATTAATAGTAGACAAAAGATTAAGCTCTAAGTTAATAGAAGCAGACAGTATTGAAAAAATTTTCAAAATAGATGGGCATGTTGGTTGTGCTACTTCAGGTTTGGTTGCTGATGCAAGAGCATTAGTTGACAAAGCACGTGTAGAATGTCAAGTGAATTCATTTAATTATGATGAAGAACTAGCTGTTGCCTCACTAGTAAAAAAACTGTGTGATTTTAAACAAAGCTATACTCAATATGGCGGTGTAAGGCCTTTCGGTACAGCAATGCTAATAGCAGGAATAGACGCATCTGGACCTCATCTTTACGAAACGGATCCCTCTGGTGCAATGATGGCATACAAAGCTGGTGGAATTGGCGCTGGAAGAAATGAAGTGATGGAAGTTTTTGAAAAAGATTACAAAGAAAACATGAGTGAAAAGCAAGCCATTACGCTTGGTTTGAAGGCACTTTCTGCAGCTAATGAGAATAATCTTAAAGCCGAAGTTATTGAAATTGCAGTTATCAGTTCTGAAAAAGAATTTGGAACTTTAGACTCTGAATTTGTCAATAAAGAAATTAAAAAAATTAAGTAATGGTATCTCTTGAAGATGCAGTAATAGCCAGACTTGAAACTGGCGGGCATCGTTTTGAAATACTTATTGATCCAAATGAAGCCCAAGCTTTCAAAGATGGTGATGAGATTGATTGGGAAGATAGCATAGCTGTAGATGGAATCTGGGCCGATAGTGCAAAAGGAGAACGCTCGCCCGAATATATATTAGAAGATATTTTTGAATCCGCAGATTTAATAGATATTTACAAAAAAATCCTAACGGAAGGCACTATTCAATTAACCTCTGAACAAAAAAAAGAGATGATTGATAAAAAAAAGAAACGGATTTTATCACATATTGTTGCAAACGCAATGAATCCACAAACTGGAGGTGCACATCCTCCACAAAGAATTGAAAATGCAATACTTGAATCTAGATACAACTTTGATCCAATAAAAAGTGTTGAAAGTCAGGTAGAAGATATTGTAAGGAAAATAAGGCCACTCATTCCTATATCATTTGAAAAAGTTAAAGCTGCGGTAAAGATTCCTGCCATCTTTGTTGGAAAATGTTATGGCCAAATGTCAGGACTTGGGACCATAGAGAATGAAGAATATCAAAACGATGGAAGCTGGATAGGTATTGTGAAAATGTCTGCTGCTTCTTTTGACGAACTTGAAAATTTATTAGGCTCTATTACAAAAGGGGCTGCCGAAATAAAAATAATTTAGAAACAAATCTTCATATAGGGCTAAGTTTGGAAAGGATTGTTATAATTGAAAAAATAATGGATGATTCATATGAGCGGAGAATCAAAAAATAATAAAAATAGTGAGAATTCTAAAGGGTTCGTACTTCCTGGAGATTTACTAGATACTAAAAGTAAACCAGGTAAGGGAATTTTTAGAAAAGATGGACGAGTTTATTCATCAGTTGTAGGTTACTCAAATGATAGAAGTGGATATGTAAATGTCAACGCAATAAAAGGTAGATATAACCCAAAAGTAGGTGATAAAATTATTGCAGTATGTGCTGAAACTGGGCCTTCTGTTTGGAGAATGAATATCGGATCTGCGTTTAATTCAACACTTCATCATAGTGAATCTGGATGGAAAGTACCTTTCGGAGATACTGCAAGGTTTTTAGCAATCGGCGATGCTGTATGGACTGAGGTATTCATGGTTGATGCTGCAGGTTCACATCAAATAAGTTTAAAGAAAGATGATTGTAGAAAATTATACTCTGGAACTGTAGTCCAAGTAGAACCTACTACAGTACCAAGAGTAATCGGAAAGCAGGGATCTATGATTACTGCTATACGTGAAAAAACAAACACCCGTATTCAAATAGGTCAAAATGGATTTATTTGGATTGATGGGAAAGGGGAAGATATTGCCAAAGCTCAAAAAGCTATGGAAACAATAGATAGAGAAGCCTCCTCAGAAGGTTTAACTAAAAAAATAGAGAAATTATTGGAGAAATAAAATGGCTGGCCAAACAGATATGGAATTAATTAAAGACGGAGTCCGTCTAGACGGAAGAAAACCCGATGAACTAAGAGAAGTAAAAATCACTGCAGGTGTTTTAGATAATGCAGATGGTTCTTGTTATCTTGAATGGGGTAATAACAAAGTTTATGCAGGTGTATTTGGACCTATGGAATGTCATCCTAGGCACAAACAGAAAGCTGATAGAGCTATTGTTCAAGCAAGGTATACCATGGCACCTTTCAGTGTTGATGATAGGAAAAGACCTGGATTAGACCGAAGATCAAGTGAGATTTCTTACATTGCTTCACAAGCTTTTGAAAAAGTAGTTATGGTGGAAGAATTTCCTAAAGCATCCATACGTGTAGACATGCAAGTCGTAGAGGCTCATGCAGGTACACGATGCGCTGCAATAACTGCAGCATCTGTTGCTTTAGCTGACGCAGGTATACCAATGAGAGATATGATTCCGGCATGTGCTTCTGGAAAAATCAATGATATTGTTGTCCTTGATTTAAACAAAAAAGAAGATAATTATGGACAAGCTGATTTACCTTTAGCCATAATTCCAAGCACAGGTGAAGTTGTTTTACTGCAATTGGATGGACACCTAAGTCCTGAACAATTCGAAGAAGCTATGGACTTAGCAACTAGCGGATGTATGGATTTATACAAAATAATGAGAGATGCACTAGACAAAAGCTACGGAGGTAAGAAATGAGTAGTGATAGTGTTTCAAATCTAATGAAAGGACATATGGAATCTTTAGCTGCAGAAGGTAAAAGAGCAGATGGAAGAAGCATAAATGAATTTAGAGATGTTAAGATTAAAACGGGTATGATTAATACCGCAGAAGGTTCTGCATTGGTCCATCTAGGAAAAACTAAAGTCCTTTGTGGGATAAAAATGTTAATTGGAACTCCATATGGGGATTCACCTAAGAGTGGAACTATGATGACCACCACTGAATTAGCACCGTTAGCAGATCAATCTTTTGATCCAGGACCACCAAGAGAACAATCCATTGAATTATCTAGAGTTGTAGATAGAGGAATTCGTGAATCTCGTATGATTGACTTTGAAGCTCTTTGTATAGAAGAAGGAGAGAAAGTTTGGACGGTCTTTATCGACTTATATATTTTAGACAATAAGGGAAATTTATTTGATTGTTGTACATTAGCTGCAGCTGCTGCATTGTCTAATGCAAAAATACCAAATGTCCAACATGGTGTCGCTGATGAAGATGTTGATTTACCTGTTACATGCTGGCCAATTTCATGCACCTTCGGAAAACTAGGCGATAAAGTTATCTTAGATCCTACCTCAGATGAAGAAGCAGTTATGAGTGCAAGGCTTACTGTGGCTCACGATGAAAATGGAAATTTACGAGCTGCTCAAAAAGGAATGAATGGAGCATTTACGGATGCTGAAGTTAGAGAAGCTGTTAAAACTGCAAGAAAGAGCGATAATGTTTTACGTGAGGCTCTAAAAGGTATATAGGATGAGTCAAGGTACAAAGAAGGTTGGAAGTACTGGCAGATTTGGACCAAGATATGGTGTTTCTGTTAGAAGACGCTTAGGTGCTGTTGAAAAAAAACAGAAACAAAAGTTTGAATGTCCATCTTGTTCTAAGACTAATGTAAAAAGAATATCAACCGGAATTTACAACTGTAATAGCTGTGATTATCAGTTTGCTAGTGGTGCTTATTATCCAACAAAGGAGGACTAAATGGTTAACTACAAATGTGCTTCTTGTGGCACTAGATTAGATATGGACTTAGAGGTCTTAGGTCTTACTTGCCGCGTATGTGGTGAGAAAATATTTTACAAAATCAGACCATCGACCAAAAAGACTGTAGTTTCTGATTAATGAAAGCTCATGTTAGCTTAAAAATGGGAGCAAATTCCAAACACATTGCCAGAGCATTAATGGATGAAGCTAAAAATGGACTACCAAAAGTAGAAGTTGAAGTTATTCCAGCCGGAGAAAAAGTGAAAATAGAAATTGAAGCTGAAGATTTTACAAGTTTAAGAGCTGCACTAAATTCCTTTTTGGGCTGGGCTTATTGTGCAGATGGAGTTTTAGAAAATGGATGAAATAACTGAGGCTAATATTCAAGAAAAAATTAATCTTTTTCAACAAATGCAACAACAAGCACAAGCACTTACACAACAAACTTCTCAAATTGAAATGTCCATTAATGAAATTGAAAGAACAATAGATGAGATTAAAGATACCAATGAAAAAAACACCTTGTATAGGGCAATCGGCTCAATTATGCAAAAAGTTGAAAATGTTAAAGACTTGAAAAAAGAAATGAAGGATGAAAAAGAAACCTTAGAAATAAGAAATAAGAGTCTAAAAAACCAAATAGATAATTTGAACAAGGAGATTGCTACTATGCAAACAAAATTAACTCCTATCGTTCAAAGCCTACAGGATAATAAAAGTCAAAATGCTTCTGAATGAAACTTCCAAAAAACTATTTGGAAAGAAATTATTATTACTTATTCATCACCATGCTGATGTAGATGCTGTAGCTTCTGCAATTGCATTACAAACTGTATTCAAAGAAGCTATAATTTGCGCTCCAGATGGAGTTAGCTCACATGGCCAAAAAGTTGCTGAAGCTAATAATATTGAAATAATACTAAAATCTCCTAAGGAATGGGACGGTACTGTTATTGCCTTAGATAGTCCCAATCCAGAGCATTGTGGGCCAGTTCCCAAGACTGACCATATTATCGTAATTGACCATCATACAAAAATTGAAGGATGGCCAGTAGGAACTGAAATAATTCATCAGCCAAATAAAACAAGTACTGCTGAAATAATTATTCAAATAATGAATGAATTAGGATTGAAAATTAACAAAAAATGCGCAAATGTACTACTTGCTGCAATTTATACCGATACTGGCCAATTTAGACATGCAAATAATGAAACCTTTGGATCT
>Ga0208766_1000421_pt1 | contig 23533 bp, 20 predicted proteins | sample ETN01SmetaG_3_FD_185792 | JGI IMG/M metagenome (GOLD analysis project Ga0208766, IMG submission 185792) | Marine microbial and viral communities from oxygen minimum zone, Eastern Pacific Ocean - ETNP2014F12-01SV263 (SPAdes) (version 2) | ecosystem: Environmental > Aquatic > Marine > Oceanic ... | reverse complement strand
ATAGCAAAACTTGGTTTGCTAAGAACATTTCAGCAAACAAGAATTTATGGAAAATTAAACTGTATAGACAATATGCTTATTAGTCACAAAGCAAGTGATTCCAAAATTCTTTCTGTGTTTTCAAAAATTCCTCCAGAATTAAATGAAAAAGCTGCAAATTTATTAAATTTTGTTGGACTATATCAAAAGAGAAAATTAAGAGCAGGAGATCTTTCTTTTGGTCAACAGAAATTGCTTGAGCTTGCAATGGCTTTAATGAATGAACCTGAAATGCTTTTACTAGATGAACCTACAGCAGGAATTAACCCAACTTTAATTAATGGAATAATTGATAGACTTATTAAAGTTAATAAAGAATTTGGTATTACTCTTTTAGTTATTGAGCATAACATGAAAGTGATTATGCAATTAGCGCAAAATATTTTTTGCTTAGCACATGGAAAAATGCTGGCCAACGGAACACCAGATCAAATTAAAAACGATAAGAAAGTAATCGATGCTTATCTTGGAGCACAATAATGTCTAATCAATATGAAGTTTTAGGAAAAGCACCTGGACCAGAAGAGTTAAAAAAACTATCTCCAGAGAATAATCACATAACAATTAAAAAAATGTCTGCTGGATATGGAAAAATGGAAATACTTCACAATTTAGATTTATTTGTAAGTAAAGCACAATCACTATGTTTAATTGGTCCAAATGGAGCCGGAAAATCTACAATACTTCATTCAATTTATGGATTTACAAATATATTTTCAGGAAATATTGAAATAGATGGCAAAGATATAACAAAACTTACACCAGCAGAAAAATTAAAATCAGTTGGTATTGCTTATATTCTTCAAGACAATTCTGTTTTTCCAGATATGACTGTAGAAGAAAATTTGCTTATGGGTGGATTTATTAAAGACAAAACAGAAGAATCTTACGAAGAAGCTGAAAAAATTTTTCAAAAATATGAAAGATTAAGAAATAGAAGAAACCAACCTGCAAAAGTATTATCCGGTGGTGAGAGAAGATTGTTAGAAATTTCAAGAGCGCTTGTTATGAAACCTTCAGTATTGTTGGTTGATGAACCATCAATAGGTTTAGAACCAAGATATATAGACATGGTATTTGATATACTTAGCGATCTTCAAAAGAATGAAAAAAAAACAATTATTATGGTAGAGCAGAACGCTAAAAAAGGATTAGAATTTGCAGATATAGGATATGTTTTAGTTTCTGGACAAACAGCAATAGCAGGAAAAGGAGATGATCTTTTAAGCAATCCAGATGTCGGTCGCTTATTTTTAGGAGGTTAATGACAAACCCAGTTAGTCACATTCAAAATATTGAAGGACTTCAAATTTCACAAAACAAAAAATCACAAAGAATAATTGATATTGAATTTAAAGATGAATTAATTGACAAGTTGATTTTCCCCTTTCATAAGTTTGATGTTACAGCTCTCGAATACAAACCTTTTACAAGATTTACAATTGCCAAGAGTCTTGATGATTTAACTGGAAATAAACTAAGTAGGTTTTTAAATTTAATAATTAGAGATAGAAAAACCGGTTGTATAGTATTTAAAACAAATAACAAAAATAAAAAAATAAATGATATTTTTTTAACAAAACTATCTACAGCAATTTCGTACTTAATAGGTATTCCAAATCATGATTCAATGATGGGTAAATTTTATGCAAGGTTTCATGTTAAGCATAATGATGCTAGTGATTCATATTTAAGAAAGGCATATACAAATATGGATCTTCACACAGATGGTACTTATGTAAAAGAAAAAACTGATTGGATCTTAATGACAAAGATCGAGGAAAAAAATGTTCAAGGTGGAGAAACTTCACTTTTACACCTTGATGATTGGGAGCATTGTGATGAATTATCAAAAGACCCAGTAGGAAGACAAAGTTTTGTTTGGAGTTCTCCTAAGAGCAAAAATGTTGATTATAAAGTTGAACATCCAGTTTTTTTTGATGATGAAAAAGGCAGACCACAAATTTCTTATATAGATCAATTTCCTGAACCTAAAAATATGAAACAAGGAAATTTTCTTCAAAAACTTTCAGACTCACTTGAGGAAAGTAATAACAAGATAATAACGAACCTACCCCCAGGATCTGCATTGTTAGCAAATAATTATTTTTGGTTACATGGAAGAAAACCGTTCAAAGAAAATAAGAATTTAAGCAGGGAATTATTAAGAATTAGGGGATCTTTTTTTACTAATTAGTTTTAAAAAGTAGTTTATTATAAAAACTTACATTATATATTGTCATTCATTATGAAATTGGGTTTTATAGGAACAGGCAAAATTACATCATCAGTTGTAACAGGTATTTGTAGATCTAATATATCTTTTAAAAAGATAATATTATCCCCTAGAAATAGAAATGTTGCAAAAAAACTTAAAAGACAATTTAAAAAAGTTTCAATAGCAAAAAATAATCAAGAGATAGCTAATTCATGTAACTGGATTTTTTTAGCAATTACTCCAACAGTAGGGCAAAGAATAATTAAAAATTTAAAATTTAAATCAGGGCAAACAATAGTAAGTTTTATTTCAACAATGACTTTGCCTCAACTTAAAAAAGCCATTAAGGTAAAAGCAACAATTGTAAGAGCAATACCTCTTCCACCAATTTCATTAAAAAAAGGCCCAGTTCCAATGTTTCCACCTAATAAAAAAGTTAAAAATTTTTTTAATAAACTTGGAACCACAGTTGAAATTAGTAATGAAAAACTTTCAAAAAACTTTTGGTCTACTTCAGGAATGATGGCTCCATTTTATGAATTGTTAAGCACTATGTCTAATTGGTTAGTTAAACGTGGTGTTAAAAGAGACAAAGCTCAAAAATATATCACTTCCCTTTTTGTAGCATTATCAGAAGACGCTGTTGTTAATTCTAATAAAGATTTGAAATATTTAGTAAAAGAATCTCAAACTTCAAGAGGACTTAATGAACAAGGAGTTAAAGAGTTAAGAAAAGCTGGTTTCTATAGAGCAACTGAAAAAACATTAAATAGTATTCTTAAAAGATTAAACAAAGTATAATTTTCTATGCAGTCTGATTCAAATATCCTGCAAATAGATAATCTTTCAAGGTATTTTGGAGGTCTTGCAGCAGTCAATGATTGTTCTTTAAAAATAAAAAAAGGATCTATCACTGGAATAATAGGTCCAAACGGATCTGGAAAAACTACATTATTTAATTTAATTGCTGGAAATTTAAAACCTAGCGAAGGAAAAGTATTGTTTTATGATGAAGATATAACTGCAATCCCTTCATATGAATTATTTTCAAAAGGTATATTGAGAACTTTCCAAATTGCTCATGAATTTACAAATTTGACTGTTTTAGAAAATTTAATGATGGTACCTGGTAATCAATCAGGAGAAAAATTAATGAATGCTTTATTAAAACCAGGTATTGTTAAAAAAGAAGAAGTAAAAGTAAAAGAAAAAGCATTAGAAGTTATTAATTTTTTAAATTTAAAACATTTATCCAACGAACTAGCCGGAAATCTTTCAGGAGGACAAAAGAAATTATTAGAATTAGGAAGAACAATGATGGTTGATGCAAAGCTAGTGCTTCTCGATGAAGTAGGAGCGGGTGTTAATAGAACTTTACTGAAAGAAATTGGCACAGCCATTTTAAGGTTAAATAAAGAAAAAGGTTATACTTTCTGCATGATCGAGCACGATATGGATTTTATAAGTAGGCTATGCGACCCGGTTATAGTTATGGCTGAAGGATCAGTTTTATTTGAAGGAAAGGTTGAAGAAGTTAAAAAAAATGAAAAAGTAATTGAAAGTTATTTAGGTAGAGGAACCAAAATAAATAAAGGAAATAATTAATGCCATACTTTGAAGGAAAACAAATGACAGGTGGGTATGGTAATGGTCCTGATATAATTACTTCTTGTTCTATTAATGTAAATAGAGGTGAAATAGTTGCAATTTTGGGTCCAAACGGTGCTGGTAAATCAACTGCAATGAAAGCTATGCTGGGATTGCTTAATTTAAAATCAGGATCTGTTTTAATTGATAATCAAGATATATCAAACTTAAGCCCACAAGATAGAGTTAAAAAAGGAATTTCATTTGTACCACAAACTAGAAATGTTTTTACAGGCTTGACTGTCAGAGAAAATTTAGAAATGGGAGCATTTTTAAGGAATGAGGATTTAAATAAAGTAATTGCTGAAATTTATGAATTGTTTCCAATTTTGAGTGAAAAGAAATCTCAATTTGTTGGTGAGCTGTCAGGAGGCCAAAGACAACAAGTTGCACTTGGAAGGGCTTTAATGACAAAACCATCGGTACTAATGTTGGATGAACCAACAGCTGGAGTTTCACCAATTGTAATGGATGAATTATTTGATCATATATTTAAAGTAAAACAAACGAATGTTGCCATCATAATGGTTGAACAAAATGCAAAACAAGCACTAAGTATTTCTGACAGAGGTTATGTTTTAGTTACAGGAGAAAATAAATTTGAAGGTTCAGGAAAAGAATTATTAAATGATCCTGAAGTAAGGAGATCTTTTTTAGGAGCTTAATATGGATTTTATAAATGCAATTGTCCTTTTGCTTAATTATATTTTTGTACCAGCACTTGCTTACGGTTCACAACTAGCAATAGGTGCAATATTTGTTACATTAATTTATGGCATCTTAAGATTTGCAAATTTTGCAACTGGAGACATGATGTCATTCGGGACCATGGTTGCAATTCTTTTTACTTGGTATTTTCAATCTATTGGTATTTCTTTAGGAATCTTACCAACAGCTTTAATAGCCATTCCTTTTGCAATAATTTTTATGATTTTGTATATGCTTACGATTGATAAATTAGTTTTTAGCTATTACAGAATTAAGAAAAGCCCCCCTGTACAACTTGCAATGGTAAGCATTGGAGTGATGTTTGTTACTCAAGCAATTGTTAGAATTATTATAGGTCCTTTTGATAGAAGATTTTTTGATGGTGAAAAATTTATATTAAAAGCCAATGAATTTAAAGAAATGACGGGATTAAATGAAGGACTGACAGTTAAATCTACTCAAGTCATCACACTGGTAATAACAATTATAGTAGTTTCAATTTTATTTTGGTTTTTGAATAAAACGAAAACAGGAAAAAGTATGCGTGCTTATTCTGACAATGAGGATTTAGCCTTACTGTCAGGCATTGATCCAAAAAAAGTAGTAATGATTACCTGGATTATTGCAGGAATTTTAGCAACAATAGGGGGTGTGCTTTATGGACTAGATAAAAGTTTTAAACCTTTTACTTATTTTAATAACATGCTACCAATTTTTGCTGCAGCCATAGTCGGTGGAATTGGTAATCCTTTCGGAGCATTTTTAGGTGGCTATGTAATAGCTTTTGCAGAAATATTAATAACATATGCTTATAAAAAATTTTTCACTTATATTCTTCCAGAAACTTTAGAGCCAGATTCATTAGTACAATTATTATCAACAGATTATAAATTTGCAGTCTCATTTTCTATCTTAGTAGTTGTTTTGTTATTTAGGCCAACAGGAATTTTTAAAGGAAGAGTATTATGAGAGAATACAAGAATGTAATTGTTGCTTACTCAATTATGATTTTATTAATAATTCTAGTAGGCGTATTTCAATCTTGGAGTATTGCCTTATCAATATTAAATTTTTGTTTAATCTCAGCAGTAATGACAATGGGAGCAAATATACAATGGGGTTATGCGGGCCTGATCAATTTTGGAGTTATGGGATATACTGCGCTTGGTGGATTGGCTGCTGTTTTAGTTTCTGTAGCACCAGTTGAAGAAGCATGGTCAGCGGGAGGAACAAATATAATTGTATGTCTTTTTATAATAATAGGAATGATATTTTCTATAAGATATATTTTAAAAAAATTTGTAAAATCAAAAAAAAGAACCTATGGAATTATATCTTTAATTGTAATAGGGCTGGTTTTACTAAGACTTGTATCTGAACCCGGAATAGAAAGTATAGAGGCAGTAGATCCAGCTAAAACAGGATTTCTTGGTGGTCTTGGGATGCCAATTTTATTTTCGTGGATAGTTGGAGGTTTTTTTGCAGCAGGGTTAGCATATATTGTTGGAAAAGTTGCACTTGGGTTAAGAGCTGATTATCTTGCAATTGCAACATTATTAATTTCTGAAATTGTTATTGCGGTTATTAAACATGAAGACTGGTTAACAAGAGGAGTGAAAAATGTTATTGGACTTGAAAGACCAGTACCTTATGAAATAGATCTTCAAAACACTCCATGGTTTATAAATTTAGTTGAGAAATTTAATTCAGGAAAATTAAAATTAATTAATTCTGTTACTGAAAGACAAGATGTTTTAAACCAGTTAGTCATTGATGCATCATCAGTATATGTAAAGCTTTGTTTTGCCGGAATGTTTTTAATTGTTGTAATAATTTTATTAGTTATTACACAAAAAGCTCTTTATTCACCGTGGGGAAGAATGATGAGAGCAATAAGAGATAATGAAGAAGCTGCAAATGCAATGGGAAAAAATGTAGTTAAAGAACATTTGTTAATCTTCATATTAGGTTCTGCAGTAGTAGGAATTGCAGGCGCAATGATGGTTACTCATGATGGTTTATTCACACCAGGAAGTTATAGACCAATGAGATATACATTTCTTATTTGGGTAATGGTTATTGTGGGAGGGAGTGGAAATAATTTCGGAGCTATTTTGGGAGGTTTTGCAGTTTGGTTTTTATGGATTGAAGCAGCACCAATTGCATTATTTTTAATAAATTTTTTTACATCTCATTTACCAGACACTAATGTTATTAAGCTTCATTTGATTGATAGCGTTCCTTATTTTAGATTTTTGATGATGGGTATTGGACTATTGCTAATAATGAGATATCGTCCAAAAGGAATTATTCCTGAAAAGATAAATATTAAATAAATATACACATGATTTATATTTTAATGGGTTTTGCACTAGGTATTTTTTTCTATCTCGCTGATAAATATATTTTTTAATGAATAAAAATCTTTTAATTCTTACATTAAGTCAAATTTTTAGCTTTACTGCTGCTCCAGTAACAGTATTTTTAAGTGGAATTATTGGTTCTCAAATTAGCCCTTTAAAATCACTCTCTACTTTACCAATGTCAATATCGGTAGTTGGGATAGCTATAGGTGCAGTCTTTGCAACAAAAGTTATGAGTTTAATAGGAAGAAAAGCTGGATTTATTTCAGCATCAATTGGAAATTTTTTATTTTCTATATTGGCAGCTTATTCAATAATGGATCAAAACTTTATTCTATTTTGTTTTGCAAATTTTTTTATTGGTGTTGGTATGGCTTTCACGCATCAATATCGTTTTGCTGCAGCTGAAAGTGTTGAAAAAGATAAAGTACCTAGAGCAATTTCAATAATTTTATTAGGTGGAATTGTTTCAGCGTTTTTAGGGCCAAGCATGGCAAATTATGGAAAAGATATTGTTACCGATCAATTATATGTTGGATCTTATTTGTCACTTGCTATTTTAACTATTATACCTGCGATTTTCTTTTTATTTTATGAAAATATATCAAAATTAGAGTCTAATATAAAAAGATCAGGAAGAAGTGTTTTAGAATTAATTTCGCAACCTAGATTTTTACAGGCACTCGTAGCTTCAGCATTTGGATATGCAATAATGACATTTTTGATGACGGCAACTCCATTAAGCATGCATGTAATGGAAAAAATGAGTCTAAGTAAAACAGGTTTGGTTATACAGTTTCATGTTGTAGCAATGTTTCTACCATCTTTGATAACTGGAAATTTAGTCAAAAAATTTGGTCATAGCAATATAATGTATGCAGGAGTATTTCTTTACAGCATAACTATAATAGCAAGTTTCTTTGATCAAACTTATTATAATTATATGTTTGCATTAATTTTTTTAGGTTTAGGTTGGAATTTTTTATTTATATCTGGCACGAGTTTACTAGTTTTAACTTATAAAGAAGAGGAAAAATTCAAAGCTCAAGGATTAAATGATTTTATCGTATATTCTGTTCATGCTACTGGTAGTTTATCAGCTGGAGTTTTAATTATGCTTACTAACTGGAAAATGATGAATTTACTATGTATACCCTTTTTAATAATCATTATCCTAACTACTTTGAGAGCAGATATATTAAGTAAAAAATAAAAAAACCTCAGCAGTTTTTTACCGCTGAGGTTTTAAATTAGATATTATCTTTGTTTTTTAGTTTTAAATTTACCACCTTTGACTTCTTTCTCTAAGAAAGATCCAAAAGCTTCACCTACTTCAGTAAATTCTACTCCTGTTGCACCTTCGTAGTTTATATCTTTTCCTTTAGCTAAAAGATCTAATGCTTTTTTAAGCTGACCTGGATAAATTTTCTTTCCAGGAGCATTAGCTACAGACATAACATTTTGTTGAATTGATGATCTGTCTGCTTTGCCACCTGCTTGCATAGCAAGAGTAATTAAAGCAGCTGCATCATATGATTCACCAGTATAAGGTCCAGAAGAGTCAATGCTAGCAGCGCTTGCTACTTTTTTAAATACACCAGCACCTTTTCCTGTTGAGCCAGGAAGTGATCCAAACGATTTGTTTAAATCTTTTCCAAAAGCATCAGTTAAAGAGTCTCCGATCATACCATCTGATAAAATAAATTTATCAAATGCTCCCGAATCTAAAGATCCTTGAATGATTCCTTTTCCTCCTTGGTCTAAGTATCCAATTACAGCAACAGCATCACCACCAGCAGAAGCTAATGTAGCAACTTCAGCTGAATAGTCCGCTTTACCATCTTCGTGAGCAGCCATAGTTGTAACTTTGATTCCGTGAGCTTTAACAGCAGCAGAGTAAACATCAGCTAAACCTTTACCATAGTCATTGTTTGTATAAGTTATAGCAACACTTTTTACTCCTCTATCTTTCGTGATATTTGCTAAAATTTGTCCACCTCTTGCATCTGAAGGAGCAGTTCTAAAGAAATAACCATTGTCTTTAAGATCTGTTAATCCTGGAGATGTCGCAGATGGTGAAATCATAACTACTCCATTTGGTACAGCAACATTTTTTGCTATAGCACCTGTAACACCTGAACAGTCAGCACCCATGATAGCAACTACACCACCTGATACTAAACCTTCAGCCGCAGAAGTAGCAGCAGCAGAGTCAACGCAAGTTGAATCAGCTCTTTCTACCGATATTCTTTTTCCTCCAAGTAATGAACCTGAATCTGAGGCTTCTTTAAACGCAAGCTCAGCAGACGCAGCCATTGCAGGAGTAAGAGATTCAATAGGACCAGTAAATCCTAATATGATTCCCATTTTAATGTCTGCAAATGTATTTGTTGTCATAGTCATCACAAATATAAAAGCAGATAAAATTATTTTTTTCATTTTTCCCCTAATTTGTTAACAATTTATATAAAACTAATTTAATGATGATTAAATTATTTTTTCAATAGCAAAGTTGTTTTTATTTTACAAGCATTACCCCATTGTGAACGGGTCAGACATGGGTTTTTCTGATGAATTATACCAAGTTGTTTTGATTCTAGTATATTCTTTAATAGATTCTATACCTGCTTCTTTACCATAACCACTATCTTTGATACCTCCAAAAGGAGCCATTGGAGAAATTAATCTATAAGTATTTACAAATACCATACCAGCCCTAACTGATTTTGAAACTCTCATCGCTCTTGCAAAGTTCATTGTATAAACCCCAGAAGATAAACCGTATTTATTATCATTCATTTTATTTATAGCTTCTTCTTCAGTTTTAAATTTCATAACTGATAGAACTGGTCCAAAAAGTTCATTTTCTGCAGTAGGTAAATTATGATTTTCACACTCAATAATTGTTGCTGGAAAATAATATCCTTCATTAGATATTTTTGACCTTTTACCCCCACATCTTAATTTTCCGCCTTGGTCAATTGTTGATTTGATATTTTTTTCAATTATTTCTAATTGTTTAAAACTATTTAGTGGACCCATTTGTGCATCTTTATCCATAGGGCTACCAAGTTTTATTTTTTCAGCTTTTTTTATTAATTTATTTAAGAAGTCATCATAAATATCTTCTTGAAGATATAATCTTGATCCTGCAATACAACTTTGACCACTTGCTCCAAAAATTCCTGCAGTTATTCCGTTTAATGCATTTTCTTGATCAGCGTCTTTAAAAACAACCACAGGACTTTTACCACCCAACTCTAAACTAACTTGTGATAAGTTTTCTGCTGAATTTTTAATAATATGTTTTGCTGTATCGGGACCTCCGGTAAAAGCAATTCTTTCTACTAAATTATGAGTAGTTAGAGATTTTCCACACGGTTCACCTAGTCCTGTAATTACATTTACAACACCTTTTGGTATTCCAGAATTTTCTACAAGTTTTGCAAATTCTAATAAAGTTACTGGGGCGAGTTCTGAAGCTTTAATAACAACAGTATTTCCCATTGCTAAAGCTGGGGCAAGTTTCACAGCAGTTAATAACATTTGTGAATTCCAAGGAATAATTGCAGCAACAACTCCAATTGGAATTCTTGTTGTAATTACTTGCATGTTATCTTTATCTATTGGAACAACTGTACCTTCAACTTTATCCGCAAGGCCTGCAAAGTAATCATAGTATTCAGCAATATAATTAGCCTGTGTTTTTGTTTCTCTAAATAATTTTCCAGTATCAATTGTTTCAATTTTTCCAAGATGTTCTGCATTTTGTCTTAGCTGTTTAGCAAGTTCTCTTAAATATTTTGCTCGATCTCGCGGGTGTATTTTAGACCAAGAGTTTTCAAAAGCTTTTTGTGCTGCATTAACTGCTAAGTCTACATCTTTTTCATCAGCTTCAGGCACCGTAGCCCAGACTTTATTGTTTTCTGGATTTAAAGTTTCAATTTTTTTACCAGATGATGATTCAATCCACTTACCATCTATGTACATTTTATAATTTTTAATTTGACTCATTTGTTATAAATTTTTCAATATTGATATTAACATCATCGCTGCATTCAATACTACATAGATGTTTGCCTTTATTTATTTCAATGTATTGAGAGTTTTTAAGATCACTTGATAGATTTTTTGACATTTCAGGAGTAGATCCTGGGTCAATAGATCCAGTCATAACAAGTGTTCTAGTATTTATTTTTTTAATTTTTTCAATGTCGTCTTTATGGTGAGCAAATAATTCGTAAGCCTTAATAAAGTTTTTTTGCTCTTCAGGTTCTTTTGTTAATATCCTCATAAATTCTTCATAAATTTTTGGGTTTTTTTCAAGATATTCATCTGTAAACCATCTTTTTAATGCAAGTTTAGAAATTGGTTTATTTGATTTTGCTAAATTTACTCTATCAATCACTTCCTGTCTTTGTTTTTCATTTCTTTTATATGTTGTCGCAATTAAAGTTAATGAACTTAATTTGTTATGAAAACTAGAAGCAAAATCTAGAGCTATTAAAGAACCAATGGAAAAACCAACTAAATGTAACTTAGTTATTTTTAAATCTTCAATTAGAGACATTAATTGATTAGTGAAGTCTTCCATTGTAATTTTATCTTTATTAAAAGGTGTATTTCCATGCCCTAAAAGATCATATGTTATGGTTGAATATTTTCTAAAAAAATTAATTTGCGGCCCCCACATATTTCGGTCTAAACCCACTCCATGAATAAAAACTATTGGTGTAGTTTTATTGTTTATGTATGTGTAATAATTTTTATTATTTAGGCTCAATACCCATCTCTTTCATATCTTGATATCTATCACCTGTTCTTGCATGAGCTCTTCCTGTAGGAGCACCTCCTATAGCAACAACTATCTCATCTTCATTTGGAGCATCGTGAATTGTAAATTCGTGTGTTAGATAATAAGGTCTTAGGCCAGCATCATTTTTGTGCATCATAGGTATTGATATTTTAGAACCAGCCGCGCCTCTTGTATTTGTGAAACTTAAATAAGAAGTTCCACCAACAGCATCTCTAAATTTATTTCCAAATCTTAAAGTATGAATAAATGCAGAAGCATGTTCAATTTCTCCATTTAAACCAACCATTGCAGCTTTTCCGTAAGCTAAAATTTTATCTCCTGAACCAATTTCTTTTATAAGTTCAGGAACCAAAATATCTCCAAGTTTTGGTGCCAGGTCTAATATCTCTGGTTTTAAATCTTCGACAAAACCTTTACCAGCCCAAGGATTTTGAATTACAGCAGCAACAGAAACTAATAAAACAGGTTCTTTAGCTTTTTTTCCGCCTTCTATATATGTTTTATCTAAAAATTTTAGAAATTTTCTTAATTTTAATTCCATTAACTTGCTCTTTGAATATTTGATTTATCTGGGTTTATTTTTGGAATCACTTCATCATTAAATAACTTAATGCTTCTCATGCAAGCATCATGATTGATTCCTGGAAAGTTAGACCAGACTTGTAAATTTTGCAGGTTTAATTCTGATTGAAGCTCTTTTATTTTGCTTACAACATAATCAGGTGTACCAAAAAGCAAGTTTCTTTTATGTAAAAATTCATAATTTAAAAGATCTAGTTTATTTCTTGTTTCTGGTAATTCCTCTCCCGGATCCATATGATTGCCTAATCCACGCCAATGGCATACCCATCTCATGTAATTTATAATATGTTCTCCAGCTATTTTTTCAGCTTCTTCCATTGTTTCAGCCACAAACATATCTCTAACTAAGCTAATTCCTTCCCCAAGAGGTACATCTCTATTCTCTGCTTTTGATTTTGCATCTTTGTAAATTTCAAAACGTTTTTTTAAAGCTTTAACTGTTGGTATCCACATAATTGTATTTAATCCATTAGAAGCTGCCCATTGTATAGATCTTTCTCCATCAACAACTTGTGAAATAGGAGGATGAGGTTTTTGAAAAGGTTTTGGAACTACGCTAATTTTTTTTATTTCATTCGTTTTTAAATCTAAAAATTTATCACTTGGTGGACTCATGTCATGCTGCCAAACAAAATTTGGTGTTGGGTAAGTATAAAATTCTCCTTTATGAGTGAAAAAATCCTCAGTCCAAGCTTTTCTAATTATCGTTAATGTTTCTTCAAATAATCTAAAATTTTTTGCTTGATCTTTAAGATCTGCTTCTACATTCATATTTATAGCCTCTCTTCCATACACTCCTCTTCCAATTCCAACTTCCACTCTTCCATTGGACATTTGATCTAGCATAGCAATATCTTCAGCCAATCTTATTGGATTGTGAAAAGTTATTACATTGCAAGCTTGTCCAATTCTTATTTGTTTTGTTCTGGCAGCGGCATCTGCGCTCATTAAAAGTGGGTTAGGACAATTTTCCATTCCTTCATGATTGAAGTGATGCTCTGTATACCAGATTGAATTCCAATTATTTTGGTCGCAGTATTTTGTTATTTCTCTAGCCTCTTCTAATACTTGCAAATAAGGTTTTTTGTTCCAGTTCGTAGTGTTGCAAAAATAACCAAACTTCACTTATGCCTCCTTAAATATCAATATTTAAAGACGACCGATCCCACTTTCGTATTTGAAATGACGACGAGTTATGTATCGCTTTTAAACTACTATATCATATAAATTCATCTTATAAAATAAAATTTGCTAATGAAAAAATTGTGGTCAGCATCAAAAAAACAAATATTAAATTCTAATTTATATAAATACGAGCGATTTCTTAATCTAAAATACAAAATTAAGTTTGGTCTTAATTATAATAAAATACTAAATTGGAGTATAAAAAATCCAGGTAATTTTTGGGACTCAATTTGGGATTTTTGTAAAGTTAAAGGAAGTAAAGGCAATATAAGATTTATTAAATCTAAAATATTTTACAAAAATAATTTTCTTCCAAAAAATAAATTAAATTTTGCAGATAATATACTTTCTAAAAATGATAACTCTAAAGCAATAACATTTATTAGTGAAAATGGTTTTAAAGAAGTAAGATCATGGAGAGAATTAAATAAAAATGTAAGAAAAATTGTTAGTTTTTTTGAAAAAATAAAAATTAAAAAAGGCGATAGAGTAGCAGCGTATTTACCTAATTTAATTGAAACTGTTGAATATTTTGTAGCAACTTCAGCAATTGGTGGAATATGGTCATCTTGTTCACCAGATTTTGGAGCAAAAGGAGTTATAGAAAGATTTGCTCAAATAAATCCAAAAATACTAATAATTGCAGATAGATATTTTTATAATGGAAAAGAAATTAATGTAATAGAAAGATTGCCTGAGATTTTAAAAAAAATTAAATCAATTAAACATGTTGTTATACTTAGTTATCCTGGTCAAAAATTAATTAGAAATAAAAAAATTAAGAATATTAAATATCATTACTGGATAGATATAAAAAAAATAGAACCTTCAAACAATATATTTAAAAAATTTAATTTTAATTCAGAGTTAGCAATTCTATATTCTAGTGGAACAACAGGTAAACCAAAATGCATATGTCACAGAAGTGGAGGCGTTTTACTTCAACATCTTAAAGAACATCAATTACATTGTGAAATTAAAGAAAAAGATAATATATTTTATTTTACTACTTGCGGTTGGATGATGTGGAACTGGCTAGTAAGTGGCTTATGCTCAAAGGCATCCATTGTTCTTTTTGATGGTTTTCCTATGTATAAAAAAAAAGATTTACTTCTAAAAATTGTTGATGACGAAAAAATAACTTTGTTTGGAGTTAGTGCAAAATACATTGACGCATTAAGAAAATTTAATATTACAACTCATAAAAAATATAAACTTAACTTTTTAAGAACTATTTGCTCAACTGGATCACCATTATCAAAAGATGGATTTAATTATATCTATAAAAAAATAAAAAAAGATGTACATCTTGCATCCATTTCAGGTGGCACAGATATCGTTTCATGTTTTGTACTTGGCAATATTTATACACCAGTAATTACAGGAGAAATACAGAATAAAGGATTAGGTATGGATATTGATATTTTTAATGAAAAAGGAAAATCTATTAAAAATAAAAAAGGTGAATTCGTTTGTAAAAAACCTTTCCCATCAATGCCTATAAAATTCTGGAATGATAAAAATAATAAAAAATTTGAGAAAGCATATTTTCAAAGATTTAAAAACATATGGCATCATGGTGATTATGCCGAAGTTAAAAGATCTGGTGGCTATATAATCCATGGAAGATCAGATGCTACTCTTAATCCGGGTGGTGTCAGACTGGGTACAGCAGAAATTTATTCAGAAGTTGAAAAATTTAAACAGATAAAAGAATCTATAGCGGTTGGTCAATCTTGGGATAACGATATAAGGATTATATTATTTATAATTTTAAATAAAGGTTATGACTTAAATAGTGATTTAGTGATAAAAATTAAAAAACAAATAAGAATAAATGCTTCGCCAAGACACGTGCCCGCAAAAATTATCAGTGTTACCGATATACCTAGAACAAAAAATGGAAAAATAGTTGAATTAGCTGTTAAAAATATAATAGAGGGAAATGTAATTAAAAACAAAGAAGCACTGGCAAATCCTGAAGTTTTAAAGGAATATACAAATATTAAAGAATTAAATGATTAAAGACATAATAAAAAATTTAAAACCTTCATCTACACTTCTAATAAATGAAGAGTCCCAAAGACTAGAAAAAGAAGGAAAAAAAATATTTAAGTTTGGTTTTGGGCAATCTCCATTTCAGATTCCAGAAAATATAGTTAATGAGTTAAAAAATAACTCACATCAAAATAAATATCTACCCATGCAAGGATTGCCAGAACTTAGAGAGGCAATAGCATCGTATACTTCAAAGAAAAAAAATAACAATTATAAAGCTGAGAATGTTGTCATTGGACCCGGTTCAAAAGAGTTGATGTTTTTACTTCATATTTTATTTGAAGGTGATGTTATTTTACCAGCACCTAGTTGGGTTTCTTATGCTCCACAAGCGATAATTGGCAGAAACAAAGTACATTGGATTGAAACTAAAAGAGAAAATAATTGGTTTCCAACTGGTGAAGAAATTGAAAAAATTATTACTAAAAATAAAAATAAAAATTACCTATTATTCCTTAATTCTCCAAATAACCCTTCGGGACAAGTTTGTGAAAATTTAGATGAAATAAAAACCGTTGCTAACAAGAATAACTTAGTAATACTATCTGATGAAATATATTCAGAATTAAGTTTTGATAATGGATTTAAATCAATTTCAAATTTTTGTCCTGAAAAAACTATTATAAGCTCTGGTTTGAGCAAATGGTGCGGTGCTGGTGGATGGAGATTAGGATATTTTATAATTCCACATTCTTTAAAAGAAATAACAAATAAACTTAAAGTTTTAGCAAGCGAAACATTTTCATCAGTAAGTGCACCAATTCAATATGCAGCTGTTTCAGCTTATCAAAATGATTATAGTAATTATATTAATAACTCTTCAAATATTCTAAAGAGTGTAGGAGAATATGTTTACGAAAATTTAAAATCTAACGATGTTATAATTAATAAACCAAAAGGTGGCTTTTACTTAATGCCAGAATTTACAAATAAAAATTTTTCTACCTCAAGTGAGATGTGCAAAACTATATTAAGAGATACAGGTGTAGCTCTTTTGCCAGGATCTGATTTTGGTTGTTCTGAAAAAAAAATGTTAGCAAGACTAAGTTTTACAGATTTTGATGGTGTCAATTTTATGAATGATTTTAATAAAAATAAAACTATTGATTTAAATTCTATTAATAATTTTGCACCAAAGATAATTGAAGGCACTAAAAGATTACGTGAATGGTCGGAATCTGCTTAAATAGCAAGTTAAATATATTATTGTTTAACTAGACACTCATATTAAATATTTGCTACAATCATTTTAATATAAACATTATGGAGGGGAAATAATGAAAAAAATAATATCAAGTCTATCTAGTGCTCTTCTTATTTTTGTTGCAACTTTATCTTTTACTGGTGTAGCAAAATCTGCAGAGTTCTTTACGATAGGAACAGGCGGACCAACTGGAGTTTATTTCCAAACTGGTAACGCGATATGTAAGATGTTACATAAATCTGCCATTAGTAAAGAACATGGTAGAAAAAAAGGATCTGCAAAAGCATACAGATGCACAGCTCCATCTACTGGTGGATCAAACTATAATATTGGTCAAATCAGCGAAGGTGAGTTTCAATTTGGTGTAGCACAGTCAGACTGGCAGTTTCATGCTTATAATGGTTCAAGTAAATGGGAAGGTAAACAATACAGTAAATTAAGAGCTGTGTTTTCAGTTCACAACGAACCTTTTCAAATTTGGGCTAGAAAAAAAGCAAAAATTAAAAACTTCAAAGGACTTAAGGGAAAAGTTGTTAACATAGGTAATCCAGGTTCTGGTCAAAGAGGAACAATGGAAGAGCTTATGAAAGCAATGGGAGTAGATATGGGTTATTTTAAATCTACGACTGAACTAACTTCTTCTGAACAGGTTAAAGCATTATGCGATGGTAAAATTGATGCATTTGGTTATTCTGTAGGTTTCCCAAATGGTGCAATGGAACAAGCTGCTACATGTGGTGCTAAAGCTTCGCCAATTAATTTAACAGGATCTGAAGTTCAAGGTTTAATAGATGGCGCAGATTATTACGCTAAGGCAGTAATTCCAGCTGGCACATACTCAAATCAGAAAAAAGACGCAACTACTTTTGGTGTTAAAGCTACAGTAGTAACAAGTGCAGATGTTTCTGAAGAGTTAGTGTATTTAGTTACAAAAGCTGTTTTCGAAAACTTTGATGATTTTAGAAAGCAACATCCAGCATTTGGACCATTGGAGAAAAAAAATATGATTGCTGATGGTTTATCGGCTCCATTACATCCTGGTGCTATTAAATACTATAAAGAAGCTGGGTTAATGTAATCCAAATTTATAATAATATTTAAAAAGGCCCAATTTTCATTGGGCCTTTTTTTTATAATAAGGTATCGTTTTTATAATGAATCAGAATATTAAAACTGATGTAGAAACTAAAATTAGTGAAGACTTATCACCAACGAAAAATCTCACAGGAATACATTTAAAAATTGTTGCAGCTATTGCAATTATCTGGTCTTTATTTCAACTATGGTATGCTTCACCTTTTCCATTTATTTTTAATTTTGGAATGTTTAAAGGTTTACCAGCAAGAGCAATACATTTAGGTTTTGCTTTATTATTAGCTTTTTTAATTTTTCCAATTTCAAAAAAAAAAAATATTTCTGCATTTGACATATTAATTGGCATAGTAGGTGCCTTTTGTTGTTTGTATATTTACATATTTTATGACCAACTAGTAGATAGAGGAGGCGTATTATTAAATATAAGTTTAAGTGATAATATTAAAATTCCCATTGAACTTATTATAGGAATATTAGGAATACTAATTTTACTTGAAGCGACAAGAAGAGTTATTGGAATACCTTTAGTAATAATTGCAGTCTGTTTCTTATTATTTTCTTACTTTGGTAAGTATGCGCCTGAAATAATTTCCCATGGAGGATTATCGTTAAAAAGACTTGTCGGATTTCAATGGTTAGATCAAGAAGCAATCTTTGGAATACCTATTGGTGTTTCTGTAGATTTTATTTTTCTTTTTGTTTTATTTGGAGCGCTTTTAGAAACAGCAGGAGGTGGACAATACTTTCTAGATTTAGCTTTTGCATTAGTTGGTAAGATGAGAGGAGGTCCTGCTAAAGCAGCAATTTTAGGATCAGGTATGACAGGTTTAATTTCAGGATCCTCGGTAGCTAACACAGTTACAACAGGTACATTTACAATTCCAATAATGAAGAAGACTGGTTTTTCAAAAGAAAAAGCAGGAGCAATTGAAGTATCATCTTCAGTGAATGGTCAGATTATGCCTCCAGTAATGGGAGCGGCAGCATTTGTCATGGCAAGCTTTATAGGTGTTACATATTTTGAAGTTGTAAAGCATGCTTTTTTACCTGCAATTATATCTTATATCGCTTTGTTTTATATTTCTCATCTTGAAGCTTTAAAATTAAATTTAAAAGGAATGCCTGATGAAGATGTACCAAATTTAAGAAAAACTTTTTTCTCAGGTTTGCATTTTTTAATACCAATTTTTGTTTTAGTATATCTGTTAACTTATTTGAGATTAACAGCTTCATATTCTATATTTTATGCAACAATCGCATTAGTTTTTGTAAATTTATTAAATAAAATAATTAAATCATCAAAAAATAAAAACCTTAAAGAAGGTTTTAAAATTTGGTTTAATCAAACAATTGTTGGTTTTGAAAAAGGAGCTATTAATATGGTGGCTGTTGGAATAGCTATCGCGACAGCTGGAGTTATCGTTGGCGCTGTAGGCTCTACGGGTTTAAGTACAAACTTAATCATAGTTATAGAATCAGTTGCTAAAGATAATGTAATGATTTTAATTTTATTAACTATTATATTGTGTTTATTGCTTGGAATGGGACTTCCAACTACTGCCAACTATGTTGTTGTTGCATCACTAATGTCTATGGTTTTGGTAGATGTTGGGAATGCATCAGGATTTATATTTCCATTGATAGCCGTGCATTTGTTTGTTTTTTACTTTGGTTTAATGGCAGACGTTACACCTCCTGTTGGGCTTGCATCATATGCGGCAGCAGGTATTTCTGGAGGTGATCCATTAAAGACAGGAGTTCAAGCTTTTTGGTATAGTTTAAGAACTGGAATTTTACCAATTGTATTTTTATTTAATCATGAACTGTTATTAATAGGAATTGAAAATATTTGGCATGGATTACTAGTAATTTTTACATCATTAATTGGAATATTAGTGTTTACAGCATCAACTCAAGGATGGATGTTCAATAAATTAAGATGGTTTGAAATTATAGTATTTCTAGCAATATCAATATCTCTTTTATCTCCTGAATTTGCTCTTAATAAAATTTATCCCAAATATAATTATAAAGATTTAAATCAAATTCATTCACTTACATTAGAACCAAATAAAGAGGTACATATAAGAGTTACCAGACCAAGTGAGTATGGAGATAGGTATAAATTATTTGTTATAAATAAAAATTCTTTTGAGAAAAAATATACTTTAGAAAAATACGGGATTAACTTAGCAGAAGATCAAAATAGAATAGTAGTTGATACAATTCAATGGAATGGTTTAGCTAAAAAGAATGGCATGGAAATGGGCGATATAATAAGTGAATTCAAGATTGAAAATTTAAATAGACCAAATAAAGGTTTAGTCTATCCTTTTTCTCTAGGACTTTTACTAATTTTTGGATATCTTAACTATAGAAATTATGGATTTAAAAAAAATTAAACCACAGTTTATAAAAAAACCAAACCCTAGAATTGGTTTAATTGCTTTAGCAAGTGACTTTATGATCGAGAAGGATTTTGTAAATATAATTAAAGATAAAAATATAGATTTTTTTGTTAATCGTATAAAATGTTACAATCCATTAACAAGTGAAAATTTAATAAAAATGTCTAAAGATGTAACGGATGTTACAAGCGATATATTGCCTGATGAGAAGATAGATTGTGTTGTTTATGGATGCACCTCAGGAACAATTGCCGCTGGACATGACTCTATTGAAAGAAAAATAAAATTAGCAAAACCAGAGGCAAAAGTAACAACACCAAGTACTGCAGCAATTACAGCTTTAAAAAAATTAAATATTAAAAAAATTTCAGTATTTACACCATATCCAAAAAAATTAAATGATGAAGTTGTAGCTTTTTTTAAAAATGAAAAATTTGAAATTACTTCAAATTCATATTTTGATATAGAGTCAGATATAGATATTGGTAAAGTTGACCAAGATTATTTGTACGATGTTTTAATAAATATGGATCATAAAGATGCTGATGCTCTTTTTGTTTCTTGTACCGCACTTCCAGTTTTGTCAATTATTGATAGATTGGAAAAAAAGATAAATAAATTTGTTCTATCAAGCAATCAAGCTTTAATTTGGGATACCCTTGAAAAAATTGGGAAAAATAATTCAATTAATGGTTTTGGCAAACTATTTTCATCTAATTAGAAATGTTATTTACAAAAGAAGAATATAAACAAAGATTAAATAAAGTTAAAAAATCAATGCAAGAAAAAGGCATTGAACTATTAATTTCTCAGGATACAAACAATATGAATTATTTAACAGGATATGATGCTTGGTCATTTTATTATTCTCAATGTGTAATAGTTCATGTAAATGCTGAAGAACCTTTATGTTTTGTTAGAGCTCAAGATGCAGGTGGAGCCTATATAAAAACTTATCTAAAAAAAGAAAATATTATTGTTTATGATGAAAAGTATATTCATACATGGCCAATGCATCCTTACGATTCATTGATAGATTTAATTAAAAAAAATAAATGGGATAAATCAAATATTGGCGTGGAGATGGATAGTCATTATTTTACAGCCTATTGTTATGAGAAATTAAAACAAGGTTTACCAAATGCCAAAATTAAAGATTCAGAAAGATTAGTAAACTGGACAAGATTAGTAAAATCAGATGCTGAGATTAATTTTATGAAAGGGGCTGCCAAAATATCACAAATAGGTATGAAGGTAGCCGTGGAAAGTATAAATCCAGGTGTAAGACAATGCGATGCTGTTGCCGAAATACAAAAAGCATTATTTAAAGGAACTCCTGAAATTGGAGGTGAATACGCAAGTATTGCAACATTACTACCAACAGGTAAAGGAACATCAGCTTCACATTTAACAGCAACGGATGAAAAATTTGTTGAGGGGGAAGCAACAATTATTGAACTCTCAGGAGTAAATAAAAGGTATCATTGTCCAATGGCAAGAACAGTATTGCTAGGTAAGCCAGATCAAAAAAAAATAGATGCTATGAAAGCAACAAACGAAGCACTTGATGCGGGCATCGCCGCTACGAAACCTGGAAATACAGCTGATGATGTAGCGCAAAAATTTTGGGCTGTTTTGGATAAATATAATATTAAAAAAGAATCTAGAACAGGTTATTCAATTGGTATTGGTTATCCACCTGATTGGGGTGAACATACTTTAAATATTTATAAAGGTGACATGACGGTTTTAGAACCAAATGTTTGCTTCCACATGATTGCTGTAATGCAATTTGGTGATTGGGGAGTGGAAGCGTCTGAATCTGTTAGGGTTACAGACAAAGGAAGTGAATTATTTTGCAATTTTTCAAGAGATTTACACATAAAATAAGAACTTGATAAAGTTATCTACAAATGTTTTAAATCACCATGCCAAATAACGAACAATTCGTCAGATTTGATAAAGTAGATAAAAGCTACGATGGCAAAGTACTTGTTGTCAAAGATTTAAATTTAGATATTGCAGAAGGTGAATTTATTACAATGCTTGGACCATCTGGTTCAGGTAAAACAACTTGCTTAATGATGTTAGCAGGATTTGAAACTCCAACTAATGGAGAAATATATTTAGATAAAAATCCTATATCAAACATTCCGCCTCACAAAAGAGGTATCGGAATGGTTTTTCAAAATTATGCATTGTTCCCACATATGACAGTTTATGAAAATTTAGCTTTTCCTTTAAGAGTTAGAAAAGTTTCTAAAGAAGATACAGATAAAAAAATTGATAAAGCTCTATCTATGGTATCTTTAACAGGTTTTGAAAATAGAATGCCAGGTCAGTTGTCAGGAGGGCAACAACAAAGAGTTGCTGTTGCAAGAGCATTAGTTTTTGACCCAGCAGTAGTTCTTATGGATGAACCTTTAGGTGCTTTAGATAAAAATTTAAGAGAAAGTATGCAATATGAAATTAAACATATTCACGAAAGCATTGGCGTTACAGTTGTTTATGTCACTCACGATCAAGGGGAAGCTTTAACCATGTCAAATAGAATTGCAGTTTTTAATGATGGTAAAGTTCAACAACTTTCATCACCTGACAAACTTTATGAAGAACCAGTAAATTCTTTTGTAGCAGAATTTATAGGAGAAAATAACAGATTTCCTGGACAGGTTACAGATGTTTCAAAAGATAAATGCAAAGTAAAACTAGATGATGGTTCAGAAATCTTAGCAAATCCTATAGCAGTAAAATCAAGTGGTGAAAAAACTATTGTATCTTTAAGACCAGAAAGAGCTTTAATTAATACTAAAGAGAAAATGGAAAATAATTTTAAAGGAAAAATTGAAGAAGTTATTTATCACGGAGACCACACTAGGGTTAGATTAAATTTGCTTGGAAATAAAGATTTTATTTTAAAAGTTCCTAATAGTTCTGCCAACATGGATATAAAACTTGGAAACCAAATTAATGTTAGCTGGAATAGCTTTGATGCTAGAGCATTAGACTCAAAATAAATCACTAAAAAAAACCAACTATCCACCAGTAAAATAGACCCATTTTCACCGAAATGGCATGTTGACTCCTATATTATATCTTGCTGTAATCCTGTTTTTATAAAAAACGTTTAAACGGAGGATAAATGAAAAAATTAAGTAAATTGTTACTTGTTCTATCTTTTGCTCTTTCTATAACTTCATCAGCATTTGC
>Ga0208766_1000420_pt1 | contig 23561 bp, 20 predicted proteins | sample ETN01SmetaG_3_FD_185792 | JGI IMG/M metagenome (GOLD analysis project Ga0208766, IMG submission 185792) | Marine microbial and viral communities from oxygen minimum zone, Eastern Pacific Ocean - ETNP2014F12-01SV263 (SPAdes) (version 2) | ecosystem: Environmental > Aquatic > Marine > Oceanic ... | reverse complement strand
TGGTTTATTTTGGGGTTTTAAATTTCTAAGAAATGAAAGAATAAATAAAAAACGCATTAGGCTTATATTATTAATTCCTTCCTTAATTCTTTTATCAATAATTTTATCTAATCTTCAATATCAGTCAATTTTTCTTCCTGAAGGAGTTGGCGGTGCATTAGGCCACGCATTAAACTCTTTCCTTCCTGTATTAGGAGAAAATTGGGCATTTGGGTACCTGCAAGGTGGGAATTGGCCCTTTTTGGTTTTATTTTTCGTTGTTGGTTTACCCCTATACTTATGGAGTTGCACAGCATCAAAGAAGGAAATTGTTTTAATAAAAATTTTTATAAGACCATTTTACTCGGTAATATATTTTTTATTGAGCCTGTTATTCAAAACTTTAGTTCAAAATAACAAAAGAAAACCTGTTTCAAGAAGGTCAAAAAGAATAGAGCCTATAATTAGTAATCAAGATAAAGACACAACTAACATACGTTCAAGGATAAAACAAAAGCCTAGGCAAACATCACTTAACTTAGAAACTTCAAATGGTTACAGACTTCCAACAGTTGAATTGTTAAACCCTCCAACAGTTGGTATGGGGGGGCCATCTGACGACATGCTAGATTCTAACTCAAGAATGCTTGAAAATGTTTTGGATGATTTTGGAATACGAGGTGACATAGCAACAGCTCTAACTGGACCAGTTGTCACTAGATATGACTTAAACCCTTCCCCAGGAACAAAAACTTCAAGGGTTGTAAGCTTAGCAGACGATATTGCTAGGTCTATGAGCGCAGTATCAGTAAGGGTTGCTGTGGTTCCTGGCCAAAATGTAATTGGTGTGGAGTTGCCTAATGTAGACAGGGAAACAGTATTGTTAAGAGAAATTTTAGAAAGCGATAGCTGGTTAGATTCAAAATTTAATATCCCTGTTGCACTTGGAAAAGACATAGCTGGATTGCCAATAGTTAAAGATTTAGCATCCATGCCACATTTACTTGTTGCAGGCACAACTGGTTCGGGTAAATCTGTCGCGGTAAATGGAATGATTTTATCTATTCTTTACAAACATACACCTGAAACTTGTAGGTTAATTCTTGTAGACCCAAAAATGTTAGAATTGTCTGTATACGATGGAATTCCTCACTTGCTGACCCCAGTCGTAACAGAACCTTCTAAAGCAGTAATGGCACTTAAGTGGGCTGTTCGAGAAATGGAAGAACGCTATAAATCCATGTCAAAGTTAGGTGTAAGAAATATAACTGGTTACAATAAGAGGCTTGCATTAGCTAAAACAAATGGAGAAACATTGTCTCATAGAGTTCAAACAGGTTTTGACCCCGAGACTGGAAAACCAATTTATGAAGATCAAGATATAAGTTTAATACCTCTTCCATTAATTGTAGTGGTAATCGATGAGGTTGCTGATCTTATGCTTGTCGCTGGTAAAGATATTGAAGCAGCCGTTCAAAGACTTGCTCAAATGGCAAGAGCGGCAGGTATACATGTTATAATGGCCACTCAAAGGCCCTCAGTGGATGTAATAACAGGGACAATAAAAGCAAATTTTCCAACTAGAATTTCTTTTCAAGTGTCCTCAAAAATTGATAGTCGAACTATTCTTGGTGAGCAAGGAGGTGAACAGCTACTAGGAAAAGGTGATATGCTATTTATGGAAGGAGGAGGAAGAATTACACGTATACATGGTCCTTTTGTTTCTGATGAAGAAGTGGAAAGTGTTGTGAACTTTTTGAAACGACAAGGCGATCCTGAATATGATGATGAAATAGTTATTGAACGTGAAGAAAATAATATAAATATACAAGATGTAAAATCGAATGGAAATGACGATCTATATGATCAAGCTGTTTCACTAGTTGCAAGAGAAAGAAAAGCCAGCACAAGTTTTATTCAAAGACATTTAAAAATCGGTTATAACAGAGCAGCAACAATTATAGAAAAGATGGAAACTGAAGGAGTTGTCAGCCAATCTAACCATGTGGGAAAACGAGAAGTTCTAATTGATGATCATACAGTTTAATAAAAATTTTCTTATCCTTCTATTTATATTTTACCCAATTTTTTGTTTAGCTAATGAAGATATTGCTACTGCAGAAAACTGGCTAAACAACATTTCTTCAATGACTGCAGACTTCATTCAAATTTCATCAGATGGCGGTTCTGCTGAAGGAAAAATTTTTATTAAAAAAAACCACGGTTTCAGATTTGAATATCTACCTCCATCACCACTTTTGGTTGTGGGTAGAGGAAATTGGGTTATAGTCCAGGACATTGTTGAAAAGACAAGCAATAACTATCCTTTATCTCAAACCCCTTTCTCAAGATTTCTTTCAGATAATGTCTCTTTAATACCAAAAGGTTACATCACATCTTCAAAAAAGAAAGATGGTATATTGGAAATTAAAATAGTTCCAAAAGAAAAAGCAGATAGCCATTTGCAGCTTGACTTCTCTCTAAATCCTTTTCAATTAAGGAGGTGGGTGATTATTGACCAAATTGGAACTGAAATAGTTGTAACACTTCAGAACCACCGATTTGATGTAGATCTTCCAGCTAGCACATTTCGAGGTATGCCAATAAATATAGAATAAAAATTATAAATAAGCTGGAGAAAAAATGAAAATCATAACCTGGAACTGTAACGGCATAAGAGCTAGATTCCCTTTAATTGAAATACTACTAAAAAAAGAAAACCCTGATCTTTTGTTTCTTCAGGAAACAAAGATTGAGGATAAAATATTTCCACAAGAAATTTTTCATGAATTAGGATATAAACATTTATTATTTAGAGGAGAAAAATCTTATAATGGCGTAGCATGCATCTCAAAACTTCCATTTGAAAGATTTGGGCACAAAAATTGGGTTCAAAAGAAAGATTGTAGGCATTTATTTGTTAAAATAAACAATACTGAAATACATAATTTTTATATTCCAGCTGGCGGTGACATCCCAGATATCGATAAAAATGAAAAGTTTTTTCACAAAATGACTTTTTTATCTGAAATGAAAGATTGGCTTAAAAAGAAATCAAAAAATAGAAGTGAAATACTTTTGGGTGATCTAAATATTGCCCCTTTACCTGACGATGTATGGTCGCATAAACAACTTTTAAACGTTGTTAGCCATACCTCAAAAGAAGTTGATTCACTTCAAAATGTCTTTAATTCTGGCAATTATTCGGATATAGTAAGAGAGTTTTTTCCTGTACCTGAAAAAATATTTTCATGGTGGTCTTATCGATCAAGAAATTGGGATATTTCTGATCGAGGAAGAAGATTAGATCACATTTGGGTTACCAAAAACTTAGCTAAAAACACTAAAAATGTAAAAATTATTAAAGAAACAAGAGGATGGGAAAGGCCCTCTGATCATGTGCCAATCGTAATTAATTTAGACTTGAAATAAAATTTACGTTTTTTCTAGACCAACAATAGCTTTAGAATATTCTTCTGCATCAAACTGATCTAAGTCCTCTAAACTTTCACCAACGCCAACTGAATGGATAGGAATCCCAAATTTATCAGCAAGGGATACAACAATTCCACCCTTAGCTGAGCCATCAAGCTTTGTCACAATTAATCCAGATATATCTATCGCTTTACCAAACTCTATTACCTGTGAATGTGCATTTTGACCAGTTGCTCCATCTAAAACAATTACTCTATCATGGGGACATCCGACATATTTCTTGCCAAGAACTCTTATGATCTTTTTAAGTTCTTCCATTAATTCATCTTTAACCTGTAATCTGCCCGCAGTATCGACAATTAAAACATCAATATTTTCTTCTTGGGCTTTTACTAAAGATTTATACGCTAAAGCTGCAGGGTCTCCTCCCTTTTCTCCTGAGATCATCTCTACACCAGATCTGTCTGCCCAAACCTTTAGTTGTTCAATTGCAGCAGCTCTAAATGTATCACAGGCTGACAAAAGAACGCTTTTACCTTGCTGTTTGAGCTGTGAAGCTAACTTTCCTGCAGTGGTTGTTTTCCCGCTACCATTCACCCCAACTAAAACTATAACATGTGGTTTATTATTTGAATCAATTTTCAAAGGCTTGGATACAGGTGAAAGGATTTCCTTTATTCCTTTAGATAAATTAAGTAAAATTTCATCTTCTGATGCATCAGATTTGATTTTTTCAGACTTTAGTTTTTTTACTAATTTCTCAGAAACCTCTATACCAATATCACAAGAAATCAATTGATCTTCCAAGCTTTCCAACTGGCTTACGTCAAGTTTATTGCCTTTGAAAATGCTACCAAGACTATTTTTTATTCCAGAGGCTGTTTTGTTAAGACCTCCAGTAAGTCTTTTAAACCAATTCATAATTTTCTTTCTTTATACCTTTTAAAGAAACCCCTTCTAAGAAGTTCCTATTAGATTTGATGATCTTCACTCTCTGAATACTACCCTTTGGAAAACTCTCATTCAATTTTACATTTGAAAAATATTCACAATGGCCTGAATTATGACTTTCCATTAACACATTTGAAAAACTGCCAATTTGGTTTTTCATCCATCTTTTAGTATTTTTTTCACATGCTAATCTAAGTTCTTTTGCTCTAGATTTTCTCAAATTTACTTCGACTTGAGGCATCCTAGATGCAGGCGTTCCATTCCTTGGGCTATATGGAAAGATATGCCCCCAACAAACTTCAAGATTATTTATTAACTCAAGAGATGATTTATGTGCTTTATCACTCTCAGTTGGGAATCCAGATATAAAATCTGCTCCTATTACAAGCCCAGGTCTATTTATTTTAGCCTGGTTAACAAAGTGTTTCACATCTCTAGACAAATGCCTTCTCTTCATTCTTTTGAGTATTAGATCATTACCATGTTGGATTGATAGATGTAGGTGAGGCATCAATCTTTTTTCAGTTGAAAGAGCTTCCATTAAATCCTCATCTATCTCAGCAGGGTCAACACTTGATAATCTTAAACGTCTTAAGCCAATGACTCTTTTTAATAGATTTTTTACTAGAATACCTAAACTAGATTTTTTGATTAAGTCTTTTCCCCAACTTGTTATATCAACCCCAGTTAACACTATCTCTTTATGTCCATAGTCAATTAATTTTTGTGCGTTATTTATTATCCTTACCATGTCTATACTTCGGCTATTACCTCTGCCAAAAGGAATAATACAAAATGTACATCTATGATCACACCCTTGTTGTATTTGAAGAAAAGCTCTGGTTCTTTCTCTAAACCCAGAAACAAAAAATGGATCTGCAACCTTTTCTAACATTATATTTGGTATATCTTGTTCTTTAGCTTCTATGTTGATCCAAGTTTCCTTTTTAATTTTATCTATATTACCAATGGTTTTAAAAACTTCAGGCATTTCAGACCAGTTTCTAGGGTTTATTTGAACTGCACACCCTGTAGCAATTATTTTCAAATTTGGATTTTCTCTTGAAGATTTTCTAATAAATTTTTTAGCTTGTTTTTCAGCTTCATTCGTTACAGCACAAGTATTAACAACTAATATTTCCCTGTTTATTGAATCTAAATTTTTTTCTATCAAATCACTTTCAAGCAAGTTTAGTCTGCATCCAAATGTTTTAATTTGATTTTTATGATTGTTTGAGCTCATTTAATTTGATCTTAGTTTATTAAATCTGAAAGTCGTTTGCCAAGAAAACCATTGAATGATTTTTCATTTGGTCCTTCAAGAAAAACATTGCCTTCATTTGATAAACAAACATTTAGTTTACCTCCATCAAGAATAACTTCACATTTCTTATCCGTTTTCAACAACTCGTTGGCTGCAACAACCACAGCACATGCTCCAGTTCCACAAGCCATAGTAACACCTACGCCTCTTTCCCAAATTTTTATCTTTATTTGGGATTGAGAAATAACTTTAGCAAACGATATATTTGCTTTTTCTGGGAACATAGGATGATTTTCCAATTTTGGCCCTAAATTAGCAATATCTAAGCCATCTAAATTCTCTAAAAATAAAACAGCGTGAGGGTTGCCCATTGACAAACAAAATGCATTTGCTGGTGCAGCTTTACCTAAGTCTACCTTTTTGTGATCAATGTTCCTTGCTAAAGGAATTTCATTCCATATAAATTTAGGCCTGCCCATATCGACCGCAATAAAACCATTGGTTTTGTTTTTCCATGCATTTAAAATTCCCGCCTCAGTTTCAATCTTAATTTCTTCCTGAGATTTTTCTTCTAAAACCATCTCAGCCACGCACCTTGTCCCATTTCCACATGCTGAAGATTTGGACCCATCATTATTTCTAAATTCTAAGAATACATCATTATTGTTATGTGGGTTTTTGAGAATTATTAACTGATCACATCCCACACCAGTTCTTCGATTAGCTATTTCTTTTGCAGCAAAAGCAGATACATTTGAACCATCTCTGCAATCAAGAATAACAAAATCATTCCCCAATCCATGCATTTTAAAAAACTTTTTCATTACTGCCATATACTTTATAATGTTATGATTGTTAAGTGTTCTGTGAAAGTTTTATTCATACTTTTCTTGACTAATATCTTTTATTAGACTAATGAAAATTTAATTTAAAGAATGAATAACATCGAAGGTCTTAACGGGCCACGCGCGTCCCTGAGTTTCAGGCACGGGCGTTTTTTTAGTTTTATTGATAAATTTTATTTTAATCAAAGTTTATATTGAGTTAGAGGAAAGAAAATTTGTTAGAAAATCTTACACAAAAACTAGGTACTGTTTTTGATAAGATCAGAGGTCGTGGAGCCCTATCTGAAAAGGATGTGGATACAGCTTTAAGCGAAGTTAGAAAAGCTCTGTTGGATGCTGATGTTGCTCTTGAAGCAGTAAAAGTTTTTGTAGAAAACACTAGAAAAAGAGCTGTCGGTACAGAAGTGTTAAGATCAGTCACCCCTGGTCAAATGGTAATAAAAGTTGTCCATGATGAACTGGTTCTCCTTCTCGGAAATGATGAAGATGCGTCATTAAATATAGATCATTCTCCACCTGCTACAATACTATTAGCTGGTCTTCAAGGCAGTGGTAAAACTACTACAGCAGGAAAACTAGCATTATGGATAAAGAATAAAAAAAACAAAAAGGTTCTTTTGGCTTCTTTGGACACCTATAGACCTGCAGCCAGAGAGCAGCTAAGGATTTTAGGCGAACAGGCTGGTGTTTCGGTTTTACCTGAAATTGATGGTGAAACACCATCTAGTATAGCTAAAAGAGCTCGTGCTGCTGCAAAAATTCAAGGTACTGATATTTTAATACTTGATACTGCAGGAAGACAATCTATAGACACCATCCTTATGAGTGAACTTAAAGAAATTACTTCAATTAGCAATCCTTCAGAAATTCTGCTAGTTGCCGATGCCATGACAGGCCAAGACGCTGTTGTTACAGCTAGGGCATTCAAAGAGGCAGTAAACATTTCTGGTTTAATTTTATCTAGAGCAGACGGTGATGCCAGAGGTGGTGCAGCCATCTCAATGCGTCATGTGACAAATTGTCCAATTAAATTTCTAGGTGTTGGTGAAAAGCAAGAAGAAATTGAACTATTTAGCGCGGATAGATTTGCCAGAAGAATCCTTGGAATGGGTGATGTGGTTGGATTAGTTGAAAAAGCTGCAGAAGTTGTTGAACGTGAAGACGCTGAAGAGATGATGAAAAAACTAACTTCAGGGCAATTTTCAATTACAGACTTACTGAAACAATTAAGACAAATAAAAAAAATGGGAGGAATGGGAGGCTTAATGGGCATGATCCCTGGTTTTGGAAAATTGCAAAAACAGATGGCAGCAGCCCAGATGGATGATAAAGTTATAACTCACCAAGAAGCAGTGATTCTTTCTATGACTGCTAAAGAAAGGGAAAATATAAACCTATTAAATGCTAGTAGAAGAAAAAGAATAGCTTCTGGTTCAGGTACTTCTGTTCAAGAAGTAAACCGCCTCATTAAACAATACATGGAAATGGCTAAAGTGATGAAAAAAATGGGCCGACAAGGCGCAGGTGGATTGTTAAAAAGTTTGATGGGCGGCGGAATGAAAGGGGACCCTTCTCAAGGAGATGTTGACTTGTCAGCAATGGCTGACCTGATGAAATCAAATAAAGGAATGTCACCAGGCAAATTACCTGGTTTAGGAAATCTAGGGAACTTACCTCCTAATTTTCCCTTTGGCAAAAAAAAATAACTAATAATTTTTTGAAAGGAAATTTAAATGGCTTTAAAAATTAGACTTGCACGGGGTGGATCTAAAAATCATCCTTTTTATAGGATAGTTGTTGCTGAAGCGTCCAGCCCCAGAGATGGTCGTTTCGTTGAGAGACTTGGTAGTTACGATCCAATGGTACCTAAAGATCATCAAAATAGAGTAACACTAAAGAATGAAAGAATTACATATTGGATGAGTAAGGGAGCAAAACCTACTTTGAAAGTACATAAAATATTAGCGGCCGCAGGCATGTTAGATGCACCGATAATAAGAGACCAACCAAAAAAATCTGCACCAGGAAAGAAACGAACAGAAAGAGAAAATGAGGCTATCGAAGCTGCAAAAGCACCTGCTGAAGCTCCTGCTGCTGAAACTGCTGCTCCTGAAGCTCCTGCTGCTGAAACTGCTGCTCCTGAAGCTCCTGCCGCTGAGACTGCTGCTCCTGAAGCTCCTGCCGCTGAGACTGCTGCTCCTGAAGCTCCTGCTGAGGCACCTGCCGCTGAGGAAAAAGAGAATAAATAATTACCCAATTTTAAGATGGAAGAAACAGATTTTATTTGTGTTGGTATAATTGCTTCGCCACACGGAGTTGATGGCCATATTAAAATTAAATATTACACTGAAAACCCTCAAGGTATTATTTCATATGGCAAGGTATACAATAAAGACAGGGAAATAGTTAACCTGAAATATAAAGGCATATCAAAAAATCTTGCAATTTATGAAGTAGAAAATATTTTAGATCGCAATGAAGCTAATCTGCTAAAGGGTGAGTACTTATTTGTAAAAAGAAAAGCTTTGCCAAAGTTAAAAAATAACAAAGTATATCATATAGATTTAATTGGTTTAAAAGCTTTAAATGAAAAGAGTCAAATTTTTGGAATAATTGAAAACGTTTCAAATTATGGTGCCGGAGATATTCTTGAAATTAAAAACAAGAAGAAGAACTTCCTTGTTCCCCTAATTTCAAAAAATCTGAATAGTGTTGACTTAAAGAAAAAATCAATTTGTTTATCTAATTTAGATCAATGGCTTAATATTAGTGAAGAAAAAAATTAGGATTTGAGATTGAAAAAAAATATTAATAACACATATAGAGTTTCGATTTTAACTTTGTTTCCAGAGATTTTTCCTGGGCCACTGGGTGTTTCATTAATCGGAAAAGCCTTAAGCAATAAAATATGGGATTTAAATTTGATTAATATTCGTGATTTTGCAAATGACAAACATAAAAGTGTTGATGATACTCCATATGGTGGCGGTGCTGGAATGGTTATGAGGCCAGACATAATTGAATTAGCACTTAATTCCATCTCGGATTCCCCTGGTCCACGCATATGCTTCACCCCAAGAGGGAAAAAACTTACTCAGGAAAAAGTTAAAAAACTTTCACTTGATGAAGGTTTGGTCTTGCTCTGCGGTAGATATGAGGGTATTGATCAACGCGTAATAGATTATTATAATTTTGAAGAAATCAGTATTGGAGACTACGTTGTAACTGGCGGTGAAAGTGCTGCTATTGTTTTATTAGAAAGTGTTTTAAGATTGATGCCGAATGTATTAGGTGGTATTGACACCTTAGAAGAAGAAAGTTTTTCGGACAATGCCTTGATAGAATACCCCCAGTATACAAAACCAAGGGAATGGAATGGCTTAAATGTCCCAGAAGTTTTAACATCTGGCGACCATGGAAAAATTAAAAGCTGGAGAGATAAGAAAAGGGTTGAAATAACAAAAATTAGAAAACTCGATTCATAGTACAAAATTAAATTTAGATGTTCGTTGGGAGACTTTTATGAATATAATTGATAAGATTGAAAAACAACAAATGGAAAAGGTTTTAGCTGAAAGATCAATTCCTGATTTTGATGCAGGTGATACTTTACAAGTTAATGTTAAAGTTGTTGAAGGAACGAGAGAACGTGTTCAAGCCTTTGAAGGAGTTTGCATTGCCAGAAGAAATGCGGGCGTAAGATCTTCTTTTACTGTCAGAAAAATTTCATATGGAGAGGGTGTTGAAAGAATTTTTCCCCTATATTCTCCAAGAATTTCTGGAATAGAAGTAGTTAGAAAAGGTAAAGTTAGAAGAGCAAAACTCTATTACCTTAGAGAGAGGCAAGGAAAGTCAGCTCGAATTGCTGAACGTTCTTCAGGTCGTTCAACTGAATCTGAAGACAATAAAATAACTAAAAAAAAGCAAACTAAAACCAATAAAATACCTGCTGAAAAAATAGAAAATAAAGACGATAATAGTTAATTTATTAGACAATAATTGTTTTTTTTAATATTGTTATTCTTGATTTTTATTAATTGTTAAGTTTATGGAGCTATTAAAATGACAAAGCCTCGTACTTTATTCGACAAAATATGGGATGCGCATTTAGTTCACTCTGACCCTAATGCAGCCAGCATCATTTATATTGATAGACATCTAGTGCATGAGGTAACTAGTCCTCAAGCTTTTGAAGGATTGAGAAATTCAAATAGGGCTGTCAGGTCACCAGAAAGAACTTTAGCGGTAGCAGATCATAATATTCCAACTTCAGATAGAGATAAAGGTATTACGGATCAAGAATCGAGACTGCAGGTGGAAACCCTTGCAAAAAATGCCAGTGATTTTTCTATTCCATATTTTAAAATGGAAGATATTAGGCAAGGTATTGTTCATGTGATTGGCCCAGAGCAGGGTTTTACTCAACCCGGAATGACAATCGTGTGTGGAGATTCGCATACTGCTACACATGGGGCCTTTGGCGCTTTAGCTTTTGGAATTGGAACATCAGAAGTTGAACACGTACTTGCAACGCAGACTTTAATTCAAAAACCAGCAAAAAATATGCTTGTGGAAGTAAATGGAATGCTACCAAAAGGTGTTACAGCCAAAGATACAATCCTTGAAATAATCGGAAGAATAGGAACAGCCGGAGGCACTGGCTATGTAATTGAATATTCTGGCTCTACTATAAAAAACTTATCGATGGAAGGGCGAATGACGATTTGCAACATGTCTATCGAAGCTGGTGCTCGGGCTGGAATGATCGCTCCTGATGAAAAAACTTTTTCCTATTTGAAGGGGAGACCGATGGCCCCTGAAGGCAAGCATTGGGATAAAGCATTGGAATGGTGGAAAAGTTTGCCTTCAGATCAAAATGCAATTTATGATAAAAAAATATCAATTAATGCTGAAGAATTAGTTCCAACTGTTACTTGGGGGACTAGTCCAGAAGACACCGCTCCAATAAATGGGAAAGTTCCTGACCCAAAAATTATAAAAGATGAGGCTGTTCGTTCTAAATTAGAAAGGGCTATATCTTATATGGATCTCAAACCTGGACAGAAAATTACAGATATTAAAATTGATACTGTTTTTATTGGGTCATGCACAAACTCAAGGATAGAAGACTTAAGAGCAGCTTCTGAAATTATTAAGGGGAAAAAAGTTTCTGAAGAAATAAGGGCGATGATAGTTCCAGGATCAGGGCTAGTAAAAGAACAAGCTGAAAAAGAGGGTCTGGATAGTATCTTTAAAGAGGCTGGCTTTGATTGGAGAGAACCAGGTTGTTCCATGTGCCTTGCTATGAACGCAGATAGGCTTTCTCCAGGAGAGAGAGCTGCTTCAACGTCAAATAGAAACTTTGAGGGTCGACAAGGCAGATTAGGTCGCACACATTTAGTTAGTCCCGAAATGGCAGCAGCAGCAGCTATTACTGGTTTCTTAACAGATGTTAGAGAAATCTAATTTGATTGATTGTTTTTATTTTTTGTTTGAAACCAGGAGAGAAAAATGGAAAAATTTAAAACCCTAAAGGGTATTGCTGCTCCATTAGATATATTAAATATAGACACTGACATGATTATCCCTAAGCAGTTTTTAAAAACAATTAAACGATCTGGATTAGGTAAAAACCTATTTGACGAAATGAGATTTTCGCCTGATGGATCGGAAATTAAAGAATTTGTTTTAAATAACGAACCTTGGAAAGAAGCAAAGATTCTAATTGCAGGAGATAATTTTGGTTGTGGTTCTAGCCGAGAACATGCTCCTTGGGCACTACTTGATTTTGGTATTCGCTGTATTATTTCTACCAATTTTGCTGATATTTTTTATAATAATTGCTTTAAAAATGGGGTCTTGCCAATAAAAGTTTCTGAAGACGAAAGACAAGCTTTGTTAGCTGATTCTAAAGACAAAGAAAACCCTGTTTTAGACATTGATTTACCTAACCAAACTATTAATAGACCAAATGGAGTTTCTGTTAAATTTGATTTAGACCCATTTAGAAAACAATGTTTACTTGAAGGTTTGGACGATATCTCTTTGACATTAGAAAAACAAAATCAAATAAAAAGTTATGAAAGCTATAGAGACGATAATCATCCATGGCTTTAGTCAAATAATTAGGAATTAAAATGACTTCAAATAGAAAAATTATGATTATGCCAGGTGATGGCATTGGTCCAGAAGTAATGAAAGAAACCTTAAGGTTAATGGATTGGTTAGCTAAAAATAAGAAGTTAAATTTTGATACTATAGAAAAAGATGTTGGTGGAAAATCATTTGATCTTCACGGTACACCTCTTACGGATGAAGCTCTTAGTGATGCATTAGAATGTGACGCTGTTTTGTTTGGTGCGGTAGGTGGTCCTAAATATGATGATCTACCATTTGAACAAAAGCCTGAAAGAGGGTTACTAACTTTAAGAAAAGAATTAGACTTATTTGCAAACTTGAGACCAGCAATAGTTTTTCCACCTTTGGTTGAAGCTTCCACCCTTAAACCTGAAATAGTTAGGGGACTAGATATAATGATACTTCGTGAGCTAACCGGTGGAGTATATTTTGCTGAACCAAGGGGCATTGATGTTTTGCCTGATGGGACTAAAAAAGGTTATGATACAAATTTATATACAACACCTGAAATAGAAAGAATCGGTAGAGTTGCTTTTGACCTTGCGAAGAAAAGAAATGGGAAATTAACTTCCGTTGAAAAAGCAAATGTTATGCTTTCAGGTGTGTTATGGAGGGAAGTAATTACCGATCTTCACAAAAATGAAGGCGCTGGCATTGAACTTCAACACATGTTTGCAGATAACTGTGCAATGCAATTAGTAAGAGCACCAAAGCAATTTGATGTTATTGTCTGTGACAATTTATTTGGTGACATGCTTTCAGATTGTGCTGCCATGCTCACAGGCTCTTTAGGCATGTTACCATCAGCATCACTTGGTTCACCAAATAAAGACGGCATTAGAAAAGCAATGTATGAACCCGTTCACGGCTCAGCACCTGATATTACTGGAAAAGGAGTTGCAAACCCTCTTGCCCAAGTTTTAAGTTTCACAATGATGCTAAGATATTCGTTTGGACATTCAGATGAAGCAGATTTAATTGAAACAGCTGTATCTGATGCTCTTTCCTCAGGAGCAAGAACACCTGACTTAGGAGGTGGAAGCAAGAGCGTTTCAACAACTCAAATGATGGATTTGGTAATTAATTCAATGGACCAAAAAGCAAGATGAATATTAAGGTTTTATTATGACTTACACAATTGCAGTTGCAGGAGCCACAGGAGCAGTTGGAAGAGAAATGCTCCAAACTTTATATGAAAGAAAATTTCCTGTAGATAAAATTTATGCTCTGGCATCGTCAAAATCCCCTGGAAGGCAAGTGTCCTTTGGCGATGATCAGAGAATAGATGTTCAACCAATTGAAAACTTTGATTTTTCAAATGTGGATTTTTCTTTTTTTAGTGCTGGCGGTTCAGTATCTGAAAAATATGCCCCTATGGCAGGAAGAAGTGGGTCTTTGGTCATAGACAATTCTTCAGCTTTTAGAATGAAAGAAAATGTCCCGTTAATTGTACCCGAAGTTAATCATTATGATATGAAAGGGTGCCTATCTGAAAATGGTGGAATGAATATTATAGCCAACCCCAATTGCTCAACTGCTCAACTGGTTATGGCATTGTCACCGCTTCATAGAGAGTTTAATATTAGTAGAGTTGTTGTTTCAACTTACCAAGCTGTTTCTGGTGCTGGAAAAGAAGCGATGGATGAACTTTTCAACCAAACTAAAAAAGTTTACGTAAACGACCCTCTTGAAAAAAGTGTATTTACTAAAGAAATTTCTTTTAATGTAATACCCCATATAGATGTTTTTATGGATGATGGTTTTACAAAAGAAGAGGTTAAGATGAGAGATGAAACCAAAAAAATCTTAGATGACAATATTGAAGTAGTTGCTCATTGTGTAAGAGTTCCTGTTTTTGTTGGCCACAGTGAAGCAGTTTTCATAGAATGCCAAAACCCGATGGATGAAGAGGTTGCTCGAGATGTTCTTAGTGAAACTGAAGGTGTAATTATTATAGATCACAGAGCAGATGAAGGCTACATCACACCGAAAGAAGCGGCAGGTGAGGATGGAGTGTTTATCTCAAGAATTAGAGTAGATAATTCTGTACCAAGTGGTTTAGTATTTTGGTGTGTATCAGACAATTTGCGTAAAGGAGCCGCGTTAAATGCTGTTCAGATAGCTGAATTAGCAATAAGTCAGGGCATTCGATAGATGGTTAACAATAGCTTTGAATTGGAAAAGGCTCTTGAGTATCTTGACAATAATCAAGATGAAAGTCTAAAACGACTTTTTGAGATTCTAAGAATTCCTTCAATTTCTACAAATAATAACAATAAAAAAGATTGCTTTAAAGCAGCTGATTGGTTTGTTCAACAACTAAAGGACATTGGGTTTAAAGCTAGTATTCGAAAAACAACTGGCCATCCTATGGTTGTAGCTCACTTTGAGAATGATGGACCTCATTTTTTATTTTATGGTCATTACGACGTTCAACCAGTTGACCCTTTAGATCTTTGGGACCACGATCCATTCGATCCTAAAATTGAAGACACTTCAAAAGGCAAGACAATTAAAGCGCGTGGGGCTAGTGATGACAAGGGTCAAGTTATGACTTTTATTGAAGCCTGTAGAGCACATATTAAGACTTCAGGAACATTACCTTGTAAAATTACTATTCTATTAGAAGGAGAAGAAGAGATTGGATCTCCATCTATGTCAAACTTTTTAAAAGCAAATTCAGAAGAATTAACTGCCGATTATAGTTTGGTATGTGACACTGGAATGTGGGATAATAAAACACCTTGCATTACGACAATGCTTAGAGGCATGGTTGGAGATGAAGTCACAATTACAGCTGCTAATAGAGACTTGCACTCTGGGATGTATGGTGGGGTTGCGGCAAATCCCATTCATATACTTACTAAAATTTTATCTAATCTGCATGATGAAAATGGTAGGATCACATTAGACGGCTTCTATAATGACGTACCAGAATTATCTATAGAACAAAAAAAACAATGGGATAATTTGAATTTTGACTCAAAAACATTTTTGTTAGATGTTGGCTTGTCAAATGTTATTGGTGAACCTAATTATACACCATTAGAAAAAATTTGGTCCCAACCAACTTGTGAAATTAACGGCATATGGGGAGGATACATTGAACCAGGATTTAAAACTGTATTGCCCTCAAAAGCTTCAGCGAAAGTAAGTTTTCGATTAGTAGGGTCTCAAGATCCCTCAAAAATTCTAAAAAGCTTTCGGAAACATGTAACTAGTCTTCTGCCATCAGATTGCTCAGTAGAGTTTAATGAAAAAGCTGGATCAGGCGCTTCATCGCTACCCATTAATTCTCCAGAAATTAAAGCAGCGGAAAAGGCGCTTAAAGATGAATGGCTGGTTGAACCAAGAATGGTTGGATGTGGAGGTTCTATACCAATAGGTGATCATTTTAAAAATATTTTAGGAATGAATTCTTTGCTTGTTGGATTTGGTTTGGATGATGACAAAATTCATTCTCCAAATGAAAAATATAGTCTTAGCAGTTATCAAAAAGGAACAAGGAGTTGGGCTAGAATTTTATTTAACCTATCAAATATTTAATAATCTATTTATTATTAAATAAAATGTAAGTTGTACATATAAGTTTAAGGGAGCAAAGCGTGGCAGGCAAATCAGATATTTTTTCAAAGCTAAAAAATCAAGACTTAATCGTTACTAAAGGATACATTAACGGAAAATTTACTGAGGGTAATTCGGGTAAAACTTTTCCAGTAAACGACCCTGCAAATGGAGAACTAATTACAGATCTTCCAAACATGGGCGTAGCCGAAACCAAACAAGCCATAGAAGCTGCTCATAAGGCCCAAAAAAACTGGGCAGCTAAAACAGGAAAAGAGAGATCTATAACTCTTAGAAAATGGTATGATTTAATGATTGAAAACAAAGATGATCTTGCCAAAATTCTAACTGCAGAAATGGGGAAGCCTCTTGCTGAAGCAGTTGGTGAAATTACCTATGGGGCAAGCTTTGTGGAGTGGTTTGCTGAAGAAGCTAAAAGAGTATACGGCGATACTATTCCTGGGCACCAGGAAGATAAGCGTATTGTTGTTATCAAGCAACCAGTTGGCGTAGTTGGTGCTATCACGCCTTGGAATTTTCCTAATGCAATGATTACTAGAAAAGTTGCTCCTGCATTAGCGGTTGGTTGCTCTGTAGTTCTCAGGCCACCTACACTTACTCCGCTTTCCGCACTTGCTTTAGGCTATCTGGCTGATAAAGCTGGAATTCCAGCAGGAGTTTTTAACATAGTAATGGGAACTGATTCTTCTGGAATGGGTAAAGAACTTTGTGACAATGAACTCGTTAGAAAAATAACATTTACCGGATCAACAGAAGTTGGAAGAATTTTAATGCGTCAATGTTCTGACCAGATCAAAAAAGTAAGTTTGGAGTTAGGAGGAAATGCACCATTTATAGTATTTGATGATGCTGATATTGACGAAGCTGTCTCCGGGGCGATGATAAGTAAATATAGAAATGCTGGCCAAACCTGTGTATGTGCTAATAGAATTTATGTTCAAGACAGTATATACGATGAGTTCTCCAAAAAATTAGCTGCTGCAACTCAGGCTATGAAGGTTGGCAATGGTTTTGATGATAATGTCACAACCGGACCTCTTATTGATGCTCAAGCATTAGATAAAGTTGAGGAACATATTCAGGATGCAGTTTCAAAAGGTGCTACTATTTTATCCGGTGGGGAAAGATCAGAATTAGGAGGAACTTTTTACAACCCAACAGTTCTGACAGGTGTAACATCATCAATGAAAGTGGCTAAAGAAGAAACTTTTGGACCTGTAGCGCCTCTGTTTAAGTTTGATTCGGTTGATGAAGTCATAGAAGCAGCAAATGATACTGAATTTGGCCTAGCAGCATATTTTTATGCTAAAGATCTCTCAAAAGTTTGGAAAGTAGCAGAGGCGCTTGAATACGGAATAGTTGGAATAAACACCGGAATAATTTCAACTGAAGTCGCTCCATTTGGCGGTATTAAACAATCTGGGCTAGGTAGAGAAGGGTCCAAATACGGCATAGATGATTTTCTTGAAATAAAATATCTTTGCATGAGCGGTATCTAATATAGTTTTGTTAATTATTTAATTTAAAAAACTATTTACTTATCTAAATACTATGTCACTTTTGCATATTGCAGTATGCATTACTAATTTTTTAAAAAAATTTAAATTAAATAATTAAATTTATAAGGAGGAGAAAATGAAAAAATTGGCAAGAATTTTAATGCCTTTTCTACTAATTGGAGTTATTTCACCTGTTTATGCCGCTACTATAAAGTGGTCAATGCCAGGTGATTCATTAACTCTTGACCCGCACGCACAAAATGAGGGTCCAACGCATATGGTATCTAGGCAGGTTTATGAGACTTTAGTCACACGTGTTGTCGACATGTCCATTGAAGCTCAACTTGCTACATCTTGGGAAGCTAAAGATCCAGAAACTTGGGTATTTACCATTCGTGATGGTGTGGTTTTTTCTGATGGATCGTCACTGAAAGCTAGTGATGTTGTTTTCAGCATCAATCGAGCCTTAACTGGTGCATCTGATATGATCGAGTTAATAGATAGTATCACTTCAGTAAAAGCTACTTTTAATAATCAAGTAGAAATTAAAACTGAAGGTCCCAATCCAATACTTTTGAACCAATTAAGTCAAATTTTTATCATGTCTGAAGCATGGTCAAAAAAGAACGGATGTGAGCAATCACAAGATTTTGATGCTTCGCAAGAAACTTTTTGTTCAATAAACGCAATGGGAACTGGTCCATTTAAAATTACCTTGAGAGAACAAAACACAAGAACTGTTTTTGAAAGAAACGGCAACTGGTGGGGCGACCAATCACAGCATAATATCGATAAAATCGAATTGCTTCCAATTAAAAATGATGCCACACGTGTTGCGGCGTTATTATCTGGAGACATTGATTTTACTAATTTTACTCCAGCTCAAGACATTAAAAGAATTAATGGTTCAGCACTCCACAAAGTTGAAAGCACACCTCAAGCAAGAACAATTTTCTTTGGCATGGATCAAGGTTCAGATGAATTAAGATCATCAAACATTAAGGGGAAAAACCCCCTAAAAGACAAAAATGTTCGTCTTGCTATGTATCACGCGCTTGATATGGATGCGATCCAAGACAAAGTAATGAGGGGGCTCAGTGAGCCTGCTGGAATGATTACTTTTCCTGGCGTTCAAGGTTACACAAAGGAATTAGATACAAGGTTGCCTTATGATCCAAACATGTCAAAAAAACTTCTCGCGGATGCAGGCTATCCAGATGGTTTTGAAATAACTTTAGATTGCCCAAATAATAGATATATCAACGATGAAGCAATTTGCGTTGCAGCTGTTAGCATGTTGGCAAAAGTTGGCATTAAAGTTAACTTGAATGCTCTACCAAAAAGTATACACTTTAAAAACTTGCAAAATGATCTAAGTGATTTTTATATGCTTGGTTGGGGTGTTCCAACATTTGACAGTCATTATGTTTATTCATTCTTACTAAAATCAGATGGAAGCTGGAATAAGGTTGGCTTTAATGATGCGCGAGTAGACGAGTTAGTTGGCACGATGTTAACTGAAACAAATCTAGACCAGAGAAACGCAAATATTGCTGAAGCTTGGGCTATTGTTCAAGATAATATGCCATATCTGCCTCTCCATCACCAAGTCATTTCTTGGGGTTCTAAGAGCAATGTTGAAGTTCCAATAAGAACAAACAATGAGCCTCTTTTCCGTTTTGCAAAGGTGAATTAATTAAATAATCTATTAATACCGGTTAATTGATAAAATTAACCGGTATTATTTAAACTTAACGATAATTTCAATCATTCAATGATAAATTATTTTTTAAAAAGGCTTATACAATCGGTATTAGTTATGCTGATCGTTGCTTTTGTATCGTTTTCTCTATTTAATTTTGTTGGTGATCCTGTCCACAACATGGTTGGACAAGAGGCATCAACGGAAAAAAGAGAGGAGATTAGAGAAAAGTTAGGATTAAATGATCCTGTTTATACACAATTTTTTAGATTTGTTGGAAATTCTTCAAAAGGAGAATTTGGACTTTCATATCAGTTAAGACGACCCGTCTCTGATCTTATTTCGGAAAGACTTCCAGCTACTTTGGAATTAGTTTTTGTATCTGCTCTCATTGCTATTATCTCTGGAGTTGTTTTTGGCGTTTACACTGGTATAAACCGTGAAGGTTATCTTAGTAATTTTATACTCATAATTTCTCTTTTTGGTGTTTCACTTCCAACATTTGTAATTGGAATTTTATTTATATATTTATTTTCTGTTATCTTAGGGATACTTCCATCATTTGGAAGAGGAGAAGTCATTCATTTAGGATTTTGGTCGACAGGTTTTCTGACATTAAGTGGTTTAAAAGCTTTAATACTTCCCTCTGTAACTCTTAGTTTGTTCCAAATGACATATATAATCAGACTTGTAAGAGCTGAAATGATGGAGATTTTGCAAACTGATTATATTAAATTTGCCAGAGCTAGAGGCATAAAGAATAATATAATTAATTATAGGCACGCTTTAAAAAATGGCTTAATCCCAGTTATTACAATTACTGGTATTAACGTTGGAACGTTAATAGCTTTTTCTATTATCACCGAAACTGTTTTTCAATGGCCTGGCATGGGCTTATTATTTATCAATGCTGTTCAATTCGTAGACATACCTATTATGTCTGCATACTTAATTATGGTCGCTTTTATTTTTGTAATGATAAATTTTATAGTTGATATTGCATATTATTTCATCGACCCAAGAATTAGGTTTAAAGAAGAGGCTGTAACTGAATGATTGCAAAAATGATAAATAATTTTTTAGACACTGATATTGGCTACAGTTTTAAAAAATCAAAAATTGCAATTTCTTCTACTGTAGTTTTTTTAATCATTGTTTTTGCCTCTTTATTAGCTGGAATAGTTGCTCCTTATAACCCATTTGACCCTGCAAGTATTTCTTTGATGGATGCCTTCACACCTCCTATATGGGTCGAGGGTAGTAACATTAATTTTATTCTTGGAACTGACCAGCAAGGAAGAGACATGCTCTCAACAATGATTTATGGATCTCGAATCTCTTTAACTGTTGGTTTTGCATCAATTATTTTTGCAATGATACTAGGAGTTTCCCTAGGTGTAACTTCAGGTTATTTAGGTGGCAGATATGAAATTGTTGTCATGCGTTTTACTGATGTTCAGCTCACAATTCCAAGCATTCTTATGGCTCTATTGGTAGATGGAATAGCTAGAGGTTTTATCTCAAAGTCATTACATAATGACATGGCTATATATGTTTTAATACTAGCAATTGGGATTTCCGAATGGCCTCAATTTGCTAGAGTAACAAGAGCGGCAACACTTGTGGAAAAGAATAAAGAATATATTTTAGCATCTAAAATAATTGGGTTGTCTAATTTAGTAATAATGTTCAAGCATATCTTACCTAATATTTTAAGACCTGTTTTAGTTATTGCTACAATAGGTTTATCTCAAGCTATTATTACAGAATCTACTCTAAGCTTTCTAGGTGTAGGTTTTCCTCCAACAAACCCATCTTTAGGAACATTAATAAGATTTGGTAATAATTTTTTATTTTCAGGTGAGTGGTGGATTACATTTTTCCCTGCAATATTTTTGGTTGTTCTCGCTTTATCTATAAACTTACTAGGGGATTGGATGAGAGACGCTTTAAATCCAAAATTAAAATCAAGATGAGTTTTCTAGATATAAAAGATTTAGATATTGAATATCAAACTAGAAAAGAAACGATCGAAGCAGGTAAAAATGTATCTTTTAGTCTAGAAAGAGGAGAAATTATAGGCATAGTTGGAGAATCTGGATCAGGTAAGTCAACGGTTGCAAATGCTATAATTAATTTAATAGACAAGCCAGGAAAAATCACAAATGGTTCAATAAAACTTGATGGAATTGAGTTCTGCAATAATGAAAACATAGTGCAAAGCGTAAGAGGTAAAAAAATTGGCTTTATTTTTCAAGACCCCCAGACATCTTTAAACCCTCTATTTAAAATAAAAGATCAATTAATTGAAACCATCCAAACGCATTTGAAGTTAAATCACAATGATGCTGAGAAAAAATCCATTGATCTGTTGAGAGAAGTCGGAATTGAAAATCCAGAAAAAAGAATAAATGAATATCCACATCAATTTAGTGGCGGCATGCGCCAAAGGGTTGTAATAGCATTAGCTATAAGTTGTGAGCCAGACCTGATAATAGCTGACGAACCGACAACTGCCCTAGATGTAAGCATTCAATTTAAAATTTTAAAGTTATTAAAACAACTAACAATTAAAAGGAACCTTGGCGTAATAATTATTACTCACGATATGGGAGTAATAGCAGAAACAACAGATCGGGTTGTTGTGATGAGATTGGGTAAAATAGTTGAACAAGGCAAAACAACTGAAATTTTATCTAACCCCCAATCTATTGAGTGTAAAAGCTTGGTAATGTCTGTACCGCCTACAAATAAAAAAATTGATAGATTTAAGTTATTAAACCCCGAAGGAAAGCAAGTAACAAATAGCTCTATTAATCTTACAAATAGTATTATTAAAAATTGGGGTGTAAGGGAGATTAACAATAAAAAACTATTAGATTTTATAAATGTAACAAAAATATTTGATGATAATGCAATTATTTCAACTAAAAAAAGTGAAAATAAAATTAAGGCTTTAGATAGAGTATCTTTTCAAATATTCGAAGGGGAATCTTTTGGTTTGGTTGGTGAATCCGGATCAGGAAAATCCACAATTGCAAAAATTGTAAGCAGTCTAATAAGCCCAACCTCAGGAGAAGTTTACTTTGAAAACGTTTCGTTACATGATCCAAAAAATAAACTCATAAAAAATAAATTCAGGGGTCAGATTCAAATGATTTTTCAAGACCCCTATTCATCTTTGAATCCAAGATTTAAAGTAAAAAACATTATTGCTGAGCCAATTAAATTTTTTCAAAAAAACATAGGGAGTGATTTAATTAATAAAAATGTTAATGACTTAATAGATATAGTTGGCATGTCGCGACAATCACTTGAAAGGTATCCTCATGAATTTTCTGGCGGACAAAGACAAAGGATTTCTATTGCAAGAGCTTTAGCTACTAGACCAAGGTTACTTATATGCGATGAACCAACATCAGCATTGGATGTAAGCATCCAAGCCCAAGTTCTTAATCTTTTAAAGGATTTACAAGATCAGCTAAATCTTACTATATTATTTATAAGTCATGATCTCCCAGTTATCCGCCAAATGTGTGACAGAACAACAGTTTTAAAAAATGGCATAGTATGCGAAACTGCTGAAACAGAAAATATATTCAATAAACCAAAGCATCCCTATACTAAAGAACTCCTCAATTTAATGCCAAAGATAGAATCTGTAGTCTGATATTATTAAAGGTTCGAGCGTTGAGTAGTTAGTAAGATTCAATAATTTGTTTAATTTTTAATCTTTTCAAACAAAAGATCAAAACGTTTTTTGGCCTTTCCTCTTTGTCGAACAGAAATTACTTTTTCAAAATTTAAAGCATTTCCTACTTGTATCAAAGCTATCATTCCCATCGTATAATGTGGAGTACACTTCACCCCGTATAGGCCTTCTTTCTCTAAGTTAATTGAAAACTCTTTGTTAAACTTACTTTTAAATTTTTTAACATTAGTTGGTATCATTCCTTTTATACTCTCTACATTATGTCCCTTGTCTGTAGGTAAAAAAGTAACAGTATCGCCAACTGTAGCTAGAACAAAGTCTGGCTCAAAAACCATCTTGCCACTTTTACCCTTGTTAAGCATTTTCACTTCAAAAGTTTCTGCATGCCCAGCAAAAGCAACTAAAACACAATAGAAACCTATTATTGCTAATCTTATTAACATTAAGTTTT
>Ga0208766_1000419_pt1 | contig 23563 bp, 18 predicted proteins | sample ETN01SmetaG_3_FD_185792 | JGI IMG/M metagenome (GOLD analysis project Ga0208766, IMG submission 185792) | Marine microbial and viral communities from oxygen minimum zone, Eastern Pacific Ocean - ETNP2014F12-01SV263 (SPAdes) (version 2) | ecosystem: Environmental > Aquatic > Marine > Oceanic ... | reverse complement strand
AAAGATAAAAAAAGGAGCATATTTCAAAGCAACCTATGATGGAAGTGGAGACTTAATTAAAATTGAATATATACCAAGCAAGGGAGATAAAGGTGTATTAGATACTGTTCAAACAAGAACATTATTTTATTTAGAATGGAATGATTATAAAAGGGAGCTCAGCAATCCTATTTCTGAATGGGATTCAGAAAGATTACCGCATTATAAGGCGACTTTTGGTAGAAAGGGTAGATTAACATTTGTTGAAAAATATAATGGTCTAGGAGAAAAATTATTTACATACAAGTTACGGTGGAACAAAGAGGGTACGAGGTCAGCATATAAAGTAATATTTCATAAAAATATGATCATTACACAATTAGATAGTATTTTATTTGCTAATCCAGCAAGCGAGATTCGAACTAATTGGATTGCTGATTTTAGAAGCATAAAAGATGGTAGGCCAAAATCAGTATCGGTATATGATGAGCTTGGTAGTAAATACTATAGTTACAAATTTTATTATGATGATCTGCAAGATTCAATAAATCAAACAGAAAAAATTACTTCAAGGTATTTCCAAAGCGATACTTCATTTCTAGGAAGACATGAGATTTATATCGCTAAGGAAAAATTTCTCACCCAACTAGATTATTTCAATATTGATGGGTCATTAATATCGAGAAATGCGTACTGGATGGACCCTATCCTTGAAGATGTAATCGTAACGACAGCTAATGAGGACGGTGAAATAATCGGTCGGCATATTGTATCAAAAGCAAATAGATTATGGAGGCAGTATAGATTAGGAGGAACCTATATAGATAAAGAAGAGGAGAAAGTAAATATAAGGGAAAGGAAAGTAGTTAAGGATCGTATAATTGAAGAAGAGGAAGAAAAAGATGTAGCGATAATGAATCTAGATATATATGGTTCATTACCAATGATGAATGGTGTAGGATTGAATATGAAACAAATTGAATGGGGCCCTGGTTTTATTGTTGGATCTAAATTGCCATGGATCTTTAGATTTGATCAATCACTATATTATTTATTGTTTGAGTACATGTCAGTTTCGCTTCCTGGCGGTTATTATCCATTAGAGCTCAACGGTTTTAATGCCTTAGTAAGCACCCCGATTAGTCTAAGTTCAATTCAGGGTCTAAATATTGTTGGAGGTTTTGGTATGCACCTAGCATCATATGGACAGGTTAATAATGTAAATTCATTTGCCATCATAGGTGGTGCAGAATTTAGATTAGTTAGTAATGTATTTTCTAATTCACGAATAAAAAATGTTTTTGGTCTTCGAGCAGTACATTCAATGGCAGATCCAAGAGATGAAGAGGCAAATAATAATTTTATTTTATTTCACGTAGGCTTTATTTATTCTTTATAATTATAGTAATAAAAAAGCCCCAGTGAAGGGGCTTTTTTATTACATCTAGTTAATATATTTATTAATTAGAATTTAAATGTTACACCAAGATTGAAATATCTTGGGGCACCAAGAAATACTTCAGCACTCATTGCATTATGCCTACCAGTCTCATTACTGTAATAACCATTATAACTACTATTATCAACAGCATCTTGAACATAAATAGCATCTAATGCATTGAATACATGTAGGAAAGCCTGCATGCTAACTGTTGATCCCGCAGCATCAAAGCTGAAAGGAAGATCATAATATGCATGTAAATCAACTTTACTGTATCCAGGTGTTTCCCATGATTGATTTCTATCTGCATCAGCATCTGTACCATCATACTCACGGCTTGATGGACTCCAGTCAGCAAAGTGACGAGCATATTTACCCCATATTGCTTGTAACTTCATACCATCCATTGGAGTTAGCGTAGGTCCTAAAACAACACTCCACTGTGGTTGGTCACCAATTCTTAGGCCATCAAGAGCATAATCATATTTAATTTGTTCACCAGTATCATAATTTTTATATGTACCAGCTGCATCTCCATCATGTTGCCATGTGCCAAATGATGCTGCACCAAATAAACTGAACATATCACTAAATTGTGCATTTGCTTCCACTTCAACACCTTTATGAACTTGTCCAACGCCTGTTAAGAAAACCATAGCATCAGCACCATCACTTGAACCTGATGCCACATATTTAACCTGATTACGATCTTTCCACTGGGTATTGTATAGGTTTACATTTCCCCACATTGAACCATCATCAGATCTCAACTTTAATCCAGCTTCTAAGCTAGTAAATGTTTCATTAAGCGGGTCTGTAGATATGGTTCCATTGTTATCATCAATAACATTATCAAGAATTGGAACTTTTTGAACATTTCCAAAATTGAAGAAGACTTTGGCTTGATCACCAACTTTTCCAACAACCGGAATAGCGCTTAACATTGACATTGCACCACCTAGGTCATACATAACACCAGCTTTAAACTGCGTTGCAGTAATTGGGTCAGCTTCGAATTTAGGTTGTCCCACAAGGAAATAATTTGTGTGTGTGTAAGTAATAGAAGACCACCCAAACATACCATAAGCTGAAAGAGCGTCTTTTGTGTAATTACCTTGCGCAAATAAACCCATCCAATCCACGGTGTTTGTATTATGATAGGCAATAATATCACCTAATCCTGCTTGATATCCGTCGGGACGATTATCATCAGAAGTTTCTAAAAAGTAATCACCGCCTAATAAGTCACGCACTTCACGGGCATGTTCAATTTCAGCAGTTCTCCAGTCAACACCAACCTCAAGAGTTGTTTCAGGATTCAAATCATAATTAAGCTTAGAAATAAGTCCATATGTGTCTTGTCTATTAATACTATTTCTTAGAATTGCATCTGACTCACCAAGTCCTTTGGCTTCACCTTTTCTAGTTTGATCACTTCGATTCATTGCAATTGTTGCATCTAGATCAAAAATCCTAGAAGGTCCAGAGTAATCCCAAATAAACCCATCATTGTTTCTATATGTACCAGATCCACCACCAGAACCACCAGACCAGTAAAGAACAGATGACAACCTCATTTGGTCATTAATTGTCATAAAATGATTCAGATTAACAAGTGGTTTATGAAAGAAATTTTCACGTTCATTGATGAAGTTAGGATCGTGACGAGCCTGAGTTTTAGCTCCATACATATACATATACTGTTTCCCATCATATGAAGGACTAACCTTTGCCCAGTTTTGACTATAGAATCTACCACTTTCAGCTCCTGGCTGTAGATCATGTGTAGTAGCTTCAGCAAATTTATCTAATGCAGCTTGATCGAAGCCCAATTCATTCTTTGCAAAATCGTGGTTATACGCCGCAGCATTTTGTTTCCAAAGATTTTGACCATGACGTTGTGGAGCACCAATCGCATATAATTCAAAACGATTATTTTCATCTACCGCATAACTTGCACCTAGATAATAGGCCCAAGCATCCGTCCACTGCTTATCAATAACGCCGTCACCAGTTTTTCTTACAACAGTAGCACTTAATGCGTACGAATCATTAACCAAACCTGTACTATAATTTGCAGTTGTTTTTAGAAAATTACCGGCTCCAAGCTCTTGCTTGAACATTCCGCCAGATTCCATTGCTGTAGGATCCGTAATAACATTCATTGTACCACCTATTGATGGTGCAGCAAGGTTTACAGCGCTGAGACCACGTTGCATCTGAATAGATGAAGTTACATCACCAACCCCATCCCAATTAGACCAATATACCCATCCATTTTCCATATCATTTTGTGGTACACCATTAATCATAACAGCAACATTACGTTGATTAAATCCACGAACGTTTACACGGGCATCTCCTGCACCACCACCTTGCGCTGTAGCATATACACTAGGTGTAGCATTTAACGCTAAGGGGATATCTTGTGATCCAAGACGAAATTCCATATCAGCTTTACTAACATTTGAATAAGCTACTGGAGTATTTTCACCAGCACGTGATGCCAATACTTCTAAGCCGCTCATTTGTAAGACGGAAGTTGATAGTGAAAAATTTAGAACTGTAGTGCCTGTCCCAACGGTAACTGTTTCACTAGATGATTTATAGCCCATTACAGAAGCTGTAACTGTATACGAACCAGCTGGTACATTTTCAATTACAAATGAACCAGATTCATCAGCAGCAGCGCCAAGCTCTGTACCTTCAATGACAACATTTGCACCCGGCAAGACGCCTCCAGTGCTAACATCGCTGACACTTCCCGCAACAGTTCCTGCTTCACCCCATACAGCCTCTTCAACAGCTGCTTCTTCCACCACCGCATCATCTTGAGCGAAAATGGCAAGAGGGATTGCTAATATTAATGAGTATAGAAAAAATTGATTTTTCATTATTTTACTCCCTTTATGTATTGTTTTTCAGATTTATTTATATTTATATGTAAAATTTTCAACACGTAAAATACATTTTACTGTGTTGGAAGTTGATAATATCTAATAACTTTCGCAAACATTTAACACAATTTTTTTTTGATTAGTGTTTTAGTTGATAAAATTAAATTTCTTCACCAAATAATTTTTCCACATCTATAGATCTGTCTTCATTATAAAAAATCCATTTCCCAAATCGTTTTCCATCAATATATTCGCCTTCAATTTGCTTCCACCCCTCCTCATACCATTGAACACTTTTGCCATGTCGAACGCCATTTTTAAATTCTTCCTGTTTGAATTTTTTTCCACTATCATAGTACCAGTTATATGTTCCATGTAATTTACCATCTTTAAATTGCCCCTCAGCATAGCGGACCCCTTTTTTATTCCAGTAGGTCCATTTTCCGTTCCATAGTCCATTTTGATATGTCCCTTCTTTTTGTTTTTGACCATTTTCATACCAATAAGTGCGCTTCATTACTATAATTCTGTTTTTCGATTCTTTAATAACCGTTACAATTTTAGGCATTCCATTTTCATGTACTGATTCAACATAATCTCGCATTTGTGAAAAGAGAATGCCAATCAGGAAAAAGTTAAGAAAAATTATTTGTTTTATTTTTAAACGTTGACTCATGGGTTGTTAATTTACATGAAAAATTAATATTTCTCCAAAGAACACACCTAATTACATTTTATCTTACATTAAGATAATGATATCCAATAATGGATATTAATAAAAACATAAAAAAGTTTAGTCATGAAAAATATTAAGGGTGAAACAAATGTTAAATCACTACGATTTGGTTCTGGTAGTATTAAAGGCATAGGAAAAGAAATTGGAAAGTTCATTGTTGTAACCATGGAAGTACCGTGGAAATTAGTAAAAAATGATATTGGTAGACAGCCCGAAGAGGTAATATTTATCACCACAGTGGATCAGGATGAGCTAAATAAACTTTTAGCAGCTATGCCTCAAATTGATAGTGTTATAGGAATTGGGGGAGGGATGGCTATTGATGCTGCCAAATATTTTTCGTGGAAAAGAAATATCCGACTGATATCTATCCCAACCATTGTTAGCGTTGATGCCTTTTTAACACCTGCAGCAGGAGTTAGATCTGAAAATAAAGTGATATATATTGGGAATAGTTCGCCGGACCCCTTAATTATTGATTATGATGTTATTAGAACTGCACCAAAAACATTAAATGTAGCTGGAGTTGGTGATTTATTATCGATACATACGGCAAGCTTTGATTGGTGTCATGCAGAAAACAATAAAAAATCAGAATTTCCATATTCTAAAGAGAATGTAATTGGGGGTGAAAAAATTATTGATAATTTATATAATAATATTGATGATATAAAAAATGTGACCAATTCTGGAATTGATGCAATTGTAGAAGGTTATATGCATTTAAATACGATTTGTCTTCCCTCAGGACATTTTCGAATTGAAGAAGGGTCTGAACACTATTTATTTTATGAACTGGAAGAAAGATTAAAACGATCTTTTATTCATGGGCATATAGTTGGTTTAGGAATTTATTGTATGAGTCAATTACAAAATAATCGATCAGATTATATTATTGAATTTATGGACATGGTTGGATTGGACTATCATCCGAAGGCAATGAGAATTAATAAAGATGATTTGGTGTCTTCGTTGTTGAACCTAAATAATTATGTGAAAGAAAACACTCATTTGTGGTTTACAATAATAAATACTAGAGAAATAAATAATTATTGGGCTCAAGAAATCACCAATAATTTAAATTTCTAATTATGTAATATTATTTTACTTGGCAATTAGGGCAGAAATGAGTTCCCCGCCCAGCGATTTTTTTCTTTTTGATAATTTCTGAACATTTTGGGCATGGACTTCCTTCTTTACGAAATATATTTAGCTGATCAGAAAACCTTCCAGATTGACCATTCAAAAAAGTAAAATCAACAATGGATGTTCCTTGCGCATTTATTGATGACTTCAAAGTTAATTTAATTGTTTTACACAACATTATAATTTTTTTTTCTGGGATTCTGTTCGAAATAGTTGCTGGATGGATATTGCTTTTCCACAAACATTCATCAACATATATATTCCCCAATCCAGCAATAATATGTTGATCCAATAATAATGCTTTAATCATCCGTTTTTTATTGTGTAAAATATTTAAGAGAAAACGATCATTCATATCATTACTTAAGGGTTCTATTCCTAGTTTATTATTTAGATAATTCTGCGATTTATAATAGTAGAACTTTCCAAATTTTCTTGTGTCTTCGAATATTAAATAATTGTCATTGTTCATTGTTATAATTGCTGATATATGTTTTTTTTGTGGAAGATTATTTTGCAAATATAGTTTTCCAGTCATGCGTAAATGAATGGCAAGAATGCCCTTATTAAATCCGATAATAATAAATTTTGCCCTACGATCAACTCGTTCAATTTTTCTCTTAACTAAATTGTTTAAAAAGTCAGATTTGGAAAAATTAAACAATACCTTTGGCCATCTTACTTCTATCTTTTCAAATTCATTTCCAATAAGCTTGTGACGAATTGATTGGACGACAGTTTCTACTTCAGGAAGTTCAGGCATGCTTTAATTAAACCAATAGGATATTTTTGCGACCAATGCTTTATCTTTAATCTTAAAATTATCAGGGTATGAATTATTTGTATATACAATAAATAAGTCTGAAACCGGTGCAAATCGCCATTGAAAACGTAAGTTGATATTAATATTATCTGATTGATCATTATATTGAACGAAAGTAGTAAAAAATAATTTATTGGTAAGTGTTAGATCAATTTTTGGACCAAATAATATAAACTGAATATCTTTGAATGGATCTGGAAGATCAATTTTATCATAGGTGGTTTTTATAGATAAATTTAAATAAGGCTGTATTCTATAATTTACATTCCCATTAATAGACAGTTTTTCTCCATTATAATACCCCCCATATCGAATATTTGAATTAAAATTCACCATTTTTCTTGGATCAGACTGATAATTCATAGAAAATTCATTCCAATTATATTCATTACCTGTAGAAAGTGTATCTCCACCTGAATTTGTAGGATCAAAAGAAGACAGTAGTTTGACATACCCTCTTTCTATATCAAAAGTAAATTTGCTTCGATTACGCCAATTTATATTGTATTTAAGTTCAACTTCTCGATCAGTTAAATCTAAATCTTCATCTAAAAATGTTTCAAATGTAAATGACGGGCCATGATTTTGAATCGATCCTTTTTTTGGATAAAACTTATACTCGATTCTTGGGTCAATTCGATGAACACCGTTCCTTTTAATATATCCTACATCTGCTATATATCCAGAACCAACAAAAGAATAACCCATGTCAACAGATACGATACCATTATTATATTTTATTGAAGTTGCAGCCGTGTATGGATTATTGGTAGCATTTTTATATAGTGAATGATGATAAAAAGCTTTTCCAGTCCATAAGTTATCTGCACTAGCAAGATTAAAATCAACTCCAACAATTCTATTATAAGAATCAAGTGACTTATCATTTACACTTGAATTTTTATTTACAATAAATGAACTAAGACTTGATCGAGAAAACATTTTTCTCTGTATAGTCGCAACCGTGTAACTACTTGATGGTGTATTAATTGTTGAATCAGTTTGTATGTTCATCACCCCCAAACGGTAATTTGAGCCAATTTTACCACTAATACGCGCACCAGCTTTTACTGGGTTTTGTAATCCAATTCTTCTAGAGAAAAATGGTCTGATATTTTTATTTCCAAGACTTGCAAATAGGTCACTATTTTCTAGAAAGAATTGTCTTTTTTCAGGAAAAAATAATTCAAATCGATCTAGATTTGTTCTTTGTTGATCTACTTCAACTTGCGAAAAATCAGGATTAACAGTTAAATCTATATTGAATGATGTAGATAAAGTTATCTTACCATCCATTCCAAGATCACCACTGGTACGTGGTTTTTCACCTTCATTAATATTTTCAAAAGATTGCCCAGAAACATACGGAATTATTGAAAATCTGGTTCCCAAAGTAGGAGGAGGTGTTTTCCATTTAAGTGTTCCAGTAAACGCAAGAGTGGATGATTTGAATTGTCTAGGTACGGGAGCCCACGAAGATTTTTCATTTTGTAATAATGAAAATCTACTAAAGTTAATTCCCCATTCATCAACTGCTTCTAAATATCGAATACTGCGAAATGGTATTGCAAATTCTGCGATCCAATAATCTTCATATTGATTTACTTCCGAATACCATTTGCAGTCCCAATCTAAAGAAACATCGCCACCATCAGCTTGAATACCATCCCATTGAGCGCCAGCAGCAGATACACCGAATGCAAACCCATTTGTTTGATCATTATAAGTATCCATAAAAATGATAAAATTATCATTTTTGGGGAAACTAAAATCTCTGCGTAATGATTCAACTGGACGTTTACCAATTACACTATCATAGCAAATAATCAAAGCATATAAATTATTATCATCATATGTAAGTTGAACTTCTGTTTTTGCAGTTGCACGACCCGTATCAACTGGGGTAATTCGAAAAAAATCTTTAATTATCGGGGATGTTCCCCAAATCGCTTCTGAATTATTTCCATCAATTATTATTTCTTCATTTGTAGGTGATATTTCGATCAGAAAATTTTTTCGATTAACAGGGTCAGTTTGGGATTGAATAAAAAAGGGAAAAACGAAAAATAAAATAAATCGTCTCTTTAATTCCATTAGTATATAATATGATTAAAGAGTTATTTCAAAATCAAATTTTTGAGTAATTACTTCTCCGTCACTTTTGACTTGAACCCACAAACCATATTCCCCTGTATTTTCTAGGTTTATAGCCGGGAATGACACTTCTCCATTTGGAGATATATTGCTGTAATTATTTTCTGTTGAATCATTAACAAATCCGAAAAAACAAATATCATCTTGATCCAAAATATCTTGAATATAGTTTTCTTGAAACAATTCCTGCGATGCCATGCTAATAGTTCCTATTGGATGAATATGAACAAAAACAGTTTGGTCTTTTTTTAATAGAGCAGCGTGTCCACCCATACTTATATATGGTTCTAATGCTGCTGGTTCTCCATCCTTCATAACTTGAAACTCTAAATCAATATTATCACCTGATTTGTATGAAGGTTTATTATCTATCCATGTAATTCTATTTTCATTACTATTTAATATCCATGAATCGTCTGAATCTCTTTCAACGTTTTTCATTAAATCGCTAAAAACAACATTTTTTTCTTTGTAAATAATTTTATTTGTCATCGTATGGGAAAATCCTGTTTCATGAGTAACATCCATAAATAAGTAGTACTCCCCAAAATCAACTGGAGGCATATTAACTATAAAAATATCATTATTGTCAGTTCTAGAAGGATGTAAATGCGCCAACGACTCATAATCTTCCCTGATAAGATAAATATGCATAATTTTTCCATGATCAGGTATGATATCAGACATTCTATTCTGCTTCCATAATTCATCTACAATCTCTATAGACATAAATTTTTCTTTACCATTATCTAATATCTCAATTTTGTTTTCTAGTGTTTGAAAAATGTTATTTTGATACGCAGTATCAATATTATCCCACCAGCTTTTCCCACCATATATTATTGCGGACAAAATGATTAGGCTTAATACAGTTACAATATATGATTTAACAATTTTTCCATGATTTGGATGATTGCCAGGAGATTGAGTGCTATCTTTATATGCTATTCGTATAATATTAATTGCGCCGAAAAACAATAAGCATAACAATGTAGATAATAACATAGAAGTTCCTTGGCTCATTTCTAGGACTCTTGAAGATATAGAATTAACAGGAATAGATGCCCGATGAACATTTTGATCTTGATATAATCGTATATCTAAGCTGTATGAGCCATAATCCATCAACCATAATTGAGCAGAGAATAGATTTTTTTCTCCTTTAATTGGATCAGCAATATCAGCAGGTGGGGATTTGCTTTTTCTATCTTTATCCTTTTTATTTGGTTGAATTGTAACTTTTTGAATATTATCTGTAAATACTTTAATTGAAACATCTGCCAGGCCAGGTACTACTCCAGGTAGTTTAACAAAAACTCGAATAGGTATATCCCCAGCTTTTCCTTCATACACAACATTATTATGACCAATGTCTCCATGTATAATGCTTAAAAGAAAGAATAGAGAAAATATGTATTCCTTAATCAACGTTTTACCTGTTTTATCCATGAACCAAATAATGCGCCTAGATAAGAAAAGATAATCGTAAAAATAATTAAGAAACCAAAATTGATAAAGGTTACTTTTTCCATTTCGGTTCTCTGGCCATATGGAGTCCAATCAAGAAACCAAAATTTATAATTATTTTCATTCACCCTAACCCAATAAGGGAAAGTATTATCTCCTGCAAAAAACCAGTTTCTAGCATATTCCGATAAAAGAAATTCGGAAAAATGCCATTGAACTAAAAAGAAGATCATGCAGAATGAAACCCCCATCATTATAGCTTTATAAAAGTTATTTATGTTTTGAAATTTATTATGAATTAAATCGATAGCTACTGCAGGTGCAACCAATAAAATAGGAAAGTAAGGAGCAACATAATAATTAATATCCCTATATATTGGACCCAGTAATGGTTCTGCTTTAAATAAAGGTAGAATCCAAATAATTAAGCAACGATGAAATATATATAATATAGAGATTATTGTTGCTGAATATTTGTGTTTACCAACTATGCGAAATGCAACAATAAGAAATGAATATATAATTAAGGAAAATTTATAAAATTCGTATGTATGTTGTTTATTATGGAAGCTGAACTCCGTAAGTAATATTGCAAATTGAACTACAATTAAACTCGCAGCATACATATACAATAGTTCAAGAAAATGTTTTTGTTTGCCCTCAGCAAGATTTTTTTCTGCGATCAGAAGAAATAAACTTCCCATAAGATTAGCAAAAATTCCAGCAGCAAGTACTAAATGAGGTGGGCTAATTATTTGCACATCTAAACCATATGCATTGTGCCACCAATCATCAAATGGTGCAGATGTTAGCATGGCAATTGCCCCCCATATACACACCCAGCAAGCAAAAGGAGCTTTAAATCCCCAAAAAACAACATAACGATTATATAAATTTTCATCTACAAATGTTTGCCGTAATGCCATATATGCACACGTTAATCCGCAAATTATTCCACCGATATATACAACAACATGTGGGGGGGATAAAAGCTTATCACGACCTATAGTTTCATGCCAAGATATGTCCCACTCAATTCCAACGATAATTGCTGTGGAGGCGATTAAAAAGAGGAATATATATGAAGGAATATTATCAATTAATTCAGATATATTATTTTTAATTACATTTATCATAGTTAATTAATTTGATGTTGATTCATCATCATCTTCAATCCGGATAAAATTACTTATTCTCCAACCTTTTTCATCAAAAATACGTTTGATACTAATTAATATTATTCCAATTAATATAATCCAGATAATTCTAATTAGAGGGTGTATATCCATTTTATTTATCTGTCTTCAATTCGTATCCAGCCAAAGTAATTATTTAATCCTCTAATAACTAGAACAAGCAAAATAATCCAAAAAGCCCAGAAAGGGATAAGTTCAACTAAACCAGGGAATAGTCCGGTAAATAAAATAAAAAAACCATAATACAATAAGATAGGTAATGATGCATCTTGCCTTTTGGCATATAACTTTTCATCAAATGCAACACCCTTTCTCTCTGCTTTTTCTTTAGCAATTTTAATATTATATCTTTTGAACTGATAATATAATTTTTTTATCATTTATTAATGATAACAGAGGGGCTAAGCTTCTAAAGCTAAATCAGGATATTTTTTTTCTATTTTATTAAAACTGTAATTTAAGCTATGGGTAAAAAATAGATCACCAAGGATTGTATTAAGAAAGAAAGGTATGGCCAAAGTATAACAGCTTATAAGTCCAGCTATAGTGTTTGGATATCCTAAAAGCCAAACACCAAAATTTGTAACTATAAAAAACAGAGTTGAGCTTGCAAGTATTGTACCGTTATGAATATTCTTAGAGGAAATTCCAAGAAAAGAAATACAAATAAACGCTAAGTATACAAATGGTAGGGTAGTATGAAATCCTAAAAAAAGATCACTAACAAACATACATAATATTGGAATGACAAATGCCAACCGTTTATCTCCAAATCGATGGCTTGCAAATAGGGCAATACCTGTTATTGGAGCAACATTTGGGGGGTGAGGCAAGAGCCTTGTTGCTACTGCCACCAAAACCAAAGTAAATATAATTAAATTTCTATTCATAATTAATGATACTATTATAAAATAGCATAAGCATATGTATTAAATTAATCAGAAGATAATAATTTTCTATTATTTATTGATAAAATTTTAATTGTTATAAATAGTAAATTAATATTTATGAAAAAAGATGATAAAAACATTAAAGACTTTGATCTTTTGAATGATTTGCTTCTAGTAAATTTTTCAGATGGTTCAGAAGCAGTTATCCCTTTAAAGCGTTTGCGAGATAGATGCCCGTGTGCAGGTTGTGAGGGTGAAACAGATGCTTTGGGAAATTTGTATAAACCGCAATCTCAACCTAAAACGGAATCTAGCTATAAATTAATACAAGTTCTTCCAGTGGGATATTATGGATTAAAGCCCCTTTGGGCTGATAATCACACTACAGGTATTTTTCCTATTGATTTATTAGTTGAGTTATCAGAAAAATAATCAATATCCCATTTTGTGTATTTGATCTAAAATTTGATCTACAAGAACCTCTGGATTTTCATTGCTGGAATCGATAACAATTTCAGCATTTTTAGGTTTTTCATATGGATCATCAATTCCTGTAAACTGTTTTAACAATCCTTTACGAGCTTTTGCATATAATCCTTTAACATCTCGTTGCTCACATATTTCCAAAGGCGTATTTACAAATACTTCAATATATCCACCTAAAGGGTCTATCATTTCACGATTAAATTGACGGTCTAATCTGTATGGAGCAATAGGAGCGCAAATAGCTATTCCACCATTTTTTGTAATTTCACTTGCAACAAAACCTATTCTACGAACATTTATGGATCGGTGTTCCTTAGAGAATCCTAATTCACTTGAAAGATGTGTGCGAACTATATCCCCATCTAACAGAGTTGCAGGCCTACGACCATCCTCAAGTAGCTTTACCAATAATCCATTGGCAAGAGTTGATTTCCCTGATCCAGATAACCCGGTAAAGAAAATAGTAAAACCTCTTTTCGAAAGTGCTGGTCGCTGCTTTTGTAATTCTTCTACAACTTCTGGGTAAGAAAACCACTTAGGAATTTTTTTTCCTTTATCAAGCATATCCCGTAATTCTGTTCCTGAAACAGTTAAAGCTGTACAATCACTTGGGACCTCATCGATACCCATAAAAGACTTTTTTTCTTTCACATAAACTAATTGTTTAAATGGGACGATATTCATCTCTAGTTCTTTTGAATACTCATTTAATATTTTTTGTGCATCATATGGCCCATAAAATGGTTTATTTTTCCTATTTAACCCTGGGCTTGCATGGTCTCTTCCAACAATAAAATAATTACATCCATAATTTTTTCGAATGATTGTATGCCATAGAGCCTCCCTTGGACCAGCCATTCGCATTGCTAAAGGTAATAAGCTTAATGCAGACATATCTTTATCATATTTGTTCATAATTTTTTTGTAGCATCTAACTCTAGTATAATGATTGACATCACCAGGCTTTGTCAATCCAACTGCAGGATGAATTAAAAGTTTTGCATTATTTTCATTTAATGCTCTTTTTGTTAGTTCTATATGGGCTTGATGCATAGGGTTGCGTGTTTGAAAAGCAATAATGTTGCTCCAGCCTGAATTGTTAAAATTTTCTCTAAGCTGAAAGGGGGTATGTCTTAATTCTGGATAATCATAATGTTTTGGATTATTAATACCTTCTACTGATCCACCAACATAAGTAGGATGAGTATCATTTAACAAAAAACTTACGCCTGGATGGTGTGTATCCGTTGTTTTATAGATATGGTGCGATTCTTTATCTTTATCGGGTTGCCATAAATCATTAACAGTTAATAATGCAATTGCAAATCCTTCTTTATCTCTAAGAACAATTTTTTCATTACTATCTAGTTTGTCAGCGAGTGAGTTGCTTATATCCAAGGTAATTGGAATAGGCCAAAGTAGGTTATTTTTTAATCTGGTTTTTTCACATACACTATTATAATCATCTTGATTCATGAATCCATCTAAAGGAGAAAATGCTCCATTTAATATCAATTCTATATCACATAATTGTCTATCTGTTAGAGTCCATGATTTTAATTGAAGAATTTCATTATTAATTTTACCAAGGTATTGTTTATTAAGCATAGGGATGCATAATTTTCCACCGTGGGGTTTTATAATAGAATTTGACATAGACTAAATCGCTTAATTAATAAATTATAGACACTTAATTATACAAACTTAAGTGAAATTAAAATAACAGATAAAATAAATGGGAATGAAAAAATGAAATACAATTTTAAAATATTAGCTTTCCTAACATTATTGTTTTTTATTTCCTGTATTGAAAAAGATGTCGCAAATGAACAATTCACAAAGGCTTATATAGCGCTCCAAGGATCTGATAAAATTGCAATTGTTGATGTTGATAATGGAGAATTAATTAATGAAGTTGAAGTAGATTTTATTAACACAGGTGATCGCCCACATTATATTGTAATTGATGAGATTCACCGAACATGGTATGTAACGCTAATATCCTCTGGGTATGTTTGTAAATTTGACTTAGATACAGATCAATTGCTAGACTCAGTTTTTGTTGGAAATCAACCGGCATTAATGGATATAGATCGTGAAAGACAAATATTATATGTATCAAGATTTATGCCAATGCCAAGTATGGGGATGGATGGAACTAATTCCCAATTGATTCATCAAATAGATGCAAAAACTATGGTAATCTTAAGTACAGAGAATGTGGGGGCTTCTTCCCCCCATGGAATAGCTCTTAGTAATGATGGCTCTACGCTATGGGTAGCAAGCAATGAGGCTTCTCATTTTTTTAAAATCCCCACATCTACTTTTGGACCTTCTAATTATCAAGCTCAAAATTTTCAATTAGGATATGATGTCCCAGTTAATTATGGAATTAATGATAATATTTACAATGCGTTGGAGCTTGTTTTAAATAATGATAATACTCAGCTTTTTATTTCCTGCTCAGGAAAAGGTCAAGTAAGAGTTTTTGATACAATAAATGGAGATAGCTTAAAATTTTATTCCACAGGAATGATGCCTTGGCATATGACTATATCAAAAGATGATAGATATCTATACACTACTAATAGAATGTCAAACAATGTGGTGCAAACAGATCTTATAAATGGCGATACAAAAACATTTACAAATGAAAATCTTATTATGCCTCATGGCATAGCCCTAACAGCTGATGATAGTAAATTATTGGTGGGTTCTTCAATGGGAGATGCTGTATATATTTTAGATGCTCAATCAATGATATTATTACATAGTATATATTTTTCAGATATAAATATGGATATGGATGGAGATATGAATATGAATAATATGCATATGCCAACGGGACTGGCTATTGTACAAGAATAAACTTTTTAAGTCTTTGTTTGATTCTTAACAGAAGAGATAGCCTTTTCAATTTCTTTTTTGTCTCCTAGGTAATAATTATTAACCGGTTCCATATCATCGCTTAATTCATATATAAGAGGTATCCCGGTTGGAATATTTAAATTAATAATATCATTATCGGATATATTATCCAGATGTTTTACTAAAGAGCGTAATGAGTTACCATGAGCCACTATAAGGACTCTTTTCCCATTAAGAATTGTAGGCTTTATTGTTTTATCCCAATATGGCAAAAATCTATTAACGGTATCTTCTAAACATTCAGATAATGGAATATTATTCCGATCTATATTTGAATAATTAGGGTCGTTACCTGACCAACGGTTATCTGATTCTTCTAAAGGAGGTGGGGGGATATCGTAACTTCGACGCCATTTCAAGACTTGTTCATCTCCATATTTTTTTGCTGTTTCAGATTTATTTAAACCTTGTAGTGCACCATAATGACGTTCATTTAATCTCCAGCTGTATTCAATCAGAATATTATTGATCTTCATTTCAGATAAACATATATCCATTGTTCTAGTAGCTCGTTTTAATACAGATGTATATACAATATCAAAATCAAAATTATTTTTTTTTAGGATGTCTCCTGCAGATTTTGCTTCCAATTCTCCTTTTGGTGTTAAATCAACATCTGTCCATCCCGTAAAACGGTTTTCTAAATTCCACTGACTTTCTCCATGACGTAATAAAACTAATTTTATCATTTAAATACCTTAAAAGAAGTTCGATCAAAACTATTATTCTTCAAAATGACAAAATATATTTAAGTATCTAAATTGGAGATATAATAATATGAATAAGCGCGTTGGTGTAAATGATTTTGTGTTTCGGCAAAAAGAAGGATCTGGAAAATCATATACAAATAAGCTATCTTTCCAAGAGATTGCTGATCATGCCGATCATCAAATGGAATTAGATTTGTACCAAGAAGGGTATCGAAAAGGGGTAAGGATCATTGATGTAGATTCTAGCTTAACTAATAAATTCATCTGTCCTTTTGTTCGAATTGAGAAAAATACAAAGTTATTGGCACGATATGTTCAGAGAAGAGAAGATGAAGATTTATATATTCAAATTCGAGCGCAATCAGGAGAACCACTTTTGGCGGGAAAAGTAGAATTGATACTATACCATCATGATGTTTTATCTGAAAACAATGAACAAACAACAGATTTTGAATGGGAGTTGATTAGTTTTCATGCAGTTCCAAAAGGTATTGATTTTTTGCCCATGGGTCCAGTAACAATGATGAGGAATCAACATGAATTGCCCGGAGGGACTAAAGCAAAATATTCTAGTGAAGACTGGGCAAAATCTGTCGAATTTTGGCAACAATATGCTGCATTAGATGCTATTAAATAATGCTTAGGACTGTAAAAACACCAATTATTCCAATGTGTTTTGCTTCATTAGCAGGAGGTATGGGTTGGGGGATAAGAGGGCAATATGGACATGAAACAGGAGCAATGTTAGCTGGACTATTAGTTGCACTAGTTCTTGTTTATTTTTTTGCATACCAATTCAGTTCTATTAATATTGCTCGAGCAGTTGCACTTGCAACAATAGCAATCGGTTTTGGTGGATCGATGACATATGGGCAAACTCTGGGTTTAACTCAAGATTTTCCTTTAATAGGAAACTTTGCATCTTTACGCTGGGGCTTAATTGGAACGTTTATCAAGGGCTCTATTTGGATTGGGTTTTTTGGTTTATTTTTTGGTATAGGTCTAAGTGGAAAAAAATATTCACTATTTGATATCTTATTAATTCTATTCGTATCATTATTTTTTCTTTATCTTGGTTTATTTATACTAAATGAGCCATTTGATCCTATAAATAAAAAATTACCATTTATCTATTTTTCAGATGACTGGTATTGGGAGCCAGTAGAAAATTTAAAGCCAAGAAGAGAACAGTGGGGAGGGTTGCTTTTTGCCCTGTTGTTTTTGTTATCTTATGTCAGTTTCATAAAGAAAGATATTTTAGCACGCAATATGACATTATGGGGTTTATTGGCAGGAGGATTTGGTTTCACAATAGGACAATCTGTACAAGCTTATCATGCATGGAATATGCATGAGATTAAAAATGGATTATTGTCTGCTATATATCCATTTATTAACTGGTGGAACATGATGGAGATTGCTTTTGGCGCAGTATTTGCATGTATCATTACGCTTGGTTTGTGGTATAACAGACATCATATTTCTTCAAATAATGATAATAATTCATTGCAGCTTGGTATAAAAACGGAGTTTATTTTATTAGCAGTTCATATCATTGCTCTTTTGACATGGAATTTTACATCTTTTTCTACATTTGATTGGTTTGCAGATCGCGCAATAACAATGGGTGTTATTCCTATAGTTGCGATTATGGGAGGACGTGTATGGCCTTATCTTGTGTGCTTGCCAATTACTGCGTTACCAATTGCTGGAAAAACATTGAGATATTTAGCTTATAGAACAAATGATATTCCTTTAATAATAGGATGGGTAATCTATTTTATAGCCCCACTCATCTTCATTAGTTGGTTTTCTATCAAGTTAATAAGCGATAAAGATAATAAATCTATTGGAATCAATTTTATACGTTACACTTTATTTGTGAATACTATTTTTTATTTTTATATGAATTGGGCCTTTTTTAATTATCCCTGGCCCTGGATGAATTGGACTATGCGTACACCAAGCGGTATTATCTTTATTATTTGTACTATGGGCCTTTTGACTCTAATAAATTTTTATCAACCCGATAAAGATAAATGGAACTTCAGAGGTTATTCAAAATGAAATTCTGATTCCTATTTTGAAACCAATAGGGTTTAAAAAAGCAGATTTAATATTATCTGGCATATTTATATATGCTTTATTTTCCAATACTTCTTGTAAAAAATCAGGATCAGCATTTTGCCATTCACCATTAATAAATTGCATATATGTTGAATTATTATATATGTAATACAATTCGCTTGTATCTTTTGATTCCATTAATGATGGAGGAGGTAACATATAATTTCCCCGAACAATATGTATTGGTATATATTGGACATTGTCTTTTGGATATTCTCCGGGCATATCTTTTCCTGAAATAAACATATAGGGCAATTCATAAGACTCTACATTGTTAAATACGCTATTTGGAAGATGCAATGATGTCATATAATTATTGTAATCTTCAACCGGATTTTCCCCTGAAATAATAAATGGATGTTCAAAATACATAAATTTCAAATTGAATGGATTTGTAATATCTAGAAATAATTGTACATCTCCGAATGATGTATCAAATTTTTTGTTTAACCGTAGATCCAATGTATAAAAATCTTTTGTTCTTATATTATTATTTATTGTTGGGTGGGGAGTATACTGTATACCATCTTTATCATTGATTTCATCAATTATTGGCCCACTCCAGGTAAATACTTTACCCGCGCGCCATTGACCTAATAAATCTATATATAATGAGGATAGAGGGCCAAATTTTGGTTTATTAGGAATATGTAATTCTATATTGGCTCTAGCATAAGGTTGCGCTATAGATTTTGTCTGATAATGATCTTGAGTAATAGTGCTGTATTGATTCTCATCTATAGGGTTTTGAATTACTCCTGTAATGCCAAAATTTCCAGAACTAAAATCCATATGAGTATAATTAAAAAACCCTCTAAAAATCTTACCTCTTACTTTACTTAAGGTAAATTCAAGCCCTCGAATATCATTATAGTTGTTTGGAACAGCTAAAGTGTAAATCATCTCTTCACCAATAAATGATTTAAAACTTATTTGCTTATCAACACTACGTGAATAACCTGAAAACTGAAATAAATAATCTGTTTTAAATATTTTTTCTAATCCTATTTCATAAGCAATTGTTCTTTGCATGGGTAGATCAGGATTGCCCATAGCAGAAATTGAGCTACGATCTATTGTAAATGATTTTTCCTGCATTTGATATAGATATTGTGCCTGAGGCATTTGACGAAAGTGCCCATAATTAAAATAAAACTTTGTTTGTTCCATGATAGGAAATGAGATTCCAATACGAGGACTTAATTCTATTTGTTTTTTAGCTTTTACAGTAACTGATCTATTTGTCCTATCCTCATTATTTTGTTGAGTAAAAAATTGGTCAAATTCAGTGAAAATACTATTATTACCACCTGCATAAAAATAATCCAGTCGCGCGCCTAAATTCATAACCATCTGATTAAAAGAGAATTTTCCTTGAATATACGCAGCGCTCTGTTGCGGGGATGCTTCCCAGTTTTCATAGAGTTTGTATGGCGATTCAAAGTCTATATTTTCACCAAAAACCGAATTAGAAATTGATCCTATTGCCATCACTCTTGTATCTGACGCATCATTGTATTCAGATGATATATTATAATTGTGATATATATATTCGAAGCCTGCTTTTAATTGAGAGGTTGAAGACCATTGTTTTGTAATATCAAATTTTCCTGAATAAACGGATACATTTGATGTGTCACGATCTTTTATAAAATTGTTTGATTCTGGCCCTAAAAAGTAATTTGATCGCAAAAGGTTTAAATTAATTTCATAAAACAAAGAGGGGTTTACAGTTCGAGATATTTTCCCTGATATCATTCTGTGATTAATATCTGATATTCCAATAATTGAATTCTTAAATAATCCCTCTGTTTTAAAAAAATCATTTTCAAATCCCCATGTATATGATGGGACTCCTGCTGGCATAACCATACTGACTGAATCTGAAAGACCATTTTGGGAAACATAAAATGCATTTAATGTAAGTTTTAAATCTGTTTTAATATTTGAAATAAATTTTATTTGAAATGTTTCATCTTTTCTTGATGTGTTGCCTGATTTTTCAATATATGGTAACTCATTATTTCGATAAGATAGAAGGAATCGCAAATTCCCATAATTTTGGCTTATTGGTCCACCTATACTTGCATCAAGATTATTACTAGTATTATATATTTTGTCCCAATCTCCTGAAAAGTTTAATTGTTGACTTGGATTATTTCTAAATAAAATATCTCCCGTAAAATGATCTTTTGGTGGATCTTTAGTGATTATTTGAACCAAACCGGAGCGTACATTGCCAAAAGAGGCGTCAAAACCACTTTTTTGAATTTGTATTTGCTCTACAGAAGTGAAACTTAATCCTGTAATAGGGCCATTTGTTCTGCTTTCTCTAATATTTATTCCATCAAGAACAAATGATGTAGAGTTTATATTCCCACCACGTATTGTCATATTTGGTTCTATACCAGCTTGTAAAGCAACAGCCTGTTCAATTGAATTAATTGGAATACTTTCTATATCTTTTGCGTCTATGTTTATTGTGCTAACTGATATCTCTGGGTCAATCATTTTACGTTCAGCAATAATTGTGATTTCATCGCTCTTTAAAATCTCTTCTTCTAATATAAAATTGATTACAGTGGTTTGGCCTGCATATATAATAATGTTCTTAATAGTGGTTTGTTTATAGCCAATATAGTTTGCTCTAATACTGTACTTGCCGGGTAAAATATTAGGAACTATATAAATACCACTACTATCAGATACGGCTCCAAGATCTGTAGATAGCACAACAATATTCGCGCCTTGTAGCTTAATATGATTATTTGCTGATGAAATATAACCTTTGATATTTCCACTTTGTGCAGATAGTGGACATATAACAATAGTAAATATTAAAACATAGATTATTGTGCAAGTTTTAATAAGAAAGCACAAAAATTGTTTTTTGAGCATTTTCTATTTTAAGATAAAATAGCAATGAAATGAATGATTATGCTTTATGATAATAAAATATTTATTTAAGCATCAAAATGTTGTTGAGTAATATCAACATAGATAATAAGATATTGTCCTGGATAAATAAGACCTGGCTGATTTTTTACTTTTCGATTCCAAGATACTAATTCTGATACTGAAACATTAAATCGATTAGCAATTCGAACTAATGAATCTCCATTTTTCACATTATATGCAACTTTTTGAATTGTTTCAGGACGAGAGATATCATGTTGATTTTTACAAGTGTATAATTTTATAGTATTACCAATTTTTAAATAGTCTTCTTTACCAAGATCATTCCATAAAGCTATCTTATCTAAACTCACATCAAATGTTTTACTTAAACCCCAAAGTGAATCCCCACCTTTTATTTTGTACTCAGTATAATGTGGTTCATGATTATCCTTAGTATTATTAACAGTTTTTGGAATTAACAATTCATCATCAACTATAATTCTATCAGTTGATAATCTGTTTACTTTTTTAATTATAGATATTGAAGTTGAATGCATTTTTGCGATTTTACTTAAACAATCACCACTTCTAATACGGTAATGAACCCATTGAATATTTTTATCGATAGGTAATTTGCTGATTAACTCATTTATATATTTAGAATGTTTAATTGGAATAAGTATTTGATGAGGTCCTTCAGGAGCAGATTGCCAATAGTTGAATCCAGGGTTTAGTTTATAAATTTCTTTAATAGAAATATTTAATATATCAGCTAATGCAGTCAAATCAATTTGTGTCGGCCAATACGAAATTTTGAACTGCTCTTCATTTATTAATTCTGGTAAATCAATTCCAAGCGAACTACTATTTTTAATTATATGAATTAATGCCAGAAATCTAGGAACATATTGCTTTGTTTCATTTGGCAAGTTTAAAGACCAAAAATCAGTATTTTTCCCCCAAGCAGCATTTCTTTTTTGAAGATAGGAAACTGTTCCTTCACCTGCATTATATGCTGCAATTGCAAGCAACCAGTCGCCATCAAAGTATTTGTGAAGTCGGGTTAAATAATCTAAAGCTGCATTTGTTGATAATACAATATCTCTTCTTCCATCATACCAGCTATTAATTGGAACACCATATTGTCTTGCTGTGCTTGGAATAATTTGCCAAAACCCAGCTGCGCTACCATGGGAAAATGCATTCGGGTCATAATTGCTTTCAATGAATGGCAATAAAGCTAATTCTATAGGAAGTTTTCTATTTTTTATTTCTTTAATAACATAGTGTAAATATGGACGAGCTTGTTCCGATAAATATTTATAGTACCATGATCCATGATTGTTGATTCGATTAATTTCATGATGTACTTCAGATTTATTATGATATGTATTCCAGCTTAATTCGTTTTTAAACATACTCCATATATCATTTATAATATTGTTATCTGAAGATTCTATTGGAAAATCACATGCGCTTAAACAAATATTATCTTTATTTATAAACATTTCCTGTTTACCCAAATTCGATTTAGTCACAGGATAATAATGTTCTGTAATAAATATAAGTATTAAGAATAGTGAGAATATGTATTTCATTTTATTTCTTTATTTTTTTACGAACCAAAAACGGGTCTGAACTTGTCAGACCCGTTTATTGGATTGTATGCGTGATGTTCTCCAATA
>Ga0208766_1000418_pt1 | contig 23582 bp, 6 predicted proteins | sample ETN01SmetaG_3_FD_185792 | JGI IMG/M metagenome (GOLD analysis project Ga0208766, IMG submission 185792) | Marine microbial and viral communities from oxygen minimum zone, Eastern Pacific Ocean - ETNP2014F12-01SV263 (SPAdes) (version 2) | ecosystem: Environmental > Aquatic > Marine > Oceanic ... | reverse complement strand
GCACCTGGCGCATTGTAGTTATACGCTCCGTTGGCTGGGTCCAGTAGAGTCTCTCCTATTGGTATGGATGAGTTGGTTGGACTAGCATTCTGGTCAGCTTGGTCAACAATGACTTCGTCAATGTTGAAGCCAATACTGTATGAAGGAGTATTGGAATATTTCTCTAAGATAAGGGTTTGTGGTGCAACGTAGTTGAGAAACCCTGAGAGATAGAAGACCGATTCGTCTACAGATACGATAGAAGCCACGTTTGAAGCGTTCGGTATTTTTGATGCTCCTGTAGCTGAAACTGTGGTAGCTTCTAGTGTTCTATCAGTGTCGTATATTGTGACACCGTCTGCAAAAATTAAATCTGAAAGATATCTTACGACAAGTGTATTAGGGTCAAATGAGTCTCTATCAGAAACAGCGACAACATAACCTCTAGCAACTCCGACACCACCATCAGCGGCACCGTAAATGGTCGACCCAACCCAATGTTGAGCGTTGACTATTGCGTTATCAAAGGTATTTTCTAGCTGAACTGATGCTAGAGTTGTGTCGACAGTGAGACCACCTCCTGCTATCAAATCACCGTCGCGGAATGCGACATTTGCTGCCTTAGTGATTTGGTCCTGTAAAAGGGTCTGTGTCTGTGTTAGCTCTCTGGCCTGAACCGCATATGATGGTCTGAAAAGGATGCGATAAAAATTCATCCTCTCATCAAAATCATCGTAATAGGGGTCAGAGGTAAATAGCTGGTCTGATTGGACTGGCATTCAACTTCCTATTAGAGTAATGCCCCTCGCGAGGAGGGGCAAAATGGTGTTAGAACTGAACGATGAGTTTGATATCCTCAACTTGGTCAGAAGCACGAGATACAGGTGACCTGTTCTCAACGTACAGAACATCTCCACGATATTTCTGCATGTCTGGCTTCTCCATTACCATGTTGGAGGAAGTAGCATCGTTAGCAGCTGTGACTGGGTCAGTTGCGACGCCATTTGGGTCAGCGACAGTGACACGCATAATACGTTCACCTACCTGAAAACTCCCTGGCACTCCGTCCCATCCCGCTGTAGCTACTGAACCACGACTTACTTCTGTCACGCGAAGTTCTGGATAGACCTGTGGGTCTGAACCTGAACCAAGTGTTCCAGCCGAGTTAGCGTCAGCGGTGTTGTTGTAGTCTACTACGAAAGCAGTTGCGCCTGAAACTGAACCGATAACCTGTTGGTCAGCGACATAATAGTCAGATGCAGATGCTATTGTGGAACCGATTTTGATTCGCATTGTCTGGTCAGCTAACTCAGATACATAAAGAGCTGAGTTGTCTGCAGACTGAACTGGGTCACGTACCAATCCGATTTTACGGAAATCGTTACTGACAGTAAAAGTATTGGACTCAGAGCCCTCAAGTCTTACGTTCAGCATGACATTGAAGCCGAAAAGTTCTTCGACCAAGTTATATCCATGTCCACCTACTGGTGACATGACTGGTCTAAAGTCTGCGGCCGTTGTGATAGTCGCGTTTGTCTGTGTAACAGCCAAGCTCGCAACATGATATCCAGAGCCAGTATTGGCTACGTACATATCTGTGATACCTGTGGTGTTTGAACCCACACCATAAGCTAATGCACCAGAACCATCACCAGCGATAGCTACTTTTGGTCCAAGCTTTACGACATCTCCACCAGCCAAAGCTAGGGTAAGGTCGAACTGATAGTTTGCATCAGCGGCTTGTGAACCAAGGTTTCCTGTGTTAGCAATAAGGGTGAAAGTTGTTCCGTTATGAGCGGAAATCTCAGCCAACATGCCTTGTCCAGTTGAGGACGAGGAAACATAAGCCCAACCACCTTCAAAACTATCTTGAGCTGGGTTGGAACCACCGTAATTGGTGAAGTCTAATGTAAGGTCTGGAGTTGCTCCACCCAAAGCTGAGGAAGTTACTTCAGCGTCGGAGAAAACATATCCAGCTCCGTTTCCAGAAGCGTTACGGATCAGAGTATCAATCGCTCCGTCAGAAGCGTTGTTCTCGATTTCCCACTGGTTGGAACCATCGTCAGCTATTTCGCCAGCGTTAGCACCAAGGTTTGTGAAATCGTCTGTTCGCAGTCGTTTGACTGGAATAAAAGAGGTTGTGATGAACTTGAGAGCATCAGCGGCGGAAATGGAGTAAGCGTATTTCCACTTATATCCGTCAGCAGTTGTCTCAGACACTCCAGCACTTGTATTAATACTGGAAGGCATCACGGTTGATTGTGCACCATGATTGTTGTACATACACTTGTAGACATTGAAGTCTTCGGTAACAACAAAGAATGGCTTTGAGTAGAGAGTAGAATCTTGGCTATCAAATTGGTCGTAAACTGTTCCTGAAGTCCAGTTATAGCGGTTGATAACGTGTGAAACATCGTTGGATGTTACACGCTTAGCCAAAATCATATCGTCCCAATGATTGTATTCGGTATTCTCTACAGTATCAGTTGGCGTAGGTGGGTTTGCATCGATGTTTACACTTGATGCGTCCAGCCACTCCGAAACCTTTCCAATGAAAATGAATTGGTTCGTTGATGCTGCTTCAGAGAATGCCTCGTGAAACTGTTCAGAGTTGTGGACCCTGAACTTATTAGTTACGATTGCAGGCATTTTATGCTCCTAAAATTGTATTTTGTTTGTGTAGATGTTGCCACTTCCCCTTATTTAGTGTGGGGATTATTGGTAACGGTAATTTACGTATGGTGCGAACGCTATGTCATCCGTAGTCCTTGGACTAGCGATAGAGTCAAGTATTATTTCTGTCGCGACAGGAACATACGGTGCGTTCATTATTATTCTATAAGAATTCTCTTGTGTTATCGATTCTGCATCTGGGTCATCCCCAATATCTACAGTCAAAATATTTCCGTCATCATCTGCAATAACTTGGTAGAGTTCTTCTGAGTGGTCTTGCATCGCCAACATGGTAGAGGAGTTTTGAGTAATCATATAATCTCCGTCCTGTGTTACGATAAGTAACTTACCTAGCGAGTTAATTCCCATTCCAACGAACGCATTACTAATGGTCCGCTTCAATACTTCCCCTGACCCACTAATACTATGTGGAACCACTCTGGTATAATTATCAAGTGGCGGAGTGTCAAGAGATTCGTTGATAGTGACGCTATTCGTCGCTGTCACCTCATACATTCCCTCTAATAAACTTCCAGTTTGTAGAGGGGGTAAAATCTGTAACTCTATTGATGGGTCTTGGTCAAATAGAGGCGTTACAGTTGGTGCTAAATCCACTGGTCCAAGGAGGATGTCGTTCATATCGACACCTAGACTTAGACGCTCGTAGTGAATGTCTGTTACAATAAGGTTTCCACCTATTATTGTTGTAGATGGAAAATCTATTTCAATGTCTCCTTCAGTAAAAATATCTACATCCGCTTCTGAAGTTAAGGCATTGTAATTAATTTCTGTCTGGCCTACGTTGTAGGCGTCCATTTTAATTTCGTGGTTGACTTCCTTTGTTCCCAGACTCTCTGCTACAACTGCTTGTGTTCCCAAACCAGACTGTGGTTCTTTGATACTTGCGAGTGTGTCGTAAGTCTGTGATACTGTATTCTGATGTCCACCAAAAATGGAGATGGTGTTTGACACCTCAATCGGTGGTTCCCAACTTCCGCCCTCCCAGTTAAACTCGGCTGAGATAGATGGAATAAAAGTATAGCTATCAATAAACTCTTTGACTTCCCAGGCTAATGGTAAACCAAATGCACCCATGTGGGTCTCAGCATTTATTACAGCCAAGTTAGCAGTGTAAGAGATTTCCCATTCGTATTCTGAGTTCAGTCTTGAGTTATCTACTGCGTATATTCCCATGTGTCCGTCAAGGTCTTCGTCACCCTCTGTGACAAGATTTTCATTCCCTTCTGTCATGATAGATTCAAACGTTGTTCCGTAGCTCTCGCCACCCTCTACCCAACCATTCACAATGCTTTGAATTTCTAAGTCACCTCTAAAGTCGACATCTGAAACTACATTCGCGACTAACTCTTCAATGTTCGTATCAACTGGTCTCTCTGGTGTAAGAATAGACGCAATCCAAATGGAACTTGATGAAGCAGCTCTATCATCACTAAACGCTTTCAACCAATCGTTACAGTCTGGTTGAATAACTCGGTTTTCCCAATCTCCACTACCTTGTCGATATCTCATTGCAGAAGTGGTAGTAGGATTATTATCAGCAAACAGGTTATATTCATGAGAATAGTCTGTGGTCGGAAGCAGTTTATTATCATTGTATGAAGGACTGTAGAAAGCAGCGTTTGTTTGGTCACACGTTGAAGAAGACAATGCTCTGTTTCTCTTAAAACCTATTGGGTCTAGACAGAAACCACCTCTTCTAAGTTCGTCGCCTTGAAGTTCTTCTTTTGACAAAGCCTCTTCAATCCATTGTGTACCACCCCATTTTCCTTTGATACACCATGCATTATCTCCTCCGTTTCCACAACCGATTCCAAACTCTGAATAATGGCTACTTGGGTGGGCTTGATGAATGTGTGTATCTCCCTGAAGGTATCCAAAGGTATTATCATTAGTTGAAGTTGTGAAGTTCTTGAATTCCATTTCTACAATTTCTCCAGACGCCATGTTGGTCTGATAGAACTTGAAAGAACCTTTGATATTTTCACACATCTCATCTTCGGTCAATCCGTTCAAATGTGTGTTAAGATATCCTACTGGACCTCCGTTGTAGACAACAGTTATTTGATACCAAGCCTCTTGGTCTGCAGGTTGTCCACTAAAACCATAAGGGTTACCCATTGTATGGACTTCACAAAACTGACCCTCTGACTCATTATATAAATTACTTGCAGGATTGGTATTTGTTATGTATGTATTTTGACTTGGGTTCAATGGAACATCAAGAAAACCATGAATGAACATCGATGTGTAGTCTCTATGGTTTGAACCTCCGCCTAACTGAAAATGCACTAGACCATCTTCCTCGTAAAGCATGACACCAGATGTCTCTCTATTCGTGTGATTTTCATATCCTGTAGACCATAAGAAACCATAACCATCCCATTTAGCTCCAGTATGGTTGGACATCAAAGTTGATACAGTCCATTCTCCACCCCATTTATGCTCGTAAGCTCCTGTCTGTTGAGACCAAGAAGCTGTCTGCCAAGTTCCACCATTTGCTGGATTGGCGTGATACTCAGGGTTTGCCCAAAGTTCGGCTATTGCGAGATGGTTGTACAACCTGCTCTGGGAACCACGAGAATTCCCCATTGCTATTCTTATTTCTTTTGAACGCTCTTGTATACTATCTGATTCAGGTCCTTCGTGTTTCCACCACTGTGAACTACTTTGCTGGTAATTACTATCTATCTCCATTCTGTCACGTGCACCATCCCATTCAAGGTATGTGTCCCAAGTCGTCTGACCCCACGCACAATCGGCTAATGTTTCTAAGTTGTCGGAAATAAAGTTGACAGGAAGTTCGTATTCCATCTCTGCGAAATCATTCTCAGGCTTGACAATCGGTGCCATAGCTGGAGAAGCGACCATCTGTAAGTCTGAACCTTCTACCTGTAAGAATTCATCTGAGTCGTTTCCAACATAGATGGCTTCAGGGAATGGATTCAAGTGTGTCAACTGTGTCAGTATGTTTGGAATGATTGTTGGGTGCAACATCTGAGCCGCAAGTTCTGCGTCTGACAACATTCTTATGATATGAACACCAGATGAAAAGGTGTGTTCGCTTTCTACATCCTGTGGGTCATAAACAGCTTGAATCGTTAAATCAATATCAGCGTAACACTCGTGAAATGTAACTGGGTCTGCGATTTCTACATCCCAACCGAATACTATCTTACCTGCTATCGGAGAAATCTCATTCGAGTTTTCTGTTAATCCGCTGATCGGTTGATTCAATATAAATGAGCTGAACTCAGAAGGTTGAGGTTCTGATATTACACTCCACGAACTACTTAAGTCTATTTCCATGTAATGAGCACCTGCTACATCCCTAGCGAATACAGCTTGTGTCTCTATTACTATTTCGTATTCAACGTGTCGTGCACCATCTGAGGATGTAGCGACCATGTCACCCATCTCAATAACTTCGCCAAACTTACCTTCCCACTGGAAATCGCCTGGCACATCTAATATTTTCCATGCACCGATACCATAAACAGTAGTTTCAATTTCTATCTCGTTATCAAATATAACATTCGGTGGTCCATAATACTGAACCCAGAGTAGAGGTGGAAGTTCTGGTGGAGGTAAGACAGGTTGTGTCTTAGCAATAAGTTCGAATTCAACTTCGTGGAACTCTGAATCCCAGTCTTCGCCCCAAGTGCCTGGCTCAAAACAAATGTGTCCCTTCTCTAGAGGTGACTTTTCATCGTGCCAGTTCTCGTCTACAATCCAGTATCCATCTTCAAATAACATACAAGGATATTTGACATGCTCTGGACTCCAGTCAACATACATCTCTGGTGGAAGTATCCAGCACTTAGATTCAATGGTATGAATCATCTGGTCTGCTGGAATAATTGGACTTACTACATCTGCATAGAGGTATATCTCTAAATGTCTGTGAAACTGATATGCGTATTTGTTGTGGTTGTAAACTATTACATCACCCATTGGAATGACATCAGCTTCTCTCCACTTGAACTCAATAGAGTGTTCGTCTGGAATAATGACAGGTGTCATTATTGCTTCAAGCTCTAAGTCAATGTCTCTGTATGGGTTGTCGCCCGGCTCAGTAAATACTCTCCAAGGATTTGAACCAAAACCAAATGGGTTGTGCGGGTCATATTCTCCTTCTTGCCAAATATACCCGCCGTCTTCATACTGGAGGCCAACCACGCCTTCTTCACCAGAAAGGTTATCTGGTGTAGGTGGTGTAAAGGAATTGTAACGTATGAAAATCTCGTGTTCTTTTTCTACTGGTTCTGGTAGGACAACTCTTGGTTGACCTTCGTAAGTGAGTTTATAAAGTCCATCCTCTGTAACGATATCACCATGTCCCACTTCTCCGTAGAAAGGAATATGGTCTCCCTCAACGTATCCAAACTGAACGTTGATGGCTGGATAGTGTTTGAACTCAATCTCAACATATTCTCTGTGCACTGAAAAAGGTAACTGTGAACCTGAGAGGTATGTGTCTACTTCAAAGTCTAGGATAGAAATATTTACTTGTTGAACTGCATAGAGTTCCATCTCGATTTCAATCGGCTCAAGTAAGTAGTTTTCACCAGCACCTTCTGTCTGGAACCATGTACTTCCGTCTTCCAATAAGAAGTCAAATATTCCACCCTCTTCTTCTATTCGTCCTACTCCTGAACCAAATGGTACAGCAATAAAGTTGGACTCCCATTCTCTGAGTGAACCTATTTCAACTTCGTAGTCTAGAACATCTGCTGTCCATCCTGTGTCTACAACTATTTCATATTCTTGCCTTCTGTCTCCCAAGTCAGACACAACTAGCATTTCCAAGTTAGCACTGAGGTGATGTTCCACCTGTCTGTGCCACCAATATGGTTCGATATCATCCTGACTCATCATTGCAACATCAATAATTGCTGGAGGGAATTCTATTTCGCTGCCAAGTCCTACGTGGAGGTATGGAAGAATAACTTCTGTAATCTCTATCGCTTCGTGACCGTGAACTATCTGTGTTTTTGGTGGGTCGAATCTTGCAGTAAGTGTTCCTTTTACTACATCTGGCATGTAACCAATATGTACCCAAGAGAATGCACCTCTGTTTTGTTGGTTTCTTCCGTGAGCAAAAGCTTCCCAGTGCCCATCTTCATTGATTCCACCGTTCAGGTAGTTTGTGCCTGGGGCCTCTGGAAAGTGAGAACGATTTCCGTTTGGTGCTAAGTCAATAGACCTGCTGTAGTTGTTTTCCCAATCGAGAGGGTCTGATTGCCAGAGATGAGCAGGTTCTAAATGGAACTCAACTTCCTTGAGAGGATAGAGTTGAATAGTTCCGTCTAAGAAATAGTTTGGTACTTCAAAGTTATATCGAATGTATGTCGCGTCTCTAGATGAAATTTCTTGTTCAAAGAAAAGCGGTTGTCCAAAACCTCCTGAGAAAGTTTGTATCAAGGAAGGTCTTGTTGCTACCATGTCTGTGAAGTAATAAATCCCAGTAGGTATGTTGATATCAAAGTTGACTATCGGAGCCACTGAGTTAGAGTCGATAACTGAACCAGTAAGATTCAGGACTTCTTTTTTCCAGTCTGGTATTGATGTCGCGGCTGTAGCATTGACTACAACAAGAGGTGTATTGAAACCCTGTTCGTAAAGGTCGTTCAGTCCACCCCAATCTAATACAGCACCAGATACGTGCTCAACATCATAAATACCTGTAACCCCACTTGGAGTAAATGTGTATGTGGCTGGGAATTCTCCTGAAGAGTTAGTAACAGAATACTTTTCTACCTCTACATCTGATAAAGTAAATGTGCCTGGAAACTGGAAGTCGTTTGTCCAACTATCTGTAGTTAAAGTCAAAGACGAGGTTCCTGTAATTTTCATTGGAATTTTGAGGTCTTCTCCTGTAGCCTTTTTACCTGTTAACCATACCGTATCACCGAAAGATAAACCAGTAGGGTCTACATCTGCAAAATAGTGATGATGACCTGAAGAGTTAGCAGATACAACCATTGAAGTGGTCGGTAACAATGGCGTTTTCAGGAGTGGTATTGCTTCTGTTATCGTAATATCCTGAGCCGTAAATGTAGATTGAACTCCGTCTTGGTCTCGTACATCCAGTTGTTGTGAAGTCTGTACTTCAAAATCTGTGTAATATCCAGCCGAGAAATTATCTCCTACACCAAAACTAATAACTGGCCCTGATACGTGAGCTATTGTATATCTGCCTGCTCCAAGGTGTGTGATGTATTTGAGAACCGTTGGTAAGTCTCTGGTAGATGCTCCATCAATGTGTGTAACAGGTACGTTTTCTCGTTTGTAAATATACTTTGGTGGGGTATTAGCATCACTCCAAGAAGTTTGACTTGGCATCTGAATCATATAAATGATTTGGTTGCTCGTATCAATATGAAGAACCATTGATGTTCCTTCAGCAGGATTCGAAACATACTTACAGTAGAAAAGATCGCCAGGCTGAAGTCCTGCTGCGACTGTTCCCCATCCACTCCAGCCCATACCTCTATATCTTACATCAGCGTTATACTGAACTCCGTCAACTACAAACGTTCCATAGTTGTGGCCTGGAAAAGTATCTAAGTTAGTAATCCCGCCTGGGTCCGTTTCAAGAAGTGTGTCAACCTGTGTAGTCTGTGGAGAAGTCACTCCCATTATTGTAACATCTTTTCCAGCCAAGTCTACAATAGCGTTGCCCGTGACCTTATCTCTGGTAGTAAGTTCTTGTGCAATAGCGGAACGTATTGTAGAAGTAAAAGGAGTGTGGCCTGGACCTCCAAGATATTCGTCTGAAGAACCACCCCAATCTATGAGTGAACCAGATACGTGGACTGGTTTGTAGATACCATTAGATACATCAACCGCTTCCATCTTGTAAGTGGAAGGAAGGTTTGAAACATTCTGAACGTTGTAATCGTTTCCTATCTCAGTGATGGTAATGAATTGGTCAGTCAAGCTTGTATTGTAAACTCCACCTGAGAGAATCTGTACTCTCTCTTCCTGAATGTAATAAGCACTTCTTATATTGTAATTGCTTGGAGTAGTTCCCCATCTATGTCCAGAAACATATTCCAACATCACCGTAAAAGGACTTGATGCAAAATCGCTTCCGTTGTTCTTGTAGAGTCCTACGTTCCCAGCGTCATCCTGAATGTAATGTTCAGAGCCTATTGGACTTTCCCATACTGCTTTAAGACCTGACTGAGAGAAATGAATACCTGAAGCAAACTCAGCTCTATCGTTGAGGTCGCTTAGGGGGTTTGACATAGCCGATGATTTGTACAAACGACTTGAAGTGAGAATCGTTGGGTCGAAAACATCGACCACAAACTCTTCGTAATTCAAATGAGCTTCTACTTCATGGAAAACAAAATCTTTTTTGATGTCAACCGTGAGTCCTGAGTCTTCATATCGAGGTACAAAATACTCCAGTTGAATATTAACATCTTGACCAGCTTCTATATCTGTAGGAAAATTACCGTCTGTGAATGTAATATCAACTGAGTTTGCTTCGTCAACTACCAGAAGTCCTGTCCCAGAATTGAAAGGCGTTGATGGAAAGAAAACATCTTGGTTAGAGTCTTCCCCAATAAGAGAAAAACCATCTTGTGTTAATAAGTGGTTGCCCTCTGGGTCGACACGATACCAAGCTCCTTCCCAAGAGTCATCAATGTTGAGACCCCATCTCTGTGCTTGAAGTGAGTCATCAATCCATACAATTTTTCCTTCTTGACGGGTTTGATGAAACTCATGCCAGTTAACATACTCACCGTGTGAGGGTTGGTTGTTTAGAACTTCGTTATTGAATTCGTAGTAAATTTGCCCACCGTGTTCCATCATAACTTGTTCAGGATAATTCCCTACCTTATCATCAGCTATCATCGTATCCACGAGGTTAAACACTTCTTGGTTATTATACTGTTTGCCTGGAGTGGTTATGTAGACTATTGGCTGACCGTTAGCGTAGAACATCCCATCGTGCAAGATTGGTTCGTGATGTAAGAGAACATCAAACGATCCAACTTCTCCCTTTATCAATTCTTTCGGATGGTCGTATCCTGTTCCGTCTGAGAAAGGAGAGAATGTAATATCTGGTTTTCCTGTTCCGTCTTCGTTTAGCTCGCCTAAGTATCCAAAGTATCTGATAATCTCAAAGAACGGTCTGGCGTGTGTGGGTCCACCCAACGCTTCTGTGGGTACATAAGAGTCGTGACTGATATGGTTCGGATCGTATTTTCCACCGTAGTCACCACCAGAATAAAGTTTAGCGTTCGCTCTGGTGATAATCATTACCTCGCCCCAAAGCTGATGACCAGCCATGTGGACTAACTTTTTGACAATATCTCTATATCCCTGTATCTCTAACTTAGACCGTAGGACATACGAAAAATCTTGATAGAAAAAACTATCCTGAAGAACCATTGAACTATCAAGTTGACCTTTGTCGTTCAACCACCGTCCAGCGTATTTGATGGTTCCGCCTAAGATTGGGATTAAAATAGCGTTTAAGTTATGGTAACCAAGGTAGTCTTGTTTCTCATCTCTTATCTCTATATTCTGTTCGTCACCTATTGGTCTGTCTGTAATAGAGAAATCGGAGCCTGGGTCCACAACGGCTAGGTCAAAAATAGAGTTCGTTGCAAGATAAGGTACAGTAAGTGTTGCGTCTGTTCCCTGTTTTCTAAAATCGTAGACCTGTGATGCATCAAATGAACCTATTGAGTTATTGGCCGCGTCTGTGATTTGGAAAGTCTGTCCTTGATAGAATGGACTGGAGACCTCTGAGTCAAACAACACTTTGATGTAGACTGAATCACCTTCCGCCATTATCTGGTCTTCAAGGTCTGGGTCTTCTTCTGAGAGCATATTGTATGAGTCGCCAGCTTCTACCTGTTCTGGTTGTTCCTCTAATACAAAATATGAAACGGACTCTTGCTCAAGTACACCTACAAGTTCCGCTCGTACTTCTCCGCCACCGTTGTCACCCCAAACGTATCGTTTATAAGTCTCCCCAATACCATCTTGTTCTGTTCGAAATAATTCCATAACCTCAATACGAGACTTAGGGAAATCGGCGTCGGCTTCTGTGTGACCATTAGCGAAGACAATAGCATTTTCGTCTACAGCCATTGTTACAACGTTGTAAGCTGATGTACTTGCTCCCACTATGGTTGAATATCGTGCATCTGACGCGAGATGTTCTGCGTAACAAGCTGTAACATCTGTCGCTACGTTTGAACGACCAACCACTGTGACGGCTGGAATGTCGTAATACTCAATACCAGTTGACTCAACTAAAATAGAACCTACACCACCAAAAATCTCTGTCTCAAAATACATTGAGTCACCAATTTGCATAGCGGCGACTGTTACGTTTGCGGTGTGGTGTGTAATACCATTGGACGAAAATGAATCACCGTTGGCATGAGTGTAGGTCATTGACCTTATCTCAGTAGTGGAATAAAGAGGATGATGTTCGTCAACAGCGTTTGGTTGTGAATCAAGACGGAGTTCTAATATCTCGTTTGAATCTCCTAGAATACCTGTGATTTTAGCAGTGTCGTAGGTAGTAGTTATTTCGTTCAAATATTCTACTGTATCACCAATAGCAAAGTGTGAGGTATTGTAAACCAGAAGTGTATTTCCAGTAGTATCAGTATTCATATCCAGATGGAGTCCCATGTGGATGGAGTAATACAGGTTATTATTCGCGTTCATATCGTTTGAGATTGAACCGAAAACACCATTTCCTACTAGGTTGTATTCTTTATATTCGTTGATGGCTGTATTGGAGTGGGTTATGGAATACGTGTCAACCAATGTGTCGACTATTCCTTTACCGTTTTTACCTCCTGAGTACGCTGGATAGAAGATACATTCATCTCCGACTTGATATCCTGTTCCTTGTGAGTCCACTCTAATGAAGTCAACAGCATAGTTGTTAGATACGAGGCGGACATTAGCTGTCGCCGTGACACCACCTCTGTCTGTGAACGTGACTGTATCGCCTGGAGCATATCCTGACCCCGCAGAACAGATGTCAACTTCTCGTAGTCCACCAAAGATAGTAGCCGTAAGGACATTGTCGGGCTGATCAAGCCAGTCTTCCTCTTCAATGAAGGTAGCAGGAAGAACTTCGATAGTCTCTCCCACAAAGAGGTTGTTCGCTGTGTGTATGCCTGGTGTCCACGGACCTCCACCTTGCTCGCCGGGAGCTGCATCTTTCGGTGTTTCAAGAACAAGGACTGATACATCTTTGCCTGGGACTGAGTTTTGGTATGAGTTGACCACAATTGCTTCGACGCCTGATGTTTTTCCACGTATTCTCTTTCCAACAAAATCTTCTAATACGAAACCATTTGGTCTTATCCCTCTAACAAAGGTAACGTTTGGTTCTGTCCAGCGTCCGTCTGATGCACGGAGCATAAAGTCTTTTGGATAATAAATATCTGCTTCTTCTCCAAATATCAATCGGAAAAGAAATTCCATAGACTTGTCTGTCCCTTTTTGTAGTCCATAGGACTTGATCATTTTAGCGAGTTGACGCTCGTTGATAGTGCCTGGGTCCCCTTCAGCAGATTCAAAAGACTTGGACGCTAACTCGGGCCATCCTTGCATATGTGAATCACGGATAGTCTTAGTAAAGATATCCATGTCTGTCGTATCGATATCCTGTAAGTTCATCATATACGATGCGGCTGTTGCAGCATTATATGTGAAGGACTCTACACGAGCAGAGTAGTCTGTGCCTGGACTTAAAGCCCAGAAGTCAACATCAAATCTGTTCTTATGTTCTTCAATTTCGTCATCCCAAGAAAGTTGTTCTGTGGCAACTTCCTCACCGATTCCAAATTTTTCTGTGGAGATGTATTCGACATACGCACAGTATGGGGTAGGTATTGATTTAACAACAGCACGTGCGAAGGTAGTTTCACCGATAAGAATGGCACCCTCTGCAAAGATGTCAGAGATGTCTTCTTTAAAATCAATCTTGATGTATTCTAACCAAGTATAGTATTCTTCCAGAAATAATTTATAAGTCTCTTCCGAATCGCGCATGCGTTCGGGGAGCATATCTGGTACTAAATCAGTTATCCTTTGGTCGGCTACTGGTCCTGGCATTATGTTGCGTTCCCACTATAGGCTTCTGAGCTTGTGACAGTTGCGGAGTTAGATGTCGGGTCGAGCCCTTCTGTATCAACGACTGTGGTCATTGACAAGATAATATCCTCGTCTAAGATAGCGAGAATTTGCTCTCTCAAGGGTTTGATGTCCTGTATCTTAGGACGAATTAAAACATCCACTTTATCGCCTGTCCAAGAAAGAGGTCTATAGCCTTGGAACACTATATCACCACCTCCATAGTTGACATTTCCAATATTTGATTGGACTATGGAAGTAACGTTACTATTGGCATCATATTGTATTACCCTTAAAATTCCGTCATCGTCATCTAACTGACAGTCAGCAATCTCAGCACCAGATGGATTAGCATGAGAAAAATACGAACTTGTAAGTGTCCCTGAATAAGTTGGGTTTGGTCTGTACAAGTCGTTGTTGTAGTTTAGAGTAAAGTTATTCTCCCTCACAATGGATGGAATGAATGACTTTCTCAATCGTAAACTCGTTAAGTTATTTCTTATTGCTGGGTCTAGGTTGTCCATCAACCCTACAAGCATTGAATATCGGAAATCCCTGTTGAACTTCAGAAGTTCTGTTTTACTGAAGTCTTTTATTCGTCCGTGAATAAACGCCTTCAACTGGTCAGAAGTGAGGTTTGTGCCTCTTGGGTCGTAATAGATATCTGAAGTTACCTGAATGAAGGTGTAGTCTGGGTCCACAACTTTTACTCTCACGGTGACGAGGTTCCTTTCAGTAAGCTGCCTTCTAATATTTTCTTTCTCCAGCTCGGAGTAAAATGCTCTATTCACAGGCTTTACTGAAATGTAAACCTCGCCGTATCTTTTAGGGACATTGTCCTCCCCACCCCATCCTGTGAGTGAGTCAAGATTCGACACCATGCTACGAGTCATCGCAAGATAGTCTTCTGCTGTGACTAATCTGCCTTGAGTTGCGTAATATTTTGGAGCATTGAACTTTATTTCCTCCATAGTCTCTCTAGGTTTCCCGCCATTAGCGGCAACCAAAGTAGTAATGGTTACGTTCTCTGAACCTGCTACTCTCCCTGTAGGTATGAATTGGAGAGCACCATTTCCAAGATCGCCTTGTGTGGAAATGTAATCAAGAATAACAACGTTTGTGTCAACGATAGGTCGACCCAAAACTCCGTTGCCAAAAGTGACTTCAAAAAGTCCCTCTTCGACTTCGTCTAAGAAATAGACTGCATCGTTTCCAGTAAGTTCAACTAAGTTGTCGGCTCTTACAAACTCTTTGACTGTAAGGTCTGTCTGGGAGTTCTGTACGACAACATCCAAAGTGGATACATCAGCGGTGAAGTTTTTAATGAGGAATCTTTGGTCAGGATTTTTCTTGTCGACCACATATCTGTGCTCTACCTGTGTTCCTTCTTTTACTTCGACATCGATGATGTAATTTCCATTTCTATCTTTATTAACTGTATGTGTATCAGTTGTGACGAAAAAATAATCGGCACCTGAGACTGAAGTTGAGAACTCTGTGTATTCATCAATGATGAGTGCTTCAGCAGTCGGCGTCGCTGGGGTAATCTGCAACTGTAATGTCGCAGTCGGTGAAGTAGTCGAGCGAGGTGTGTAACCAAGACCTTTAGCCTTTGCTACGACATTATTTCTGAGTTGTGCTGATTCTAGAAAGGACTCGTTCGCAAGTTGGTTGATGTAGAAGGCATTATAGAACGAGTTGTATGCCATTACATCCATAAGAACGTTAAGGTTCGAATGGTCAAAGTCAAAGTCCGCGAAGGTATCTTTCGACTTTAAATAGTTTTTTAGATTAGTTTTTATACCATCGAAATCTAGGTTGGTGACTTCTAGAGCAACATTGGCTACTGGCATTATCTTCCCCTCTCGAGCATGTCTTCTATTTCTACTTCCTCTGTAGTATCTTTAATTCTACAGAGAATAAATACTTTCACGCCATAACTATCTGGAAAAGGTTCAACTTCTACCTTTTCAACTACCACCCTTGGCTCCTGCTTGGTTATTGAGCTCGTAAGTTCTTGTTTAATAAGACCTGCTGTAAACGGAGTGTTCGGTTCGAATAACATCATATGTATATTCGTTCCCAATTCTGGCTGGAACAACCTTTCACCTTTGCGTGTTCTTAATATGTTTAAAATTGAAGCCCGAATGGACTCCACGTTATCTAATTGAGCAATGTCTCCTGTGACTGGATTTACTGCCAGCGAAGCGTTGATGTCCGAATATAAGGATGGAACTGTTAGTGGCAATTTTGTCCTAGAAGTTTGTTACGAATCTTACATTATTTTTTGTAATATTAGAAATTTCACCTGGCTCTGTTGGGTATTTAGGGTCTATTATTGGAATACGGACAAAGAACTTTCCCACTCCATAAGCGTTCTTAGAATATGCTTGAAAATAAACAGCTCCTTGTGGAACAGCTAAGTTTGCCACTGTTGGAGTCAACTCTGCTTTATCATCATCGTGTATTGGTGTAGTGGCTATAAGTCCTTGATTCCCTGATCCATCTAGAACTTGTCCCTCTACATCAGCAAAATACAATACATAATTATCTACAAGCTGTGTGTCCTGAGCATCAGAGATCACAAACGTTCCTGAAACCTGTCCTGTTGTTTTATCAGTATCAGCAAACGACAAACCAGTTGGTGGAAAGTTTGGAGGTGCACCAAGGTCGTTTATCCCTTTGAAGATTTCACTTGTATGGTAAATCTCCTGAGCTGGGAAAGATTTCTTATTTATAGACGAATAAGCCACAAAATGTGTTACCCCTGAAGGAATAGTCTCGTTTGTTAAAGTGAACTCCATTTTTCCATTCGCGTTTAATAAACGGAAGTTGACATCCGTATAAAGCTGTGACCCCACTGTAGCTATAGTTTTTGTGTTGATGTTGTATTGACCAAAGAAAAGCTTGTAAAAAGGGTCAATACCATTCTGTGAGGTATGTTCGCCTGGCGTTACTTCAACCACTCCTGTGAGAATTCCTGCAGTAATGTTTGTGTCTAAGAAATCGATATCTTTTGGATTGTCGAGAGGTGCAGAAATTTGTGATAAATTAAAGAAGGCTCCACCCGAATATCCATTCTGGTTCTCTGCTAATATAGCAAGATAATACCAGCCTGGATTTTGAGAAGAGTCTACTGGAACATCCGTAAGGTCTAATTGAACCACATCACCAGTTCGTACTAATGAAGCTATTGGTCGTGAAAAGGTCTTTCTATTTTCGTCAGCGAGGAAGATTGAATATCCCAGAGTTGTTGATGTAGCACCTTCGCCACTTTCGTCTTTATCTGTTATCGCGACCTGTAATGACATTATTTGATTTTCGGAAAGAGAGACTGCAGAAGTATTTTCGTCAACTACAATTTCAGGCATCTCTGGCATGCCACTCATTATTTCCATAGCGTATGGATGTTCGTTCTCTGCTTGAAAGACATAACTCAATCCGTCAATCTTTTTCTCAACCTGACCATACGAATAAAGAAGTAAATGTGTAGCCTCGGCAGGCTTGGCGTTCGCTCCTACATTAACCTCAACCGATAGGATGATATCGTTATCTATCCCAGTTTCAACAATAAAATCTGTTATTCTGCCAACCTGTTCATACGCGGCAGTTGTAACACCTGTAATTGTAGTAAGAGAAGCTCCGTCTGTACTAACAAGAGTTCCAGTTTCATCAATCGAAACTTGTTGGCTAGCCGTGACCACTGGTTGTGTTTGTTCCCTAACTGATCCATCCGTTTCCTTCCCCCACCAGAGTGTATAAGACTTAATACCTTCGTTGAGTTCCGTATCTCTATCCTCACGTTGTACATTAACAACCCAATAAAATTCTTTCTTTACTCCCATATCCAGAAACTCTCTGTCATCAAGACCAAGAAATCTATCGGATACAATTCCATTCGCAGCATCTTCTCTGTAACCAGCCGCGAGTCGTTGAGCTTCTAGGTCTATTGCATCTTCTCCACCAGAAGAAAAGTCATCTAAATCAAACTCTCCAATCCCTCTGTCGGGTACTTGTAGACGAGGATTATCAGTTTCGGCAATATTAGACTGACTGCTATCCCCACCGAATTGACCATCACCTGCGTCATCATCCCCCAGCCCTAATCTGTCCGCTACTTCTGAGCTGAAAATCTCAGTCAAGTCTTCTATTTGATTCACAATGGACATTGGATTGGAGAGAGTATTAAATAGGTCATCGCGACCTTCTGTTAATGTCTTACTGAATTGATCTGACCTAGCCAATACAGCTTTCATTTGATCTTTAGAATCTCGTTCAAAGTTCTTAAGCATTGTATCAATTCTGCCTTTCGTATCCTGTATCGCCTTTTCAAAGTTTGAGAAAGCATCTGCGGAAGATAACATTGACGCAAACCCAGCCATGTCAGCCGTTGTTCCAAGGAACATCGCACAAGTCGAATATTGTAAGGTCCCAGGAGGAGCCCCCGGCCTACTAGAAAGACTACTCAATTCTCTAGCAAAGTTGTCAATCCCACTTGCTGTAACTGTAGTTGTGTAAATGTTCATATCAGCGAGTTTGACAAGTGTCTTTATCCAATTGAGAAACTCAAGAAATGACTTCTCTATTTCTGTGATAAACTTAATAAGGGTTTTTAACATATCAATAATCACCCCTAGAGTGGAAGACGAGTTCTTAGCAAACCCTCTGAGCATATCACAGAAACCTAAAATGGTCGCTCGTAATACTCCAGCCTGTTCTGGGAACAAATCGGCAACTGTATATTTTGGTCCAAAGTCAGGTGGTGATGAGTTTGGTAAACGATAAGCTGATGGGTCTGGTTCTGTCAGTTCCATTACATACTTAGCAATGACAAAGCTAGATGTCTTTCCTCCAACGTTCTTGTTAATATTAATCGTTCCATCATCCCCCTCCGCACCAAGATATACGAATTCACCCTTCGCAAATGCCTCGCCGTCCTGTGGTTCAAACTTTCCTTTCTCTTGGTCATTATTATATGGCATGACCAACAATGTTTGGTCTGTATATGGAATAGGTTCATCCTCGTCTAGTTGATACTGTAGAGGTTGACCAACCGATGAAAACTGTGTAACACCTCCTTGTGGGTTTGTCGATTCAATTTCTATCTGTCTCTGTTCCTGCATCACTTTTTGATACACGTTTTCAGCATTACCAAAATCGTCAAAGTCAATTAGTTTCGATTCTACTGTGTTCATATTTTGAATAACAATAAACGTATTCTCTGATTGTGATCCATAGATAATATCACCCTTCACAAACCTATATTGCTCTTCTTTAACCTTTGGTTTAAGGGGTTGACTGCCGGGCAATAGATAGCCTGGAACATCGCCAGGTGCACCAGAGGTCATCGATTTCGTGACCTTTGTAGATTCTGTAATAAAGATTTTTCTAGGTTGCAAGTCCGCTGTCCAGATGTCGGCTATCTTACCAGCGACATCCATTGCATAGTCCTTCAGTGGACCTCCAAAAATCAAACCTAAGTATTCTAAAAACTCAGTAGGTATTGACTGAATAGTTGGAGCACCTGCATACAAAATAAAAGCTGAATACATTTCTGACCCAGACCTCAAATCGGCTGACTTAGACCTTTCGTAGTCGGACTCAAAAAAATATCCTTTCTTTTTCATATCCACTTTATCATCATATCCCATGAGTCGTGGTCTTCCATACTTATCTTTTTTGACTGCTCCATAAGGACAATAGATGGTAGAAGTAGAAGCATCAAGAGTAGCCATATTAAATTTAATATCTGCTAATTGGTCTTTTAAAGACTGCACCTTTTCTGCTTTTGTGGGGGATTCAGGAAGTGCCCCTGCGTTAGATACCAAAGCATCAATAATATAAGACTTCTTCTTTAATGCAAAAAAGAGTTTTGGGTCGTTGAGTCGTTCTTCTGTTCTCTTACCTCCATCTAGTTCCAAGTGTCGACCAAAGTGTGGTGAGCCTGGCCGATTCATATCACCTTCATCATAGAGAGCGTCGGATAAAGCCGCGAAACAATCGTTTGGACCCATCTTCACCAACCCAGTCAAAGCGGCTTTCTGGGCTATATAACCAAAAGCCTTTCTTTCGTATGTTCCTATAAAGTTTCTTGATGTTCTAACAATATTATCATCTGTTCCTGAGCTAGCAGTAATTCCAGTTACCCCTATAGGTTCTACTGGTTCTCCTAATACTCTAGCCGTAGACGCGGCGTCTGGAGAAAGTGTATTTTTGTAATAGTCACGAACTACTATTTTTCCCATGTCACCATACTCAGGATTTTCTTCAATAACCTTCATTATGGAAGGAGTTAAATATCCACCTGTTCGGTTGACATCTAAAACCATAGCGACGAGCTTATCACGTTTCCTGCCTGACGGCTCATGGCCATCATAATATCCTGTAGCTACTCTCTGTTGAATGAAAAGATTAGCTCGTGATTCATAGACACGAATCAAGTCCTGTTTGAAAGCGATCTTTATTGCTTCCTCTTTTTGACCTCTAATCTTTTGGTTGTCTACTGTGTTAGTTCCTGCTGATCCATCTCCTGTCTTATTCGCTGAAGCGTTCTCAATATCAAGAAGTCCTTGAATAGATTCAAAACTTACAGCAAGTCCTGCTGTAAGAAATGAGCCTGGATATTGGTAGATTCCGTCTGGGGCAATAAGTGGTTTTGTTCCTGCGGGAATATTGGTAGGATCGATAATGATGTGGTAAACACCAGTCTGGAAAATGTCGTTGACAAACCCCTCAATAGAGTCGGCTAGAAAATTAACGGCTATACACATTGGGTTGATAAACCCCACCATCAACATCTCTGCGAACTCTAAGTTAGTCTTCGCCAGAGTCGCTACCATTTTAACAGTAGAGATTCCATTGTCGACTTGACCTAGAAAGTGTGCTATCTCCTTCGCTGAAGGAGGTGTGTTGAATCTATTCCAACTTGCCACGCTGTTCCTCTAAAGAATCGTGAAGGTCTTGAAGTTCTTTTCTTACGACAGAATTTTGTTCTACAAGAGCTTCAATATCACCTATTATTTTTTCTGTCTTCGGAGGAGGCTGAAAAGGTGTCCAATCTGTATTCTGTTCTTCCGCAGAAGGTTCAGGTCTTGAAGGTTCTACCCTTGAGTCTGGATATCCTGGCGGAAACTCATCATCATACAAAACCTCACGTAATAGTGTCGACTGGTCCGTAGGTTGTGTAGATTTTTCGTTTTTTCTTGATGTCATCGTAGATGGATTGGATATTGTTAATCGCATTTTTTATTCCTTTTACTTGTCCTGTTGACCCAGATAACATTGTAGCAACTGCTGCATACAACATTCCTGAATAACTTTTAGCTCCAAGAGTTGGCTTACCATCTATATCATAAATATGTGGCTCACCTATTCTACTCTTAATCTCCAAACAGTAATCGTTCACCTTGTCTCTCCAGTCTTCAAACTGGGCAGTCAGCATGTCAGTATTAGCTGTTCCGTCACCATTTAACATCTGTGATTCAGCAGGTGGTGACCATTCCTGTGTGGTTATTTTCAAACCAAATGATGTCCAGTAGTCTTCGTTATATGTATTTACTGCTCTAAAAATCTCGGCCTTTTCTAAAGCCATAGTATTAAAATCAGCATCAGCAGTCTTTAGTGAACCAGTCCTTACTAATGGATAAGTCCCTGAAACTGGATGATAATCAAAATCATAGTTAAATTGATCTTCAAACTCTAAATGACTCTCAGAAAAGTTGGATGGGTTTTCCAAGTTCGCTAAACAATTAATAACATATTGAAAATCATTGGTATTAGTATATCCGTGAAAAGCCGAGACTGAATCACCAGATAGGGATGTCTTGTAAAGCTTTCTCATGTTGTTTACGTTATGGTCATAATAACTCGTGTTGACTGTGAGAGTAAAGTATCTCAGGTTATCGCCCGCGACCATTGTTCCAGTCCCATCATCATAAAAGTCATTCACTGTAAATGTTTGATGAGCTTGAACCAGTATGATATGTTCTCCGTCATAAGGAGGACTCCCAAGTGAAAATCCTGACGGAGCTACTCGTCCTGCTGTAGATTTTGTATACCAGTTTCCTACAACCATGCTCGTGTCAGCGACTACCTGTCCTGTGATTCCATTTCCAACGTATCCAGCGGTAGACGAACTAGCACCTGGCCCAGCGAATGGAGAGTCGCTTCCTAATGCTCCACCTGTAGTAACCATAGGACCATAAACATTATCAGCAGGAGGAAGAAGGTTCTGTGAAGCAGGAACAGTCCAGTTAGTATTCCAAGATGGAGTTGAACCATCTGAGAGTTTTCCAGTTTTCAATCGTGTGAAAGCTCCATCTATCCTTGACCCAGTAGGCCCGACAATAAAAGTTGTTCCGCCCGGCACATCACCATGACTAATATCCTTCATTGGGTTTGTATCGTATGTCCATCTCTTATGAGCGTAAATGATATAGTCTATTTTAGTATTATCCAATAGGTTGTATTTAACAGATGTATTCGCAAATGGCATTTGATCTTCATATCCAGCACCAGTCCCATACGCCACTTCAGTAGCTATTGATGGATAGTGTGGGTTGAGTTCAACACTTGGAAAACACTCGCCTGTTCTTTCTACGCCTGCCTCGTTTGAGACTCCAAACTGTTCTGTTCCATTATGTGAATCGTTGAGGTCTGTAGGTTCACTTGTGGACATAATGTCTGGATTTGATGAAGCAATAAGAGATACGTTTTCGTCGCTTAGATACCCTAGATAACCTTCCCATGTGGCCTGGTCCATTTTCGTTACAGCTTCTTCATCCAAAGTAAGAAAGCTTGTTCCATTATACCATTGGTAATTTATCTGTAGTCCACGTGCTGAAGATATGGCAAGAAGAGCGGTGGTATGTGGTGGAACAGTGCCATCACTAAAACCATTATCATCTAATGGTGACTGGTCATACCATCTCTTCAAACCAAAAGTCTGTAGAAGAGTTGGGTTTGTGACATTCGCCATTGGTGTAACTCGTGGTGCTTCTGTATCACCTGAAACTTGGTTTGCTATCCCAGCCTGTAGATTGTAGTTCAAATAAATTCTAGCTGGGTAAGTAACATCAGCCGAGGAAAAATAAACCACATTCTGTGTCGCATAGTTTTTCAAGAAATAATCTTGATCATCTACTCCATCCACTGTCTCGTCAAACTCAATACTATTTGCAGCGAGTGACCACCTGTAAGAAGGAACTGTAGCCGAAAGTAATCCTTTCGCTGTTGAGGTCAAACCTCGTATCTCTTTTCCTGTAGTGATAATAGCTGGTTGTGATAATTCCACATTCGCTACCTGACCCGCAAATGAGGTCATTTCAGAAATGTCATCAATCAAAATAGTGGAAGTCATCACATCTGTATTTGCATCTGATATTTCGTAAATGATTGCTGAGTCTGTTCCAATGACAACCGTTTCCCCTATAATAAATGAGTTCTCTGGAGAGACTGTATTGAGAAAAACTTTAAGTGTTTGCTTAGCTTGAAATCTATCCATCTTAGCCAAGTTCTCATCGTTCAGTTTGAAGTCGTATCTTACATCTTCTGCTCTTGTAGGATCAGCAGGATCAGGTCCATGTGGAAGCCCGTTTGTTACGTTTGCTGGTAGAAAGGGTAAATTTAAATAAGGAGCTGGGTCATCATCAAAGTCTACTATTTGTCCTGTGTCCTTATTCCTTACTAGGTAAAAACTACCTACGTAATTTGAGAAGGTGTTCGCTATTGTCCCTCCTGTTGAGACAGGAGTGTAGACTGTTGTGGTAGCCTCAGCATTCGTTGAT